>OBXM01001597.1_pt1 | contig 13238 bp, 10 predicted proteins | sample 1538141 | NCBI WGS metagenome assembly OBXM01 (sample SAMEA2580153, study PRJEB22360) | human gut metagenome | biome: human gut; feature: human-associated habitat; material: faeces | place: Denmark | collected 2008/2010 | reverse complement strand
GCTGTTCTGCGCCGCCTGCTTCGCTCTGTTTCTGCTCCAGCCGCAGATCGCTTTTGGGGGAGGTGTCAGAGGATGATTCAGATTGACCATGTGACCTTCTCTTATGGAGAAGAAACGGAGCATACCGGTGGTATTCGGGACATTGAGCTTCAGATCAAGCGCGGCGAGTTTGCCGTGCTCTGCGGCAAAAGCGGCTGCGGCAAAACCACGATCACACGCCTGATCAACGGCCTGATCCCCCATTATTACGAAGGGAAGATGAGCGGCGGCGTGTGGGTCAACGGGGCTGAAGTGTCAAAACAACCGCTCTATGATACGGCGAAAATCGTGGGCAGCGTGTTCCAAAACCCGCGTTCCCAGTTTTTCAATGTAGATACAACCAGCGAGATCACCTTTGGCTGTGAAAATCTGGGCCAGCCGGCAGAAACAATCCGGGCGCGGCTGGAGAGGACGGTCTGTGATTTCCGATTGGAAAAGCTGATGGACCGGAATATCTTCCACCTCTCCGGAGGAGAGAAACAAAAAGTTGCCTGCGCCGGCGTGTCGATCATGGAGCCGGAGGTACTGGTACTGGATGAGCCATCCTCCAATCTGGATGCGGCGTCCATTTCCGACCTGCGGAAAACCCTGGCTTTCTGGAAAGGCCAAGGGAAAACCATCGTCGTATCGGAACACAGGCTCTATTATCTCCGTGGCCTGGCGGATCGTTTTATTTATATGGAGGGCGGCAAAATCAAACGGGAATATACTGCGGAGGAATTTAATGGCCTGTCGGAGCAAGCCCGGACGGAAATGGGGCTGCGCACTTTCGCCCTGGAACAATTACAACCGCCGCAAACACCGCAATGCACAGGGACGGAACTGGAGCTGAAGCAGTTCCGCTTTGCGTATCCCCACGAATCGGCAATCCTTCACATACAGGATTGCACTATTCCAGCCGGCCGCATTGTAGGCATCATTGGTAATAACGGGGCTGGCAAGTCCACCTTTTCCCGGTGCTTCTGCGGGCTGGAGAAGCGATGCGGCGAGGTAATCTGGAACGGCAGGCGATACCGTCCGAAAGATCGGCTGAACACCTGCTATATGGTCATGCAGGAGGTAAACCATCAGCTCTTTACAGAAACAGTTCTGGACGAAGTGTTGATCAGCATGGAGGAGCCGGATACAAAACAGGCAGAGGAAATCCTGGCCCGGCTGGATCTCCTCCCGTTCAGAGACAGGCACCCCATGTCGCTTTCTGGCGGACAGAAACAGAGAGTGGCCATCGCATCCGCTATCGCGTCAAAGCGGTCTATTCTCTTTTTTGACGAACCCACCAGCGGCCTTGATTACCGGCACATGAAAGAGGTCGCCGCCGTTTTGCGGCAGCTCAGTGCGGAAGGCGTCACCGTCTATGTGATCACACACGATCTGGAACTGCTGCTGGACTGCTGCACGGGTATCATCCATTTCGCCCAGGGAGACATTGCCGACCAATACCCTATGGATGCGGGCGGCCTTTTAAGGGTTTGCACCTATTTCATGGGAAACGGCGCCAGTGCGAGCCTCCCTTAGAGGGTGGCCAACTTCTGTGCGCGCCGGTATTCCAACGGGGACATGCCGAATTGCTTCTTGAATACTGCTGCAAACTTTCCCTGATTGGAATAGCCAACCTGCTCCGCGATTTCCGCAATAGGGCGGTTGGTGTCCGTTAAGAATTCAGCGGCGGCTTTCATACGGGCCTCCCGCAGATAGGTGGAGATGTTCTGGCCGTACACCCCACGGAAGTAGTTTTTCAAACTGGTTTCCCCAACGGAGAATTTTTCCGCCAGCAGACGCACAGGGATATGTTTTCGGAGATCTGCGGTGAGGATTTGCTCTGCTTTTTTGGCGATCCCCACCTGAAGCTCCGTATAAAAGCCGCAGGTTTTTGAAGGGCGCGGCTCCGTATGGAGTAGTTCGTAAATCAGTTCCAGCGTGCAGATGCGCAGATAAAATAGAGACGGCTGCTCCGACAGTGCCCAGAGTTTGCGGAAAATGGCGGTAAGTTCGCTGTCCGCCTCGTTGATATAGGTCTTTTGCCTGCGGAAATAGTTCTCACGCAGCAGAGTAAAATCCAGTTCAAAGGCGGACATCAGTTCCTGGGCGTTCTGAGAGAGCTGCTCTATATCAAAATAGATTTTAATGCCCTGATAGAGCCTGCTTGGGAAAATATAGCCGTCCTGGGCCGTCTGCTCACTGACGGCAAAATCATTTTCCTTCAGGTATATGTAGGCTCCGTGATTCTGGATGAGGCGACTTCCAGCGTGGATCCGGAGAACGAACACCTGCTTTTGGCCGCCATCCGGGAGCTGACGGCGGGCAAAACGCTCATTTCCATCGCCCACCGGCTCTCCACCGTTCGGGACGCGGATCAGATCGTGGTGGTGGACCAGGGACGGATCGTTCAACAGGGGACTCACGATGCGCTGATGGCCCAGGACGGCCTCTACCGCCGGTTTGTTCAGGTGCGTGAGCAGGCCGAGGGCTGGCGGCTGGAATGACAGCCCCTGCCGCTCCGTGTGGCACACAGAAAAGGAGGCCGCCGGAACTGTGCCGGCGGCCCCCCTTTGATGAAGCGGCTGTCTTTCTTCCTGCCTCCTGTCTTTTTCGGTCCGGCGTACTCTCTCACTCTGCTTCCCCTGGGTGGGAGAACGCCCGGAACGCTGCCGGGCTCTGCCCGGTGCTGCGGCGGAAGAGCTGCGCGAAACGGCTGGGATTCTGATAGCCCACAATTTGAGCGATCTGACCCACGGGCAGGTCGGTATTCACCAGCAGCTGCTCCGCACGCTCCATCCGCTGCCCCTGAATATACTGAGTGATGGTGCAGCCGTATCGGGCGTGAAAGGCGTCCTTCAGCTTGGAGACGCCCATGCAGCCGATGCGGGCCAGGCGCTCCAGAGGCAGCCGGTCCGCGCAATGGGCGGTGATGTAGGCCGCCACATCCGCCAGCATCCGCTCATCCTCCTGCGTCAGTGTCCGCCTGGGAACTGGGTGGGCCCGGTGCCGTTCCACCACCAGCGCCACGGTGCGGAGCACTGGCCGTCGTAAAAGAGCTTGGCGGCCAGCCCCTCGCCCCGGTAGTCCCGGACCTCTTTCAGCAGGCGGACCATCTCCGGGAAGTGGTCGGTCTGGTCCAGAGACTGAAAGGACTCCAACAGGCTTTGGAACTCCTCCGGAAACTGGCGGCGGAGGTAGTCCTGATAGTAAGCCGGAGTGATCTCAATGCCGATGGATACGATGGGGACCCGGCGGTGGATAAGCGCCCGGTAGGGCTCCCGCCCGCCGATGAAGCTCTTGACACAGCCGGACACCAGCCGGCGGCAGGGAGAGAACTCCTCCCCGGAGATGGACTCGTACCAGGTGACGCTCAGGCTCTCCGGCCAGCAAAACTCCAGAAGCTGATCCTCGTGAAAATAGAAATCGTGGATTTTGAGCATATATAGGTCCTGTTGCCCATAGGTCCAGAAATAGCCGCTTCCACCGGGGCCGGCCTGCCGCCAGCACAGGCCCATGCTTCCATACCTCCGGTTGTCCGGCTCCGGCACAAAGCCATGCTCCGCCATGGCCCCGGCATATTGCTCATCCAACACATTGCAGCTATACATTCTGACACGCCTCCTCCACCTCAATCGGCCGAATCCATACCCCGATCAGCCGCATGAGCGTGGCACGCCTTGTATCTGTGACAGACAGGGAGTATGCTGTTATTCGGTTAGTATCTGCTAACTAAAATATCATATCCGGCCTGTTCCGTCAAGGCTGGTAAAGGAGGAGTGCAATGTGAAAAAGAAAGAGATAAGCCCGGTCAGGCTGTTGCTCCGGTGGGCAGGGCCGGAGAAGAAATGGCTGATCGGGTCGGTGCTGTGTGCATTTGGGAGCGGGCTGCTGGCGATCACCGCCTACCTGGGGCTGTACCGGCTGATGGACGCGGTGCTGTCCGGCACCTGCACCCCGGCGGTGATCGCGGACTGCGCCGTGTTCGTGATGGCGGGCACCGTGGGGCGGATGGTGCTGCTGGGGGCCTCCGGGGTGCTGTCCCACAAGGGGGCCTACGGCGCCCTGTTCCGGGTGCGGTGCATGGTCACGGAGCATCTGGCGAAGGTGCCCCTGGGCGCGTTGGACGAGCGGAGCACGGGAGCGGTCAAGACTGTGCTCAACGAGGACATTGAGAAGCTGGAGCTGTTTCTGGCCCATAACCTGCCGGAGTTCGTGGCCTATCTCACCGGCCCGGTGGTAATTTTCCTCTATCTGCTGTCGGTGAAAGTCCCATTGGCGCTGGTCTCGCTGCTCCCCCTGCCGCTGGCGGGAATTGTGATGGGGGTGATCTTTGGCCGCATGAAGGGGATTCTGGAGGACGCCAACCGCTCCCTGGTGAGTTTCAACTCGGTAATGATCGAGTATGTCTCCGGGATGCGGCTCATCAAGGCGTACAACATGGGGAGCCGGTCGTTTCAGAAGTTTTCCCACGCCATTTCAGAGGAAAACCGGATCTGGAATCTGGTGACCCATAAAACCGCGCCGCCCTATGCGGCTTTCCTGCTGCTGGTGGAGTGCGGTATGCTCCTGATGATCCCGGCCGGGGGGCTTATGTTCCTCCGGGGCTCGGTGAGCGCCAGCGTGTTTCTGCTCTTTGCCTATGTGGGCGGCATGTATTTGACGGAGATCCTGCCGCTCCAGAAGATGTCCACCACCTTTGCCCAGGCTCTCAGCGGTGTGGGAAAGGTGCGGGAGATCCTGGAGCTTCCGGTCTTTGAAGGAGGCGGGCCATTCCCGGAGGACCACGGCATTGAACTGGACCATGTGACCTTCTCCTATGACGGGAAGACGGATGTGCTGCGGGATTGCTCTCTGTCGGTAAAGCAGGGGGAAAAGGTGGCCCTGGTGGGGGTGTCCGGCGCGGGCAAGAGCACTATCATCCAGCTGATCTCCCGGTTTTACGATACAACAAAGGGCGAGGTCCGCATCGGCGGCCGGAATGTCAGGGACATCCGCTACGAGGACCTGCTCGCTCACATCTCCATCGTGTTTCAAAAGACCTTCCTCACCCGGGACAGCGTGCTGGAGAACATTCGTATGGGCACGCAGGCCACGCTGGAACAGGTGCGGGAGGCCGCCCGTCTGGCACAGATCGACGACTTCATCCTGTCGCTGCCCCAGGGATACGACACCAAGGTTGGGGCTATGGGCTCACGCTTCTCCGGCGGGGAACGCCAGCGCATCGCCATTGCCCGCGCCATTTTGAAGGACGCCCCTATCCTCATTTTGGACGAGGCGACCTCCGCCGCCGACCCGGAGAATCAGGTGGAGATTGACCGGGCCATTGAAAACCTCTGCCGTGGCAAGACCGTACTCATCGTGGCTCACCGGCTGGGCGCGGTAAAGATGTGCGACAAGGTGGCGGTGGTGGAGGATCACACCATCACCTGCTGCGGAACTCATGCGGAGGTGTTGGAACAGAATTCTTATTACCGTAAAGCCTGGACCGACTACCAGGCGGCCAGGTCCATCACCTATTCCGTGAAAGGAGGGCAAGACGATGACAAATGAATCTCCGTTCCGCAAAAACAGGGCTTTTTATATTGGCGTAGTGCTGACCGTATTGGAGGGCGTCCTCTCCGGGTGCAGTTATCTGTCTGTCTACATCGTCCTCACCGCTCTGGCGTCAGGAACGATTACCGCCGGAATGGTGGGAGCGGTCACCACGGGGCTCGCTGTCATTTTCCTGCTGCGGCTGGTCATATACAGCACCGGGTACACCCAGGTCCAGATCGGCGGGGCGGCGGTGTCCAAGCGCCTGCGGCTGCTTCTGGGGGATAAGCTCAAGAAGATCCCCCTGGCCCGCTTCACCCAGGGGCAGGTTGGGCAGTATGTGAACACCATGACCAGCGATGTGGGCAGCTATGAGAAAATTCTGACCCATTCCAGCGGGAACATTATCAAAAACGCCGCGCTCTCCGCGGTGCTGGTTGGCTTTGTATGCACCGTCTGGCTGCCGGCGGGGCTGATCCTGCTGGCAGTTGTCGCACTGCTGATTCCCGACCTGTGGCTGTCCTTCCGGGTGGTAAAGGTGTACGGCGTGGCGAAAAACAAGGTCAGCGCCGAGACGGTGAGCGGCATTGTGGAGTACATTGACGGCATTCAGATGTTCCGGGCGTACAATATGGGCGGCGTGAAAAACAGGACCGTCACCCAGGCCATGGAGGAGTTCAGTCGGGTGTGCTACCAGTACGAAGCCAAGGGCATCCCCATCGGATTCGGCTACAATATCATCAGCTGGGGCAGCGTGCCGCTCATCATGGTGCTGGCCGCCGGGCCATGGGCGGCGGGGACGCTGAACGGCGTGGATTATCTGATGCTGTCCATGCTTCCCATTCTGCTGACCAAGCTCACCGCCAGCATTGCCATTGATCTCTTTGAGTGGAAGCACCTGATGGTCTCCAAAAGGAACATTGAGAATCTGATTCAGGAGCCGGAGGAGGCCGGAGAGGACGCGCCCTTTGCTCCGGAGCGGCACGACATCACCTTCCGGGATGTATCATTCTCCTATATGCCGGGAGAGCCGGTCCTGAAGAGGGTGTCCTTTACCGTCCCGGACGGGAAACTCACCGCCATCGTGGGGGACTCCGGCTCGGGCAAATCCACGATTTTGAATCTGATTGCAAAATTCTATGAGCCGCAGAGCGGGACCATCGCCATCGGCGGTCAATCCATCCAGACTGTCTCCGCAGAGCGGGTGCTGGCACAGCTCTCTATGGTGGACCAGCAGGTGTTCCTCTTTGACGATACCGTGCGGGAGAATATCCGCCACGCCCGGCCCACGGCCACTGACCGGGAGGTGGAGGCAGCCTGCAGGGACGCCGGATGTGACGGCTTTGTGGAGAAACTGGAAAAGAGCTATGACACCGAGATTGGAGAAAACGGCAATCTGCTCTCCGGAGGAGAGCGGCAGCGGCTTTCTATCGCCCGAGCCATTCTGAAAAACAGTCCCATCCTATTGTTGGACGAGGCTACCGCATCCCTGGACATCGAGAACGAGCTGGCGGTCAAGCAGGCCATCGCCAATCTGCTCAAGGAGAAAAAGACCGTGGTGATGATCGCCCATACCCTGTCCATCGTCAAGAATGCGGATCAAATTCTTGTGGTGGCGGACGGAACGATCAAGGAGTCCGGCACCCACGAGGAGTTGCTGGCCAAGAACGGAAAATATGCGGCCATGTGGAACGCAGAACAGAAAATTACTGTATAGAGAAGAGGTCGCGCCTATGAAAAAACTCCATGCGTCGGGCGAGGATTATCTGGAGGCCGTGCTGGTACTCCAAAAGGAAAAAGGCATGGTGCGCTCCGTGGATGTGGCCCGGCACATGGAGGTGTCCAAGCCCAGCGTGTGCCATGCGGTAGCTACCTTGAAAGAGGGCGGTTTCCTCACCATGGACGAGGACTTTTTCCTTCGTCTGACCGATGTGGGCCGGGAGGTAGCCGAGCAGACCTATGAGAAACACTGCTTCTTTACCCACTTGTTGACGGAGGCAGGCGTCGATTCAAAGACAGCCGAACAGGATGCCTGCCGCATGGAGCATGTGATTAGTGAGAGCAGTTTTCAACATTTGAAGGGGAGCATGGGTAAAAAGAAATAGTCGTGGGAGGTGAGGCTGTTGACTGGGATAGCTGTACTACAATACGGGAATTTGCGTATTGACCCAAATGAACGCAGGGTCTATGTAAACGAACAAGTTGTAGAGTTGACCACAATGGAGTTTAATATCTTATACTAACTGGCTTTACATCCCGGCTGGACCTTTACTCGGGAACAGCTTTATCGATATGCGATGTCTGATGACTTTGCCTCCGGCCTCGAAAGCGTCACCAGCCGGATCTACAAGATACGGAAGAAACTAAATATCAATGCGATTCAAACTGTACACGGATACGGTTAGCGTTTTCAAAAATAAAAATAAAGGCTGTGAATAGATTGCTTCTAATCACAGCTATTATTCTATATTTACCAGTTACAGACGCCAGCCAGTTGCCCTTGTGCGTAGAGATAAAAATTTTCGATATATCCCATCCTTTTGTAGTAAATCGGTATGTTTTCCTCGCTGGACGATCCGCCCCTGGTCTATTACGACGATTTGATCCGCATTTCGGACGGTACTCAGACGGTGGGCAATCGAGATCAGCGTCTTATCCTTTGTCAGCTCCTGGATGGCAGATAAAAGCGCCTGCTCATTCTCCGGGTCCACGCTGGAAGTCGCTTCGTCCAGAATGATGATGGGAGCATCTTTCAAAATGGCCCTGGCGATGGAAATACGCTGCTTTTCTCCACCGGAGAGGGTGGAGCCACCCTCTCCGATAATCGTGTCGTACCCATCCGGGAGGGACAAAATGAAGTCGTGGCAGCAGGCCCGTTTTGCAGCCTCCACCACCTGCTCATGGGTGGCTTCCGGCCGACCAAACCGGATGTTGTTTTCCACAGAGTCGTGAAAGAGGTACACATTCTGAAAGACCATGCTGAGGTATTCCAGCACGCTGTCCGCAGTATAATCTCGCACATTTTTCCCGCCAATCCGAACTGTCCCTTCCTGCACATCCCAAAAGCGGGCAATCAGATTGCAGAGTGTGGTCTTGCCGCTGCCGGAGGGCCCTACAATCGCACAGGTGGTGTGCTCCGGGATTTCCAGCGAAATATCATGGATCACCCGGCGGTCCCCATAGCCAAATGAGATATGTTCCAAAGAAATACCATAGTGGGACACAACCAGTTTCTCCGTGCTGGTATCCATCCTGGGAATATTGGTGACTTCCTCCAGCCGGTCCAGTTCCGTATTGATCTTTTTACTCAGAAAGGCGCTGTTGCCCATCGTCTCCAAGTCGGAATAGACTGTGAAAGCGCAGAACAGGAAAGTCAGGCAATAAGGCAGGCTGATCTGCCCCGCCAGATACAGCAGAGCCGCCGCCGCAATCAGCACACAGCTCATGAGCTTAAAGGTCAGCCCATAGAAACGGAGGACGCCAGCCGTAGCCTTTTCCTGGCCGTAGTCCGCGTCCCATTTTTTCTGGAACGCAACGCGGACTTCCCGCTGTCCTTCTTCACCTTTAGAGAAAGAACGCAACACCGAAATGCCCCGTATGTATTCCATCACCTTACCGACCAGATGCTCCTGGGCCTCCTGGTAAATGGGGGCATATTGGGCGGCACGAAGCCTCACCCAACGCAGGACCAGCATCCCAAGCGCCAGTCCCACAAGGCTCAATCCCGCAATCACCGGGCTGAAAAAGAACATCATCACGGACATCAGCACAGCCATGGCCACACCGCTGGTCATCTGCTCAATCGCCAGCATGGAGTACCCCTCCAGATCGGCAATCGTGGTGGTGAGCATGGCCTGAATGGTGCCCAGATTTTGCTCTGAGAAATATCCCATGGGTGCCTGCTTCAGCCGTTCTCCAATCTCCAGACGGTAGTCCCGGAAAATGTCATAGCCGGACCCGCTCATGGTACGGTCATACATCCACTGGAAAAAGAAGCGGCCCAGTATACTGCCCAGAATTACGCCAAAAGCCTGCCCGATGATGACCGGAGAAAGCCCATCCAGATGGAGCAGAATCCAGAATACACCGAACATCATAAAACCGTTGAAGAACGATTTCAGAATGTTGCAGACGATACCTGCCACGATCTTTCCCCGGCTGTTTCCCGCAATCTTAAAGACACGGCGAATCATTTCAAACATCCTCTGCGCCTCCTTCCGTAGAGCCAGCATAGTCCTGCCACATTTTCCGGTAAAGGGGGCAGTTCTTCAGAAGCTCCTCCTGGGTGCCCCGGCCCACAATTTCGCCATTGGCAACAACCAATATCTGGTCGGCATTGCGGATCGTATTCAGCCGGTGGGCCACGACAATCAGAGACTTTCCCGCCACCAGCTTACTGATAGCCTGCTGGATCAGCGCCTCGTTCTCGGGATCGGCATAGGCGGTCGCCTCGTCCAAAATGATGACGGACGCCTGCTTGAGCATGGCCCGCGCAATGGTGATGCGCTGCCGCTCTCCACCGGAGAGGCGGTCCCCGGCATCACCGGCCATGGTATCATAGCCCTGCTCTAACTGCATGATAAAGTCGTGGCAGTTGGCAGCCTTGGCCGCAGCCTCTACTTCCCCGTCGCTGGCATTAGGGTTTCCCATGCGGATGTTTTCCCGAATGGATTCATCAAAGAGAAAATTGTCCTGGGCTACATAGCTGATCTCGCCCATGAGCTGCCCGAACGGAATGCTGCGAATATCCTGCCCGCCAAAGCGGACTGTACCGGAGGTTACATCCCAAAAACCGGCCATCAGCTTGGCAATCGTAGACTTCCCGGAGCCGGATGGACCAACTATGGCGGTCATGGTACCGGGCTGTGTCTGGAATGAGATACCGTGGAGAATTTCGGCTTCGTTATAAGCAAAATGGACATCCTCAAATTGATAACACCGCTCCCCAAGCTCTGCGGGCTCTGTGGGGCGGACAAGTTCCGGTGTTTTCAAAAAGGCGGTGACCTGTTCCAGATTGCCCTTAATCATGCTGACCTGCTCCATGGCTTCGGATACCTTCATCAGAGGCGCAATAAACCCCAGAGGCACCACCAAGGCCACCAGAAAGACATGGAGGGAAAGACTTCCCTCCATGTAGAGCCACGCTCCCACTGGAAGGGTCCCCAGAAGCGTAGAAGGGAGGACCGCCCGGGCCGCCGCGTTCCAAAGCCAGCACTGGCTCCACCATGCCATGGTGGAATCGTGGAAATAGCGGACAGAATCAGCATACTTTCCATAGGAAGCTGCGGACCGGTTAAACGCCTTAATGACCTGAATGCCGTTGACATACTCCACCAGAGCACTGTTCATCTCGTTGGCAGAGCGCATATAGTTCTCCATGCGGGGCCCATATCCCCGCATCATGGCGGCAAAAAAGAGGGTGCCCAGCGGAATTGTCACCAGTGCGGCCAGCCCCATCCGCCAGTCCAGCAGAAAAATCAGAAGAATACTGCATAGGGGCGCGGCGATGTTAGAGGGCAGTTCCGGCACGAAATGGGCCATGGAGTCCTCCAGCTTCGCCACATTGTCCACAATCAGATTTTTGAAAGCCCCTGTGGGCGTTTCCAGCATGACGCCCATGGGGACCTTCGCCATCCGATCTGTAATGGCCCCCCGGATATTTTTCAGTATGGTAAAGGAAATTTTGTGGGACATCAGGGAGGACCGCCAGGTAAGCAGCATTTTTATGATCTGGCAAACTGCGGCGCCTCCGCAGAGAAACAATACCAGCGTGGGCGTTGCAGTCCCCCGGTACAAGGCGTCCGCGAGGACAGCCACCATTAAAAACGGGCCTATGCCAAACAGTTCTCCCAAGACAGCCAGGAAGATGGAGAGGAGCATTTTACCGTTGTTTTCTCCCACGAAAGCAAAGAACTGCCGAATCGTTCCCGGTTCTTTCGACTTCATAACCAGCCTCCTTTCAGGCCACAAAAAATACAAGGAGGATATTGCAATTTCAAGTGCCCTGTGCTAAAATCTGAATTACGATGTAATATTACAGTGTAATTTTAGTATAGGACGGAGGGACAGCGAATGTCAAGAGACTTTCAGCAGACACACGAAAATCTTTTGCTCTGCGCCCAAAAACACTTTCTGGAATACGGTTTTGAGCGGGCCAGCATCCGGGAGATCTGCAAGGACGCCCATGTGACCAATGGGGCCTTTTACAACCATTTTGACGATAAGGAAGCCCTGTTCGGCGCGCTGGTGGAGTCTGTTGTCCAAGAGGTCAAGGCCATCTATGAGGCGTCGGTAAATGAGCACATGGAGTTGGCAAAGACAGAAGACTTGAAATCCCTCTGGAAACTGTCGGAGGAGACACTTGCAATTATTATCGAATACATCTATGAGCATTTTGATGTGTTCCGGCTGCTCCTCATGCGGGCAGAGGGCACGCGGTATTCCTCCTTTTTGGATGATGTTGTTCGTATGGAGACCCGGGTCACGCTGAAGTTCTTTGCGGAGCTGAGGTCCCGGGGCATCCAGGTCCGCGAATTGGCGGAAGAGGAATGGCATATTCTGCTCCATGCGTATTTTGTATCCCTGGCGGAAGTAGTCATGCACGATTTTTCAAAAGAGGCAGCATTGAAATACGCCCATACACTTGTCTCCTTCTTTAACTCCGGATGGCAGACAATTTTGGGGATCTGATCCCCAAAATTTTTGCACAATAGTTAGCGTATACTAACCAAATGATGTGGAGGTGAAACCGCAGTGTCCCCTTTGCACGGGGTTTTGCAACACTTAATTCTTTTCAGAAAGGACATATTCAAAAATGGAAAACACAAAGAAGCTCACAGGTAAAGACCTAATCAATGTCGGCATTTACACAGCCATGACCCTCGTTATTTTCTTTGTTGTCGGCCTGCTTACTGCGCTGCCGGTGGTTTACCCGTTCCTGTTCATAATTTGGCCTATCGTCTGCGGCATTCCTATGATGCTCTACTATACCAAGATTCAGAAGTTTGGTATGCTGACCATCACAGGTATCATCGGCGGCATCTTTTTCTATCTGATCGGCTATGGCTGGATCGGCCTGCTCGGCTGGGTACTCGGTGGCATTCTAAGCGATGTCGTGCTCAAAATCGGCGGCTATCAGAAATTCAAGGCCACTGTTCTGAGCTATGCCTGCTTTTGCCTTGGCATCATGGGCTGCCCCGCCAATCTCTGGTTTGCCGGCGAAGCGTATTGGGAAAACATCCACACCTCCATGGGCGATCAGTACGCAAACACTTTACAATCCCTGATGCCCTCCTGGATGCTGTATGTGGGCTTTGCGCTGCTGTTTGTGGGCGGTATTTTGGGTGCGCTGCTGGGTCATAAAATGCTGAAAAAACACTTTGAGAGAGCTGGAATTGTGTAATGGAGCAGTTTCAAGCGGTTGTTGAAAACAGAACAGGCTTTTGCTTGGACCCACGAACCAAGCTGCTGCTGATGGCCGTTGTCGCTACCGCGGAATTTCTATACAGCCACACCGCCTTTATGATCGCGGTGGCGATGATTCCCTTCGTCCTGTTGTTGACTAACCGGCAGTATAAGACGGCAACGGTGTTCTTCTGCCTGTTCGCGGCGGGGCTGTTTGTACAGGCCATCCAGAACTCCGTCCAGTTTCCCATGATCGTCAATATGCTGGTAGTCCTGTTGGTGGG
>OBXM01001589.1_pt1 | contig 13293 bp, 10 predicted proteins | sample 1538141 | NCBI WGS metagenome assembly OBXM01 (sample SAMEA2580153, study PRJEB22360) | human gut metagenome | biome: human gut; feature: human-associated habitat; material: faeces | place: Denmark | collected 2008/2010 | reverse complement strand
TCGGACCTGTTGGGGGCCACGGGAGCCACCGGAGCAACGGGAGCAACAGGAGCAGCCGGAGCCACCGGAGCGACAGGTCCGACAGGTCCAACAGGAGCCACCGGAGCTGCAGGAGCCAATGGAGCCACAGGAGCCACAGGAGCAACAGGTCCAACAGGAGCAACAGGAGCAGCCGGAGCGGCCGGAGCCACAGGAGCCACAGGAGCGACAGGAGCAGCCGGAGTGGCCGGAGCAACCGGAGCAACGGGAGCGACAGGAGCAGCCGGAGCAGCCGGAGCCACAGGAGCCACGGGAGCCACAGGGGCCACCGGAGCTACGGGAGCCACAGGAGCAACCGGTGCAGCGGGTGTAGCCGGAAGCAGTGCAATTATTCCGTATTCGTCTGGATTACCAATTACAATGACAACAATTCTTGGCGGATTAGCTGGTATTCCGTCATTGATTGGTTTTGGAGACAGCGCGCCAAGTGTTGGTGTGTTGGGAACAACAATCGATTTAACAAATGCGGCTGGAACACTTACAAACTTTGCATTTTCAGTACCGCGTGATGGTGTGATCACTTCTATGTCCGCATTTTTCAGCAGTACTGTGGCATTGTCTTTAGTAGGTTCGACAATTACAATCCGGGCACAGCTTTATCAATCTACGACACCGAATAACATTTTCTCACCGATTGCAGGGGCAGTTGTTACGTTGGCTCCAGCTCTCAGCGGTCTCATTTCCATTGGTGATATCTCCAGTGGGTCGACGACAGGGCTTTCAATCCCGGTGACAATGAATACACGTCTCTTACTTGTATTTTCAACTACGGCTACGGGTCTTAATCTTGTAAACAGTGTTGTAGGTTATGCAAGTGCTGGTGTAGCTATATCATAAAGAAAAATAGAAGTAAAGGAATAAATGTCTCCTTGTATTAATGGGTGAAGAAAACACTGGCAGTTCATATTTTGTTGAACTGCCAGTGTTTTTTGTATAGGTTTGATGAAAAGCAGGAGTATGCTGAAAATCATTTCTGCTGCTTGTACAGTTCCATTTTTCAGTATGACAGCATCCAATCAAAAGGGTATAGGTGGCGTTTTTTTTCAGGCACTTCATTTTATTTTTGAGTGACGTGCTGCAGATCAATGAATTATTCAGATAGATTTTCAGCAGATTGCAAATGACTTCAATTTGGTAATGTGCCTTTGTGACATAATACAAGCCTCCGCATATAATAGCCTAGGTGTATTAGATCCATCTGTGCGTCTGATTACAGGACGAAACAGCTGGCGCCTGGGAATGGAGTAAATTTAAAATATCGGTTTCGGCTGCATGGCACAATATACCTGGCAGCTCCATTCATGCAGCATATTGATTTGCAGCTTAATCAGGAAAGGAACATGCGTGATGCTTAGGGACAATGATAATGATAACCGCGGACACGGTGATGTGAGGAATTGTGAGAACACCTCTTGTAACAGATGCTGCTGCAAGCGCTGTTGTCCCGTCTGTCCTCCGGAACAGAGGTCCTGTAACTTAAGTGGTGTACAGGTACAGCTGTGCGGGGCGGCAAGAGCGCTTTTAGAGAACAACAGCAATGTCGTGTTTGATAAAATAGTAAACCAGTCAAATCCAAGAATCCAATATAATGATATGACGGGAGAGTTCACATTACCATCCAATGGAAGCTACTATGTTTCCTGGGAGGTGGCTATTGATGGGGCAGAAACTGTGCAGAGTATTGATTTTTGTGTGGTCGTTAACAGTGTCATGATCTCAGTCAGTTCGTCTTCACAGGTAACCTGTCAACTGTCAGGAACAGCTCTTATTACGACGGGAAAAACACCGGGAAGACTCTCACTTGTAAATATAAGCGGAGATACCGTGAGGTACACGGAAGCTTCGGTACAGGCTAATATTGTGATTGCAGGTATTACTTGCCAGGCTGGCAGTTACAAAAGCAATTGATTAAATCAGAAGTTTACGCAATAAAACATTGCGATTTATATAGAATTTAGGGATGGTGATATTATGGCTGATATAGGATTACAACTTCAAAATACTATTGCTGATTATATCGCTGAGGGCGGTGCGGTTCTTTTCAATGAGACGCTCGTCAACGATGATCCAAACGTAGTTTATAATCCTGCTGATGGAGCAATATCCTTTGTGCAGGAAGGCGAATATTATGTATCTTGGTTTGTGGTGACGAAAACGGGGCTTGGCACATCTGGGCCAAGCTTTTCTATTGTGACCAATGAAGCCACGCCTACGTATTATACGGCTGGAAGCGGTATAAAAACAGGAGAGATATCCGGTTTTGCACTTCTCAATGTAAGTGCCGGATTTAGTTTTACACTTCGAAATGTGACGAATGGTGGTGTTCGGCTTAATGATAACGTAGAAATTATGGCTGGAATCGCAGTAGTCAATATCGGTAAGGGGGGGCCAACTGGCCCGACTGGTGCAACCGGAGCGACTGGTGCCACTGGTGCAACCGGAGCGACTGGCTCGACTGGTGCTACGGGAGTGACTGGCGCAACGGGGGCGCAAGGAAATACAGGAGCAACGGGTTCGACAGGAGCGACAGGTCCACAGGGAGATATAGGCCCGACGGGAGCAACCGGTTCAACAGGAGCAACAGGCCCACAGGGAAATACCGGTTCAACGGGAGTGACAGGAGCAACAGGCCCACAGGGAGATATAGGCCCGACGGGAGCAACTGGTACGACAGGAGCAACAGGACCGCAGGGAGATATAGGCCCGACGGGAGCAACTGGTTCAACAGGAGCAACAGGCCTACAGGGAGATATAGGCCCGACGGGAGTAACTGGTTCGACAGGAGCAACAGGCCCACAGGGAGATATAGGCCCGACGGGGGCAACTGGTTTAACAGGAGCAACAGGACCGCAGGGAAATACTGGTTCAACGGGAGCAACAGGACCGCAGGGAAATATAGGCCCGACGGGAGCAACTGGTTTAACAGGAGCAACAGGCCTACAGGGAGATATAGGCCCGACGGGGGCAACTGGTTTAACAGGAGCAACAGGACCGCAGGGAGATATAGGCCCAACGGGAGTAACTGGTTCAACAGGAGCAACCGGTCCACAGGGAAATACAGGAGTAACGGGCCCGACGGGAGTAACAGGACCACAAGGAGATATAGGCCCGACGGGAGCAACTGGTTCAACAGGAGCAACAGGTCCTCAAGGAGATATAGGCCCGACCGGCCCGACGGGAGCAACAGGCCCATCAGGAGTGGTTGGTGGTATTCAGCTTGAAGTTAAGAATAGTTCGGGAAACAATGTTGTGGATGGAGGAGTATTTACTTTTGATACAGTCTTTACAAATTTAACTCCGGATATCACAAATACAGCTGGGACTATAGAAATTACGGCAGAAGGTTTATATTTTGTTGATTGGTGGTTGAATTTAGACGGATCAGGAGATCTTGACTTTGTAGTAGTGAACTTAGTTAATGCTGCGACATCCGCTATAATTGGCGAAAGTTATGCACCGCCATCCATACCGGGACAATTTTATGGGAATGCGATTCTTCAAGTAACGGCTGGTCAATTACCATTTACAATGCAGTTGGTAAACCAATCAGGTGCGGCACTGACGTTATCAGATATAACTGTTCAGGCGAGTATGCGTATAGTAGAGGCCAAAGTGTAAGCCATATTTGAATATGGCTAGGAATAAAAGGTTTTAAAAGAGGTGTTATAATGGCTGGTTTAGGATTACAGTTACAAAATACGACGCCCCTTATTGTATCTGCAAATGCTGCAGTATTGTTTAACGAAATATTGGTTAATTCTGATACCAATGTAACGTATAATCCGGCAGATGGTATGATAACGTTTATAAATGCGGGGCAATACTATGTATCATGGTTTGTGACTGTCAAAACAGCACTTGGCGTATTCGGTCCAAGTTTTTCGGTTGTGACCAACGAAACGCCATCCAGTAGTTATACCGCTGGCAGTGGAATAAAAAATGGAGAGATATTTGGCTCGGCAGTTTTGACAGTTACAGCAGGTTTTAATATTTCATTAAGAAATGAATTAGCTACGGAGGTCACTCTATCAGATGTGGTTCCAGTTAATGCTGGTATCAGTGTATTAAATGCTGGCTCAGCAGGTCCGACTGGTCCTACGGGGGCGACAGGCTCAACAGGTCCACAAGGTGTAATTGGTCCAACAGGATTGACAGGAGCTACGGGTCCACAAGGGAATTTAGGCCTAACGGGAGCGACAGGAGCAACAGGACCACAAGGAATCATAGGCCCAACAGGAGCGACAGGACCGCAAGGCGTCATAGGCCCCACCGGCCCGGCAGGAGCGCAAGGTATCACCGGCCCCACCGGCCCGACAGGAGCAACGGGAGCGCAAGGTGTCATAGGTCCCACCGGCCCGACAGGAGCGCAAGGTGTCATAGGTCCTACTGGCCCAACAGGAGCGACGGGAGCGCAAGGCATCACAGGCCCCGCTGGCCCGACAGGAGCGCAAGGCGTCATAGGCCCCGCTGGCCCAACAGGAGCGACGGGAGCGCAAGGTGTCATAGGCCCCACTGGCCCAACAGGAGTGACAGGAGCTACGGGTCCACAAGGGGATCTAGGCCCAACGGGAGCGACAGGAGCAACAGGACCACAAGGAATCATAGGCCCGACAGGAGCAACGGGAGCGCAAGGCATCACAGGCCCCACCGGCCCAACAGGAGCGACAGGACCGCAAGGCGTCATAGGCCCCACCGGCCCGGCAGGAGCGCAAGGTATCACCGGCCCCACCGGCCCGACAGGAGCAACGGGAGCGCAAGGTGTCATAGGTCCCACCGGCCCGACAGGAGCGCAAGGCGTCATAGGCCCCGCTGGCCCAACAGGAGCGACGGGAGCGCAAGGTGTCATAGGCCCCACTGGCCCAACAGGAGTGACAGGAGCTACGGGTCCACAAGGGGATCTAGGCCCAACGGGAGCGACAGGAGCAACAGGACCACAAGGAATCATAGGCCCGACAGGAGCAACGGGAGCGCAAGGCATCACAGGCCCCACCGGCCCAACAGGAGCGACAGGACCGCAAGGCGTCATAGGCCCCACCGGCCCGGCAGGAGCGCAAGGTATCACCGGCCCCACCGGCCCGACAGGAGCAACGGGAGCGCAAGGTGTCATAGGTCCCACCGGCCCGACAGGAGCGCAAGGCGTCATAGGCCCCGCTGGCCCGACAGGAGCGCAAGGCATCACAGGCCCCACCGGCCCAACAGGAGCGACGGGAGCGCAAGGCATCACAGGCCCCACCGGCTCGACAGGAGTGCAAGGTGTCATAGGTCCTACTGGCCCAACAGGAGCGACGGGAGCGCAAGGCATCACAGGCCCCGCTGGCCCGACAGGAGCGCAAGGCGTCATAGGCCCCGCTGGCCCAACAGGAGCGACGGGAGCGCAAGGTGTCATAGGCCCCACTGGCCCAACAGGAGTGACAGGAGCTACGGGTCCACAAGGGGATCTAGGCCCAACGGGAGCGACAGGAGCAACAGGACCACAAGGAATCATAGGCCCGACAGGAGCAACGGGAGCGCAAGGCATCACAGGCCCCACCGGCCCAACAGGAGCGACAGGAGCGCAAGGCATCACAGGCCCTACCGGCCCAACAGGTGCCACAGGTCCGACTGCCACCAGCGAAGGTTTTTCAGCATTTCTGTCAACAGCTAGTGTATCTGCCAGCAGTCAGCTAACTGGCTGGTCGGTGGCCACCCCATATTTCAACAGTGGAAATTTTAATCCGGCGACTGGAAATTATACTGTGCCGGCCACAGGCAGATATACTATAGAAGCGACAATTAATTATGCAACGACAGCTGTAATCACAATCGCACTGGGGGCGGGAATTAACCCTGCATTTGTTGTACAGAGAAGTTCACCGACAGTGACCAGTTTAATTACAGGTTTATTTCCAATCTTAAATGTTAATATTGCGCTGATACTGTCATTAAGAACGATATTGGGCAGCGGAACTGTAACATTGGCTGGCGAGGTACAGCTAAATGCTGGTGATATCATCGGACTTTACTATGTAGCAAACGGACTTACGATCGGGCTGAATTTAGGTGGTTCCGGCAGTGGTATTGTATGGTCCGTAAATCAGATTAATAAGCAGCAATAAACAAAGGAAAAGCAAATGGTCTGGATTAAAACAGACAACATAAGTCAGGCGGATTCTTAAGAATCCGCCTGTTAAGAATACCTTAAACGCTGTTCACGATACCTTCCATTCGTATCTGGATCCACGCCTCACCCCATTTGCTGATTCTCCCTTATTAGCCTTCCAGTTCATACCTTAATTTGCTTTTCGGAAATCGTCATAATTTCTCAAAAAACTGTCTCCACCCCACCCTCAAATCTGCCTCACCCCTGAAAAAAACTGCCACCAATCCCCCCAAAAACCTGCCACCAATCCCCCAAAAATCTGTTCCCAGATCCCCCAAAGACCTGCCACCAATCCCCCCAAAAAATCCCCTCCTCCCCCATATCCTGGTCGCCCAATCAATTTGTCTCCGGATCCTACACCCTCTATGCCGCCCCATGTCCCCACCAGCCAAAGGACAGGCAAGATGCCCAAATCCCGATATGTCACCTTTTTCCATTTTTTAAATATACTGTAGTATACCATCAGGGTATTAATAAAAGAAATAATATGGAGGTTCCATTATGAGTGATATGAACTATAATAACTGTGAGTGTGATCAGAGAGAATCCTGCGATTGTGACTGCAAATGTTACTGTGAATGTGAAAGATGCAGAGCTCTCGCTCCGAACAGAACAACATTAAAATGTGGCTGTCCTGGTGCGGTGACTCTTCCTCTGGCAACGATTGCAGGAACAAACTTTACAGTTGCGACTGTAACTGTGGATACAAAAGGATTCCGTAAACCGTGCATTAAATTTGAATTTGCCAGCAACATTGTTACCACGGCGGCAGTTCTTTCCCTGAATTTCCAGATTTTCAAACAGTGTAAAAATCAGCTGGTTCCGATTCCGGTTGGTCCTGTCTGGACGTTCTCCCGTCTCGTTGCGGTTACTGCAAGTGATTCATTCTCATTTTTCGTGTGTGACTGCGATATCTGCGATACGGAATGCTGCACTTACAGTGTAGTTGCAACGGTTGCAGGTGTTGCGACGGTTGGTGTTACTTCTATTAACAATGCGACTCTTGGAGCGATTGTTGTCGATAACGCTACCGGTTGCTAATTAGCTTAAAGGAGTAGCAATGTATTACAGGTTATTTGGACATGGTTGTCAAACAGGTTCTGGAACATGTAACTGCATTCCCCCGAAATTCAATCAGCCAAGATATAATGTGGGGCAATACCCTTTCCCCCAAATGAAACAGCGCCCACATTCTTCAGAAGATGTATGCCGCAAAGAAAATATGTTCATTAAAAACGCTGATTTTGGGGGAGTTGTCCTGCCTGAAGGAACAGATAAGAGAGCCACATTTCATGTGGCTTCTCTTAGTTTGGATACCTCTGGTTATAAAAATATACTGATCCATTTGGCTTTTTCCTGTAATATCATTGCTGAGAAACTAAAACTGCGGCTGAGATTTCAAATTTTGAGGCAGGAAAGCGGTCAGGGGGTAACTGTTCCAGTCAGTGCAGGGATCTTATACGATCGGGATAAAGTATGTTCGGAGGCGAATAGTTTTACGCTGTCTGTGTACGACCACAATGCAGCGGCAGAGAAATGCTGTATCTATAGCGTCTTAGTGGATATTGAAGAATTTGATATGGGGGGAAGCGCAATAATAGCAAATCCTACATTAATCGCAACAGTTGTGGGAGAATTGTGATTTCGTTTTTGGAAGGATACATTATGTCAGGAAAAAACCAGGAAACTCAGTATAAGATTTCTAACATACAGATAAAAGATGGTCTCATAAGCTGGGAAAATCATACGGTGCGGTCATCAGGGATTTCCCAGGTATGGCTGGGGGAGCTGACGGTGAAACCGTTTCCGGCGGAACTGTTTCTTATCCTTTTATTTATAGCATTAGCGGGTACGCATGTTGTGTGCATGCTGATCGCCCTGGCTGCCTCTGCCGCTGTGTGGCTGCTGTATCATCGGACCGGCGGCGCAGAGAAAATGGTTCATATGAAGCTTCTGGACGGAGATGTAATTTCTTTTTCAGCTCATGATGAAGATTCCATAGCCGGGTTTTACGAGGCAGTTAAAGGCTTGACAGAGGACGGCACTGCCTTAGAGATTCTGTTTGATGAAAATGGAAAGGCAGTAAAAAGCTCAGAGGAAGACGCCGCTAAGGATACGACACAAGCTAAAGTAAAAACCGTCAACAGAAGCGCGGCAAGCGGGCCGTTGACCCAGGAACTGCAGGTTTTATATGAGAACTATACGAAGAAGGAAGATACGGACAATGAGATTTTAGCGTTTCTCGAGGAGCTGATCGGCTTGACTGAATCCGGTGAGCGGAGCAGTCTGACAGCGGCTTATAAGAAATTTGTTACATTGGGGCTGATCAGTGACTGTAATGAGCTTGGCCTCGATAAGATCATTCAGGAAATAAAAGCCAGCATCTATCAATAGCAAAAGGAAGTATGAACACAGCCGGAATGAACAGAAAGGTTCGCTCCGGCTGTGTTTTGCATATGATAACCGTAAGAGCCTATGCGTATTTTACGGACAAAAAATCAGAAAGGATGAGATAAAATGGCGACGGTGAGCCTGTGTATGATTGTACGGAATGAGGAGGATGTTCTGGGGCGGTGCCTGGAGAGTGTGAAAGATATCGTGGATGAAATCATCATTGTGGACACGGGTTCCACGGACAGGACAAAGGAAATTGCGGGCCGGTTTACGAACGCGGTATATGACTTTCCGTGGATCGACGATTTCTCGGCAGCGCGCAATTTTTCCTTTTCAAAAGCAACTATGGATTATCAGATGTGGCTGGATGCGGATGACGTGATCGAAGATGAGGACAGGAAGAAATTTCAGCAGATGAAAGAGGAGCTGGATGGGAGCACGGATGTCGTCATGATGCCGTATCAGGTGGCCTTCGACCAGAAGGGGAACCCCACCATGACGTATTACCGGGAGCGCCTTCTGAAGCGAAGCAGGGGATTTCTCTGGCAGGGAGCGGTACATGAGGTAATCACACCGGCCGGGACCATCCTTTATGGCAGGGCGGCCGTCTGCCACAGAAAGCTGCACCCTTCGGATCCCGACCGCAATTTGAAGATCTATGAGACCATGAAAGAACATGGAGGGATCACGGATCCCAGACATCAGTTTTACTACGCCAGGGAGCTGTTCTATCATGGGCGTTATGAAGCGGCTGCAGCCATGTTTCTGACATTTCTGGAAGAGGGGAGAGGATGGATTGAAAATAATATCAGTGCCTGTCTGGATCTCTCCCATTGCTACGCCAGAATGGGAAAACGGGAGGAAGCCCTTCAGGCATTGTTCCGAAGCTTTCGTTACGACCTGCCCCGCCCGGAACTCTGCTGTGAGGCGGGAAAATGGTTTATGGAACAGGGGGGAAGCGACAAAGGTAATCTGAAACAGGCCGTTTACTGGTATCTGCGGGCGAAGGATCAGAAGACCAATGAGGAAAGCGGCGCCTTCGTGAATCCGGACTGCAGTGATTTCATACCGGATATTCAGCTCTGCGTCTGCTATGACAGGCTGGGAGAAAGGGAAAAAGCGTTGGAGTACCATGAGAAGTCCAAAAAGAAAAAGCCGGATCACCCGGCCGTTTTGTTTAATGAAGCTTACTTTGCAGGAAAGGGAAAGTAAAATACCGCTCCCTTTCGGATTTTTGCATGAAGGACACAGGGACGCTGAAGAGTTATGCTCCGGCGCCCTGTACCATCAGCTGTTTTTCAATATTACCAGTTCCACCGAGTCGGCCACGTGTTCACACATGTCGCAGCATTTTTCAAACCGGTCATAGATTGTGGTCCAGGACAGGATTTCCACGGCATCCGGACGCTCCGTGTGAAGGCGGTGCATGGCTTCCGTGTAGAGGCGGTCTCCGATTTCTTCCAGATGGTTGATCTCAATAATCTTTTCCCTTATGGTTTTCGATTTCCGGAAATGAGGGAACTCATCCATCAAATCCTGAAGCGCAGCACAGCACTGTGCCACGATACGGGAAAATTCCAGGGCATCCGGCCTTAACTCATGAATGTTAAACATGTAGAGGCGCAGCAGCACATCCTCGATGCTGTCTGTCACATCGTCAATCGCGCTGGTGAGTCCCAGAATGTCTTCGCGCTCCAGGGGAGTGATGAATTCCCGGATCAGCTTTTCCATCGCCTGGTGTTTGGTCAAATCGGCCTGGTGCTCCAACTCGTGCATGGTATCAATCTGCTGATTTAACACGGAGGCATCAAAGTGCTCCAAATCGTTCTGCAGCTGCGCCGCCGCTTCAACCGCATACCGGACGCCTTCCTGAAGCAGTTCAAAATATAAATGATCTCGTTTTCCTGTCATGATTCTGACTCCTTTTCTATTTGCTGTTTATAGTTTGATCGTTATTTATCTCCCGATATCTTCCCTTTTTCCTAAAAGATCCAGAGAAACAGTTTCGCCATGAAAAAGCCGATGATACCGCAGCCGGGAAATGTTAAGACCCAGGTAAGGACCATCTCCTTCACGACGCCCCAGTCCACACAGGAGATCCGCTTTGCGGCCCCCACGCCCATGATGGCGGTGGTCTTCGTGTGCGTGGTGGAGACCGGAATCCCTGCAATGGAGGATAAGAAGAGGCAGAAGGCCCCGGCTAAGTCGGCGGCAAACCCCTGATATTTCTCCAGCTTCACCATGTCCATGCCTACCGCCTTGATGATGCGGTAACCACCGATGGAGGTGCCGAGCGCCATGACGATACTGCACAGTACCATCAGCCAGACCGGAATGGAGAAATGGCCTTCACCCACATTTCCCTGGGCAAGGAAGATTCCAAGCATGAAGACACCCATGAATTTCTGGCCGTCCTGAGCGCCGTGCATGAAGGCCATGGCGGCTCCGCCGGCAATCTGGGCGCCGCCGAAGAAGTGGTTTGTCTTTCTGCGGTCGCGGTCCCGGAAGAGCAGTTCCACCAGCCGGACAGAGATCCAGCCGGAGACGAAGCCGAGAACGGTGGAGAGCAGGAGGCCATAGAGAACCTTGACCCACTCGGACGCATTGATTCCGTCTACGCCGTTATGCAGGGCGATCGCGGCTCCCGACAAGCCGGCGATCAGGGCGTGGCTTTCGCTGGTCGGGATTCCGAACCACCACGCGGCCACGGCCCATGCGACGATGGCGGTCAGTCCGGCACAGAGCGCAATCAGCGCCTGGTGGCTGTCGCCTCCGAAATCGACCATATTGTAAATGGTGGAGGCCACACTCTGATTGAGCATGGTCATGAGAAAAACTCCCAGAAAATTGAAAACGGCCGCCATCAGAATCGCATACTTCGCGGTGATGGCCCGGGTAGAGACGCAGGTAGCGATGGCGTTAGGGGCGTCGGTCCAGCCGTTGACCAGAATAACGCCCAGCGTCAGAACCGTGGTAACGGCAAACGCCGGGCTGGACGAGAGTCCTGTTAAAAAATCAGATATGGGGATTGTCATACCATTCATGTCTTACCTCACTTTACGTGGATTTTAATGTTTCTTTACTTCGATTATAACGGACTGACGTGAAAAATCTATAGAAAATGAAAAGCTTAACGCCGATTTTACAAAGGATAAAAAAGCGTTAAGACGAGGCGGCGAAAGGGAAGAGGGAGTATTAACAAACTGCTAAAATTGGAGAAATCAGGATGCAGGACCGGATAAATTGTGCTAAAGTAAGAATTTGTGACATTTTAATTGATACAGAAAAGAAAGAGATGTGTGGAACATGAAAACTGGAATATTGAAAACGGGTGCGGCCGAACGCCGTGAACTGATCCTGAACGGCAGCATCGTAAGAACCTTGATGATGCTGTCGTTTCCGACCCTGATGATGAGCGTGGTGCAGTCCCTGATGCCGCTGTCCGACGGTCTCTTCATCAATAATGTAGCGGGTACGCTGGTGGCCAGCGCCGTTACCTACAGCGAGCCGATCATAAACATGATGACCGCGCTGGCCCAGGGCTTAAGCGTGGCCGCCATGGCCATCATCGGGCAGACCTTCGGCCAGGGGAATTTTAAGCGGGTGAAGCATATCAGCACTCAGACCGTGGTTTTCGCATTCTGCCTCGGCCTGTGCATCGCGCCGCTTCTGGTTCTCATCGCGTTTCCAATATCGGGCCATGTGGATCAGGAAATCTCTCATAATGTCTGGCTTTATATCGCCTTATATGCCATGGTTCTTCCGTTTTCCTTCCTGGAAAGCATTTATAATGCTATTATGAATGCGACCGGGCGGCCGGAAGCGACATTTATCCGGATGGTTTTAATGCTGGTATTAAAAATAATTTTCAATGTAGTCTTTATCGTGTGGCTCCGCCTGGGGATTGTGGGCTGTGTCATGGCTTCGCTCTGCGCCAATATGCTCATCTGTATCTGGATGTTCTATGAGCTGTTTATCCAGAAGGGAGAGAACCAGCTGACCCTGAAGGGCTTTCGGTTTGACGGAGTCCTGATCCATCAGCTGATCCGCGTCGGCATTCCGGCCATGGTGACCAGCCTGATGCTGAATTTTGGCTTCTTCCTCATCAACAATGAGACCCAGAAATACGGACCCGTCGTCTTAAACGGTCAGGGAATTGCCAACAACATCACGTCAGTATGCTTTAACCTGCCCAGCTCCTTCGGCGCTGCCATCACAACCATGGTGAGTATGAACGTGGGCGCGGGACAGGGCGCGCGGGCGAAGAAATGTACAGTGACCGGATGCGTGGCAAGTATGATCACGGCTGTCCTTATTATTTCCATTATAGTACCGGCCTCGTCCCATTTGACGACCCTGTTTACGCGCCAGCAGGATGTGCTGGAGATCGCAAATCACGCGTTACATATTTACACGTATTCCGTCGTTGGTTTCGGAATCTGCATGGTAGTCCAGGGAGCGTTTATCGGCCTCGGAAAGACAAAGGTTCCGATGGTGGTGGGGCTGCTGCGAATATGGCTGCTCCGTTACCTGTTTATACTGGCAACGGAAAGCTTCCTCGCCTATTATTCCGTATTCTGGGGGAATTTATTCTCCAACTATATGGCGGCGGCAATCTCCATCGTCCTGCTGCTTCGTGTAAAATGGAAATCCGCATTGCAGGAAAATGAATAAAAGCCAGTAGCCGCCGGGCATTTCCGGACAGGAAAACGGGCGCCGCA
>OBXM01001583.1_pt1 | contig 13330 bp, 17 predicted proteins | sample 1538141 | NCBI WGS metagenome assembly OBXM01 (sample SAMEA2580153, study PRJEB22360) | human gut metagenome | biome: human gut; feature: human-associated habitat; material: faeces | place: Denmark | collected 2008/2010 | reverse complement strand
GCGAAACCGGACCTACTGGCGAAACCGGACCTACCGGTGTAACTGGTTCTACTGGTGAAACCGGACCTACCGGTGTAACCGGACCCACTGGCGAAACCGGACCCACTGGTGAAACTGGACCAACAGGTCCTGGAATTGAACCAGGTGATTTTCTTTTCAATGTCATTGGTGAAGTTGGATCTGCCACAGTTGGTGTAGGAGAAAACATTATCTTTGAATCTGAAACCTTAGATATTACCGTTACACAAGGTTCAGCAATTGTAACGATTGAAGATCCAAATCCAACCGGTATGACTGGACCTACCGGAGAAACCGGACCCACTGGCGAAACCGGACCCACTGGCGAAACTGGACCGACCGGGGAAACTGGACCGACCGGGGAAACCGGACCCATTGGCGAAATCGGACCTACTGGTGAAACCGGACCGACTGGTGAAACCGGACCCACCGGTGAAACTGGACCGACTGGTGAAACAGCTCCCGTGATTTAAGGAAAACTGCAAAAACCCTTATTCTATGCAGGATAAGGAGATACCAAAATAAAATATGAGCTATCACATTACACAGGATACCGCCTAATTGGACAAGATAGACGGTATTTTTGTATCTGGATAGCGGAACTTCGGGTCAACTTGGCCCGAAGTGGAAATGAGGGATTGCGAATATCCCCGTGGGGCTTGATTAAAAATCAGGCCCTTTTTCATGCCATAAAACAGACAAGGAGGAAAAACGCATGGCAAAAAATGAGCCAAACACGCCCGACGAAGTAAAAACCGTCCCGGCACAAGAAGTAACAGCAGAAGAAAAAAACACACCTGCTCCCATGCTGGAAATTGGCGGCGAAGCTCCTGCCCCGGAAAAGACTGCCGAAGAAACAGCGGCACTTCCCCATGAGGACGGAGCCACCCCGGGAAAAGCCGATAAGGACAGGCCGGAAGAACCTACCCCATTGACATTCCCGCCCCCGGTGATGTGGTGGTTTCTTTTGACAAAATCAATGAGATTGTTTCTGGGAAACAGGCGGCGGTAAAGGAAGCCGAGCAGACCGCCCCCGAAAAGCAGGAAATAGAAAAATCAACACCCACCGACAAAAAAGCACAACCAGAGAAACCCGGTACGGATAAGGCAAAGGAAAACGAGAAGGAAAAGGCTGACAGCAAGCCCAAATCCTGCCAACCAAAAGCCGCAGAAAAAGCGGACAAGAGGCCTCCCCGCCCTACCAAGCAGGAAAAACAACCCAATGCCACCATAGCGGATAAATCCACCGAACAGAAGCAAGTGGCGAGCATCAGCGGCGGTTCTGTTTCCGGGAAATCTGCCGAACAGCCCAAGCAGGAACTGACGCCCGAACCGAGAGAAGCACCCCGCCTCGGCGAACAGGAACAGATTGTTTATCTTAATCTGTCCGAGCTTTTTGCTTTCAAAGACCACCCGTTTCAAGTCCGTAATGATGAGGAAATGGCGGCTATGGTGGAAAGCGTCAAGGACAAGGTGCGCCCTCGCGAAGATGGCGGGTATGAAATTGTATCGGGCCACCGCCGCCAGAAAGCCAGCGAATTAGCCGGATTTGCGGATATGCCTTGTATTATCCGCAACATGACAGACGAGCAGGCCATCACGCAGATGGTAGAGGACAACACCAATCATCGTGAAAACATCCTGCCCAGCGAACGGGCCAAAGCTCTGCAAATGCAGTTGGAAGCCATTAAAAAGCAGGGAGCACGAACCGGCAACGGACAGCGCTCCAATGAGGTCGTAGCCGAGCGCAACAAAATGACGGTGAAGCAGGTTCAGCGGTATATCAAGCTCAATGAGCTGGTTCCCGACCTCATAAAAATGGTGGACGAAAAGAAAATCGCGTTCACTCCCGCCGTGGAGCTTGCGTTCATTGCGCCCAAAAGTCAACGGTATATTGCTATCGCCATTGAGGGTCAGCAGTCGGCTCCCTCACTGTCACAGGCACAGCGTATGCGTGACCTTGACCAAAAGAAGCTCTTAAACCCCGATGTGATTGACGGAATTATGTTAGAAGAAAAAAAGGAGGTAGACAAAGTGATTATTTCAAGTCAGGAACTTTCCCAGTATTTCGGCAAGGAGAAAACACCCCGCGAAATGAAGGATACTATTATGAAACTGCTTGAAGAAAACAAGGCGAAACTGAAAGAGGTTTCGGCTCCTCAAAAGAAAGCTGAACAGGAAAAATAAGCACTTCGGGTCAAGTTGGCCCGAAGTTAGTGTATGCGGGGCTTTGCCCCGTGCCCCAAAGCTCTAAGGATATGAATATATTCCCCGTCGCCGCTTGTTGGGTAGCATAATCGGGAAAATCGGTCAAGAGCCTGCCGCCGTAGGCGGTGCTTCGCACTCTTGACGGATTTCTCCCGGTTATGCTTTAAGGCGGTCAAGCGACGGGGATATATATTCCTTTGAGCTGCCCCCTTTCCATGAGTGGAAAGGGCGGGGGGATAGGTTGACACATTCAGCGCAACAAGAACGGAGGTACTTTAATCATGAAACGACCTTTAGCATACATTACTGCCGCATGGTGCGGCAATCACGATACGGATAGCAACCAGGCGGCGCAGTATTGCCGGGCAGTCTATGAAGCCGGGTTTTCCCCGGTTTGCCCGACCCTGTATCTTCCGCTTTTTCTCAATGACGCAATCCCGGAGGAACATAAAAGCGGCATTGATATGAGCCGGGATCTCCTACGGCGCTCTCATGTGCTTGTCGTATGCGGAAGCGATATTGACGAGGACGTAAAAAACGACATTGCTGTTGCCGGGCGGCTGAACATCACGGCAACCACACTGGATGGGATTCTGACCGTGAAAACACAGGGGCAGGAAAAAGACCATGCTTGAAGCCTTTGTCACCAACCTTGGGCGGTATAACGAAGGGTACTTGGACGGGGAGCCTTTAAAGCTCCCCGCCACCACCGAGGAAATGCAAGCTCTTTTAAAGCGAATCCATGTGGACGGTGTACAGTATGAGGAAATTTTCATTACCAATTATGAAACCGACATTCCCGGCCTGCGTGACTGCTTGGGAGAATATGAAAGCATTGACGAGTTGAACTACTTGGCTTCCCTGCTGGACGATATGCCGGAATGGGAGCTAGAAAAGTTTACCGCCGCCTTGGACTTCGGGGAATACAACAATGTACCCGCCCTAATCAATCTCACGCAAAATCTGGATTGTTTTGAGTTTTACGCCGGAATTGAAAATGAGGAAGATTTGGGCCGCTTCTATATTGAAGAAATGTGTACGTTGGAAATCCCGGAGCATTTGGAAAACTATATTGATTATGAAGCCTACGGGCGGGACATGAACTTGGACGAGGACGGGCGCTTTACCGAGGGCGGCTATGTGGTGCGGACAGGTGACAGCTTCACCGAGCATTACAACGGCAGGGATGATTTACCAGACGAATACAGAATTTTTGCTTATCCCGAACCGGAAAAATCCATCAAGAAAACGCTGGAAAGCTACGGGAAGATGATAAGCGAAACCGCCACCGCCGCCCATGAGCGCTCCCACCCCGCCAATGCGGAACGATAACCAACTTCGGGCCAACTTGTCCCGAAGTGCGAAAGGAGGCTAAAGCCTATGGCAAAAACGAAAACCACCGCCGAGCCGATTTTAGAAAATGAACACGTTAAGGAGCTTTTAGCGGTTCTGCTGGAAAACAATTTCCCGTCCACAAAGGATTTTCTTGCGGTTCTGAATCAGGTCGGAGCAATAGAAAAACAGCTTGACGCCGCTGTAAAAGAGCTTGCCGCTATGCGGCAGGAATTAAAAACGGCGCAGGAACAGAACCACCCGGTTAAGGCCGCTTTGCAAAAGACGGTCATTGTGATGCAGGGGCAGGTATTGGACTTGCGGGATAAATTAGCGGAGCTAAAGCAAAACGTCATAGACGGTTGCAGGAACGCCGTTGCCGCTTTTAAGGAAACCGGCATTTCTGCTCTGGATAACGTAGCTCGATTCTTCAAGGTGCGCCCCATCTTAGAAGCCATGCGGGATATGCTCACAGAGAATATTCAGTATGATGATAAGGCCATTGCCAAAATTGAAGCCATCAGCACCGAATATCATCAGGCCGGGCGACATTTGAAAAACATGGGCAGAGCCATGCTTGGCAGAGAAGCCCTACAGGAAGCCAAACAGCCCGGCAAGCTGGCAGCGGTCATATCCGCTCCATTCCGTGCGGAGCGTTCCCATTTTTCCAGTATAAAAGGCCATGTAGAAAAATCTTTGAATACGCTGGCACGGCTGGAGGAACGGGCGGCAGAGAAAAAGCCCTCTATCCGGGAAGCTCTTGCGACCCACAATGAAAAAATCGCGCAGGTACAAAAGGACGCTCCCACCACAGAACGCCCCCGCCCTGTCAATGCGGAGAGGTAACACACTTCGGGCCAACTTGGCCCGAAGTCCTCCCGCCTGTACTGTTGTCCTATCTGGCAGGAAAGGAGGAATTTCATGCAGGAAGATATTGAACGCCGGACGGTTGCCCTATCCGTCAATGCCACAAAGCTGACGGGACGGACGCTGGCAAAGGTGTTGGAGGCAGCACTCCGGCAGATACAAAAGAGTCATCAGAAACGGCAGACACCACAGGACAGACAGAGCGTAAAAAAGCTGATGAACCACGGCGTTTCTACGAACAGCCTTGATTTGTCCGGGGATACGAAGCTGTTTGACCGTGTGGCCCGGAAATACAATGTAGATTATGCTTTTCACAAAACCGGGCCGGACAAATATTTGTTATTCTTCAAAGCCGGGCAGGCAGACGCAATAACCGCCTGTTTTGGCGAATACACAAAGCTGGTGCTGAACCGGGGCAAGAGCCGCCGCCCCTCTATTCTGAAACAACTGAAAAATTTTGCCGACAGGGAGCGTACCAAACCGCGCCCAAAGGAACGAAAACGGGAGGTGACGCGGAATGAACGATAAAATCCGTAAATATGTGATTCCCAATATTCCCTATCTGTTCGTGCTGTGGTTCTTTCTGAAGCTCGGCACAGCCTACCGCCTTGCGGCAGGTGCAGACTTCGTAAATAAGCTGGTTGGCATGATAAAAACCATAAGCCCGACGCTTGCTTCCTTTGCACCGGGCTTTGTGCTGTCCGATTGGCTCATTGGCCTTGCCGGGGCGGTCATACTCCGGCTGGTGGTATGGTATAAGGTAAAAAACGCAAAAAAGTTTCGGAGGGATGTGGAATATGGCTCGGCCCGGTGGGGAACGGCAAAGGACATCAAACCGTTTGTAGACCCCAAATTCAGCAACAACGTGATACTAACCGGGACAGAGCTTCTTACCATGAATACCCGACCCGCCAATCCCGCCAACGCCCGAAATCTTAACTGCTGTATCATAGGCTCCAGCGGAAGCGGGAAAACTCGCTTTTGGCTGACCCCACAGCTTTTACAGGCTCATTCGTCCTATGTGGTGGTTGACCCAAAGGGCGGCATTTTAGAGCAGGTCGGCTCTTTTCTGAAAAAGCAGGGCTACAAAATCAAGGTATTCAACAGCATAGATTTTTCAAAATCCATGCACTATAACCCGCTGGCTTACTTAAAGACGGAAAGCGATATTTTGAAGTTTGTAAACGCTCTGATTGAGAATACAAAGGGCGACGGTAAAGAGGGCGATCCATTCTGGACGAAAGCAGAAACCTTGCTTTATTGTGCTTTAATCGGCTATATCGTCTTTGAGGGGCCGGAGGAAGAACGCCATATCAATACCCTTGTGGATATGCTGAACAGCATGGAAACAAGGGAAGATGATGAAAATTTCAAGAACGCCGTGGACTATATGTTCCTTGGCTTGGAAAAGCGCAATCCCAACCATTTTGCGGTGCGCCAGTATAAAAAATTCAAGCTCGCCAGCGGGAAAACCTCGAAAAGTATCCTGATTTCCTGCGGAGCCAGACTTGCCCCATTTGATATTGGACAGCTCCGGGAGATTATGAGCTATGATGAAATGGAGCTTGACCGCATGGGCGATAAGAAAACCGCCACCTTTTTCATCATCAGCGACACCAATACGACCTACAACTTTATTGTTGCCCTTGCCTTTTCGCAGATGTTCAATTTTTTGTGCGAACGGGCAGACAGCAAATACGGCGGCAGGCTTCCACATCATGTAAGGGTATTATGGGACGAAGCCGCCAACACGGGGCAGGTTCCGCAACTGGAAAAACTGGTTGCCGTTATCCGTTCCCGCGAAATCTCTCTGTGCCTGTTTTTACAGGCGCAAAGCCAACTAAAAGCCTTATACAAAGACCACGCGGAAACCATTATGGGAAATATGGACAGCGTGATTTTTCTTGGTGGGCGGGAACATTCCACCATCAAGGAGCTTTCGGAGGTTTTGGGGAAAGAAACTATTTCCATGCAGACGGAAAGCCGGACACGGGGCCAGTCGGAAAGCTTCGGACAGAATATTCAGCGGCTTGGCAAAGAGCTTATGACAATGGACGAACTGACCACTATGCCGGGAAACAAGTGTATTTTACAGCTTCGCGGCCTGCGTCCGTTCCTTTCCCCGAAATACGATTTAAAACAGCACCCCAATTACAGGTATACCGCCGAGGCAAGCAAGAAAAACGCCTTTAACGCGGCGCGGCTTGTGAACCGCCGCATGAAGCGTCTGCATGGGAAGCGGCTTGACTCCAATGAACAGTATACCGTTTATGATGTTGACGCAGCCGAGGCCGACCCCGACATAGGCGAGAACGAGGACATTCTCAACTATGACGATGTGGATGACCCCGAAGCGTTTGCATGAAAAAGCAACCTCGGGTCAAGTTGGCCCGAGGTTGCTTCATCATACTAACTATGCGTCTTGATTGTTCTTCGTGCTAAATCTTTCTTTATACCGTTCAAGCCTATCTGGCACGATATAGATATACTCAATTATGTACCGGACAAATTCGCTCATACTAAGCACGTCGTTTTCATCAATATCAATATCTTTATCGTGCGCAGCGGAGTCACCAAGAATTTTTGTTAGTGAGGACGCCTCTTTCAACGTGTCGGGCAACAGGCCTTTTTCAGCGATTTCCTCTATTTTGTCTTTGAGGCCCCATTTTGTCGCACCTTTGTCTTTTAGCACCAATTCAAGAGTACGCCGCAATGCTATTAAGCACAGGCTTGTGTCGATGCTTTGCGTTTTGAGCGCCGCTTCAAAAGCATCTTTGATTTTAGGCGGAACGGACACATCCTCAATGCTATTTATGGGAAACAATACGGTGTCTTTATGTTGCCAAAACATGGTGTCATTGGGACGGTAGTCAATCATGGTTTCGTCGCCGTACGATTCTATTAAAGTGACCTTATGGCAAACTGGGCAGGCAAACAATTTATACTCGGATAAATAATCGAAATCGCTGTATCTCTCATCACGCGACCCCCATGAATATTCTCCCACTTGTTTCATGGGAGTTTGGTTTCCGCAATGATAGCATTTGATAATTACATCTTCAGGTGGCAAATCAAGGCTTCTCACAACCCACACTCCTTTCAAAAATCCCGATACAATATGCAATCATTATACCTCATATATGTACGATAAACAATGAGAAAGGAACATTTTTGACATTGCCCCGTGGCCCTCCCTCAAAATCCATATCCCCAACTTCGGGCCAACTTGGCCCGAAGTGACAGCCGCCGAAAAGGGCGGTTTTTTTATACCCAAAAACAATATGAAAATATGGAGGTAATCAGATTATGCAATTTTTTACGAGTGCAGTTAGTACCTTACAGACCCTTGTTGTAGCTCTTGGCGCGGGCCTTGCCGTATGGGGCGTTATCAACCTTTTGGAAGGTTACGGGTCGGACAATCCAGGAGCGAATGGGCAGGGTGCATAAGGAAGCAGAAATTAGAAATCCAACAATAACGAGATAGACAACCAGCAGATAAGTAATGTAGCAGGCAAAGCGGTAAATGCTTTGCCTGTCGCCTATATTGACAAAATCAAAAATTAAGCCTATACTATGTATAACTACTTAGCAAAACTATGTATCTCCGCATAGGAAAAGGAGAAGTGATTATGGCGGATAGCAAGTATATTCAGCAATTCAAAAAGGGTTCATTTGAAATGATACTCTTGTGTCTAATTGCTAAAAAGGAAACTTACGGATATGAAATTATTACAGAATTAAATGAAACAGGCGGTAAAATATTTGGCTATGCCAAAGAGGGTACAATTTATCCAATGCTATATCGCCTACAAGATGCCGGTTTAGTTCAATGCCGGGTCGCTTCATCACAAGCAAATGGTGGTCAAAAAAAATATTATTCCCTAACCGCTAAAGGACGAGAAACCTTGTGCGAGTTGATTTCATTTTGGCGTAGCTATACGGTATGTGTTGATAGCTTTATTGACATAGTAAAAGATTTGGAGGATTGAACATGAGAGAGGAATATATAAAGAAGGTTACAAAGGAATTATTTGTTTCCCGCAACCAAAAGCGTGAAATTATCCGGGATTTAAACGAAGCGTTTGAGTCTGCGAAAGAGCATGGAGAAACTGAAAAGCAAGTAATTGACAGATTGGGAACACCAAAGGATTTTGCAGAAAGTATGGAGGAAACCATTGGCTTCAACCGAGCGCAGTATAGGAAAAGAAGAAAAAAGTTATTAGCAATATATTGCTCATGTGGTATTGCGGTATTTTGCCTGATTTCAGCTTTTATTGCTAAACATTCCGAACTCCCTGACAATACAATCGGTCAAGCCGATTCCATGACACAAATTACGGTTAATGGTTTTTGGTCTTTTGATATTTGGAGTGTCTTGTTAATAATCGGACTGATATTTGCCATTGTTGCGGTGGCCTTTACTATTGGTCTTACCCGAAAGAAGAAATAGAGATTGGAGGAAATAAAATGAAAAAAGCCTGTGGAGTATTTCTTGCCGCAATGCTTATTGCGCTTATGGCTGCTTGCGGTAACACTTCCTCATCTGATAATGAAGCTAATGCTAATAATTCTGGAAACTCTTTACCTGAAAGCTTTGTTATGTTGGATGCCGGAGAATGGCCCCAAAATGAATATACCGCCAACATACCTCAAACAGAATCTGGGACGGTACAGCGTGGTTGGATTGACCCGGCTAAGGAGTATTGCTATATTGAGCTATCCGACATGACGCAAGCTCAAACAGAACAGTATGTCAACACTCTGAAAGAAGCCGGATTTTCAGAAGTCGAAAAGGTTTCGGAAGAAATCAATGACGATTATATTTCAATAGGTACTTTACTGATAAAGGATAGCGCCACCATAAGTATTGCGTATGGTGATGATTCGTTTGGAATGTGCATCAAAAATGAACAGTAGCAGTTAAAATATAACTTCAAATATCTACTCCCCAAAGCCGCCAAACGGGAAAAAAAAACCGTTGTTTGGGCGGCTGGTTCGTCATGCTTCAAGTAAGATAATAGCTAAACGGCGGTTTTGAAATTACGAAAATCAAAGCCGCCGCTTTTCTTTTAAAAGAAAAATGCGCGGGACGTGATGAATACGCCCTTTTTCGGCGGCTTTGGAACGGGAGGTTTTTCATGTATCCGAAGTCGCTTTTTTCTATCCATGAGGGGCCGCCACCTTGTCGTGACGGCTTGGCTTAGCTGATGTTCTAAGGCTATATAATTACAAAAAAACATACCAAAAAATGGGCGGCTACTGCGCCCATTTTTCATACGACACCGTTCGAGGATTTTCTCGAATAGGTGTCTTTTTATTTACTCGATTTTCGGACAAGCTCCCTCGCAACTTCGGGCCAACTTGGCCCGAAGTGCCATACTGTCCCGGCTGTCGTTCGCCGCCCTACTCCATTCGCTTCTGGAAGCCCCTAAACCCAAAAATCGAATGGAGGATTATCATGATAACTGTGAATTTGAAAGACCTTTACTACTGGTGCAAGGAAGATGTTTTTGTAGAAATCACGGAGGAAATGTTGGAAGCGATGAAAGCGGCTGACCGTCAGGAATCCGCATACAAGCGGCGCACATACCGTTACAAGGCCCATTATACTTTAGACATGGGCGATGGCATTGCAAACGAGTGTGTTATTAAGCCGGAAACGCCGGAAGAAATCTACATCAGACAAGAAACCGAAGCTATGATTTTAGCCGCCATTGGAGAACTGACCGAAGCACAGCAACGCCGTTTGAGGCTGTATTACTATGACGGAATGCGGTACAGCCAGATTGCGCGTATGGAAGGAGTGACCGACGGAAGTATAAGTGGTTCGATTAAATCCGCACTCAAGCATTTGAGTAAGCAGAAAAAGGTAAAGCAGTTTAAGGAATAACCCCTTGCCCTTGTGCCGCCGCTTTTGCGTAAGCGGATCGGCGGCGCACCATGAAAAAGCGGAGTGTGGTCGCAAACCACGCCCCGCTTTTTCGCGGCCAGTTGGAAATGGGATTGCGGGAGCAAGACAGTTTCCGGTAGGCCGGAACCCGCCCGCAGGCGGCGTTCCCCCTCGGAGAGCCCACGGGACACTTTGCCGCGAAGCGGAAAGTGTCAGAGTGGGTCATATACTTCCCAACGGGAGTATATGACCGCGCCCCGATGCCTTCGCTCCCAACCCTGCTGCCGCACTCCGCAAGAATTTTTGCAGATAGCATTGACTTAATGGCTGACATCAATTATACTATTGTTGTCAGCCAACAATCTTAAAGGGGGTGATACTATCTCAAAGAAAGTTGGACGGCCTTATTCTGAAAATCCTAAAGAAATACGGCTTACGGTACGGCTTGATAAAAAGCATAATGACATTCTTGAAAAGTATTCAAAAGAGAATGGCATAACGAAAAATGAATCCGTAAGGCATGGTATTGAAAAACTTGAGGATAAGGAAAAGGAATAAGAAAGAAGTGGCGTTATACTCGTCAAAGCTCCCGCCACTTCCCCCACCAGCAGATGCCCGAAAGCACATGCGGCGTAAATATTATACCATGCGCTGTCAGTCCTTTCAAGGCATTGTTGGAAACAACGATGAAAGGACGGTTTTTTATGAGAAGTATTTTAGAGGAATTTGCCTACGGCAACATATCGCCGGAAGTGCAGTTTTTCAAGCGAAACTCCCGATACGGCGAGGCCATGCGAGCCTTGTCCAGCAATGAGGAAAAGCTCCTTGCAAGGCTGGGTGAGGATGAAAAAATCCTGTTTCAAAAGTATGTGGACGCGCAAGGCGAGGTTAACCAGCTTACGGCAGTCGGCAACCTGATTTACGGCTATAAATTGGGGCTTATTATGACAGCGGAAGCCTTTGTAACCAGCGGAGAACTGATTGCCGGAGGGGAGGATTGCTGACATGAAAACTATTCTGCGCGGCCTGTATAACGGCGATATTATCCCGTGGGAACTCCGTAACCCGCAAAGCGAACAGCAACGCGAAATCCTCCGAAAGCTGGAGGACGAGGAACGGTATTTCATGGCGAAAATGTCACTGAACGATTGCCAGCGGTTTCAGGAATTATCCCACCTACACATGGAGCTTTCCACTTCCGGGGAAGAACAACTTTTCTCCTATGCGTTCACGCTGGGTATGCTCCTGACAATGGACGTTATGAAAGAAGCGGAGGGCATTTTCAATGGCTAAATCCCTCCTGCAACGGCTTTATGACGGGGAAATTTTCCCCGCCGAGCAAATTGTCCCGAAAAACCCGGAGTACCGGGAGCTTACCCACAAGCTACGCGAAGAAAAGGAATACTTGCGGGAGCGGCTTTCGGAAAGTGACAGGGAACGGTTTGATGCGATGGAAAACCTCTCCCAAGAGATTGAAAACCTGTACGGCTCCGAGGATTTTTTCTGCGGCTTCCGGCTGGGCGCGGGCCTGATGATGGAGGCTCTGACCGACAGCGAAACATAACCGAATAACACTGAAAGAGGATTGCCGCCTGTGGCAATCCTCTTTCCCGTTTTACCGCTTCTTTCTTTCTTGCTCCATGTGCTTTTCCGCTTTTCGCAACACGCTTTTCATAACCGCTATTTCTTCGTCCGTAAGTTCGGAAATGTCCAGCCCCATCTGCTTTGCTAAAACCATCAGCTTGCCGCGCTCCTTGTCCGGCTCCTGCAAGTACAATGAAAGCGTGTCCATGATTTCACGGAGGATGCCTGTCTGCTCGTCCGGCAAGGCGTCTTTCTTATGGGCGGCAAACAGGCTTTTCAGCAGGGCATTGAACCGTTCGGAAATCTGGAAACGCAAATAACCGTCCTCGTCCACAACCGCGTCCTGCAACAACGATATGTTTTCATCTTCTCCCTGAATGGCAAAGTTCTCTTTGAGCGCACCTTCCGCAAGCTGGTACAAGGCGTTTACCTGACCGATTTGCGAAATCAATTTACGGTCTATGTAAATCTCCACCGACTGCATGAGCCGGGCAAAATCCGGGTGCGCCAGCAGTTCGCTCACAAGGCGGTTGTTCAGCTTCCCGTCTTTGAGCGTTTCAATGGCCGGGTCGGACAAGCGGATCGCGTCAATTTCAATATGCCTGTGCTGGCGGTTATCGGTCAGGCCGAACAGGTAATCAGTTGACACGCCGTAAAACACGGCAAGGGCGGCAACGTCCTGATAGCCAACGCGAATATCCTCCTTGCCCTCCATGCGCTGCAACGTGGACAGGGGGATGCCCGTTGCCCCCGCCAAATCGGAAAGGGTCATTTTCCGCTCGTCCCGCAAATCGCGGAGTTTTTCCTGCAAGGTTAATTTGACTTTCACGCAACCACCTCCCGTTTGCGGCACTTCGGGCCAACTTGGCCCGAAGTGCTATGTCGTTTTATAAGGCCCAAAGCAACTACATTTGTCTAATGCTTATTTTCTTTTTTTATAAACTTGGTCAGCAAATCCCAAATGATACCCATAAGAATTATGATAAAAAAGGAAATTGTCCATATCACCCATGCATTGTTGGTTGACCCGCCGCCCGGGTCTACTCCGTCAACACGAAATATCATACCTAAAGCAAACCCCACGATATAACCCACAGTTGTACAAACCATTACCTTTCGGGCATCAAAAAAGGCTGCAATAATAATAGCAATCAGCCCAAACATAAATAGATAAATCGGCCATGATATCATCCCATGCAGACCAAAGAATGCATACCTGCATAACAAGAAACCGACGAACAGGGCAATACCTGCTCCTATTGTCCAAACAATTTTATTTTTTGTTATTCCGCCTTTCATAAAGCATCCTCCATTTCTGAGCTATTGACACTTCGGGCCAACTTGGCCCGAAGTCGCTTACAACCCCATTATACAGCAAAATACTGACAAATGAAAGCAGCTTCCGCAGCTATGCGGACGCTGTTTGTAGGA
>OBXM01001566.1_pt1 | contig 13421 bp, 17 predicted proteins | sample 1538141 | NCBI WGS metagenome assembly OBXM01 (sample SAMEA2580153, study PRJEB22360) | human gut metagenome | biome: human gut; feature: human-associated habitat; material: faeces | place: Denmark | collected 2008/2010 | reverse complement strand
AAATATTAAATTAAAAATTAAAAATTTTTTAAAAAAGAGCATACGTTACCCTTACCAAAGTTAAATTGACGTTCCTTATGCATCCCTCCTTCCCTTCCCCCAGAACAGGCCTGGCACGGCCATATCATTCGACCTTGCTTTTAATCCGTTCCTCCATATTCATGATATGGGTCTGAATCAGGCCGCGCACGGCCTGTACATCCCTTTCCTTTAACGCCTCCACCATCTTAAGGTGTTCATTGCACGCCACCCGCTCATGGAACAGGGACGTGCCCGTGGTGGTCCGGATGACCATATACCGGTTGCTGAGCACCATATACAGATCCAGCAGGCATTGGTTTCCCGCCATCTCCACTAACTTTTTGTGGAACGACATATCCGCCAGAAAATAATCATCGAATTTTCCCTCTTCAAAGTATACCCGGCTCTTTTCCACCATGAATTCCAGTTCCTTAAGCTGCATGGATGTAATGTCGCTGCCAAGCTTCACAAGGGCCTGCTCCTCAAACAGCAGCCTGGCCTCACAGACATCCGCAATGTCTTCCCTGGTGGCAACCGGGATCTCATATTTACCACCCGGCATCAATTCTACAATATGCTCATGGGCCATCCGCTTAAGGGCCTGGATAATCGGTGTCTTGCTGATCTGGTACCGCTCTGCCAGCTCGGTGGGGTCCAGCCTTGTCCCGGCTACGTAATCCCCGCTGACAAATCCCATACAGATTGTTTCATATACAATATCATCTAAGTTCTTTTTAAGTGACATATGCTACTGGTACATCCCCTCTGTTTTTTTTAATGGTATCATTTTAAACCCGCATATGCAATCGGTAAAGTATCTAATTTCCCCTATTTTCCGTGCAGGGCCACGATTTTACCCGGATTTAAAATGCAATGAGGGTCAAATGTCTTCTTGATTCCTTCCATCAGCCTCATCTGGCACGGACCGCACTGTTCATCCAGATACATGCGCTTGGCATACCCAATCCCATGCTCGCCGGACACAAGTCCTCCGAAGTCCCTGGCCTTTGCGTACATTTTTTCAAACACATCCTGCTTTTTATATTCCCAGGCCTCCTGGTCCATATCATCCCTGCACAGATAAATATGCAGGTTTCCATCGCCCGCATGGCCAAAGCTGGGTATACGCATCCCGGATGTCCCGGCCAGCTCATGGGTATATTTGATGAATTCCGCCACATGGCTTCTGGGAACCACCACGTCACATTCATCCATCTCCGTGGTGGAGGCCTTAATTGCCTCTAAAAAGGCTCCCCTGGCGTTCCACACGCTCTGCCTGCGCTCCTCGGTATCCACCAGGAACACATCCTTTGCCCCCAGCTCCAGGCATAAATCCGCTGCCCGCCCGTAATTGCGTTCCACCTCTTCCCTGCTGTTTCCGTCAAATGTCATCAATATATATGCATCACTTCCCGTATCCGGGAATCGCTTCCCAAGGTAATCCTCTGCAAACATGATTGTATTGCGCTCCATGAACTCAATGGCCGTGGCCTGGACCTGTGCCTCTATGATCCGCGGCACGGATTCAATGGCTGATTCCATGGTCCCAAATGGCACCAGAAGGCTCACGGTCCTGGACGGAAGGGGAAGGAGTTTCAGGATTGCCTCCGTGATGATGCCCAGCGTGCCCTCCGAACCGATCATAAGGTTCAGCAGGCTGTAGCCTGAACTGTTTTTTACCACCTTGCCGCCCAGCCTCATCACCTCGCCGGAAGGAGACACCACCGTAAGACCCCTGACATAATCCCTGGTAACCCCATACTTGACCGCGCGCATCCCTCCGGCATTGGTACTGATATTCCCGCCAATGGTAGCTGACTTTTCCCCGGGGTCCGGTGGATAAAACAGGTTGTTTTCCTCCACGTAGGCTGCCAGGTCCATAAGGAGCACACCCGGCTCCACGGTGACGGTCAGGTTTTCCCTGTCCAGTTCCAGAATATGGTTCATGGCGGTTGTATCCAGCATGATTCCTCCATGTACGGCCACGGCGCCTCCCACCAGGCCGGTACCGGCTCCGCGCACAACCACCGGGATTGTTTTTTCCGATGCATAGGACATGACAGCCGCCACTTCCCCTGTGTCCATGACCTTTATAAGGACCTCCGGCATGGAGAATACTCCCCCCAGTTCGTCGTGTCCGTAATCCTCGCTGATTTCTTCCCCTGTAAACACACGGTCCGGGGAAACAGCTGTTTTTAAATAGGAAATGTCCTGTGAATCTATTTTCTTATAGTTCATTCCAGTTCCCCCTTCAACTGTCTGATTAATTCCGGAATGATTTCGTATAAATCCCCCACGATTCCATAATGGGCCACATCAAAAATAGATGCCTTCTTATCCCTGTTCACCGCAATGATACAGTCCGCGCCCTTCATACCCGCGGCAAACTGGACAGAACCTGATATCCCGGCTGTTATGATCAGCTTTGGTTTTACCGTCCTTCCGCTTAAACCAATCTGCTGCCTGGGGTCGAACCAGCCATTTTCAACCAAAGGCCTGGTACAGGCCATCTGGGCTCCCAGCTGCTGCGCCAGCTGTTCCATCAGTTCCAGGTCTGCCTGCGATTTAACACCCCTGCCCACCGCGACAATCACGTCTGCCTCGGATATATCCACCTGCTTTTCCTTTGGCGTGCATCCCAGGACCTGTATCCTGTTATCCAGGAATCCTTCCTTTACATCCATATGTACCAGGGTTCCTGTGGGATGTTCCTTTTGTCCTGCCATGGAACAGATCTTATACCTGACCGTACAGAACTGGGGCCTGTGCCTGGGCGTCACAATCTGCGCCATGATGTTGCCGCCAAAGGCAGGGCGGATCTGAACCAGGTCCGTATCCTCCTTCATCTGCAGCACGGTGCAGTCAGCCGTAAGGCCGGTCCTGAACCTGGCCGCTGTCCTGGGCGCCAGGGAGCGCCCGGTATTGGTGGCTCCCACCAGCACGGAGGAAGGTTTTATCTTCCGGATAAAATCCTCAAACACATTGGTATAGGAAAGCACGTTAAAATCAGCCAGGCCCGGATGGTCATAAAGGAATACCCGGTCCGCGCCGTATCCCAGAAGCGTTTCCGCCTGTTTTTCCATCCCGCTTCCCATTACAAGGACGTAAACAGGATGTCCAATCTGTTCTGCCAGCTCCCTTGCCTTTCCCAGAAGTTCCAATGTAACAGGGTGGATGGACTCCCCGTCATGCTCCGCATAAACAGCAATCCCCCGCCATTCCTTTTTATCCACGGATGCGGGCGCCTCTTCCTCCACCCACCGCACAACGCCCTCCGGTCCCTTCTTTACACACAGGCGGCACATCCTGCAGGCAGCCGTAATGGACAGGCTTTTCCCCTGCCCTGTAATTGCACCAAAGGGACAGAGCGCCTGAAGCTGCTTTGCGGATTCCGTTGTCACCTTATCCTGGTTTATCTCTAAATATGCCATGGTATACCTCACTTCAAACAGCTTATATGAACTTATGTTTCCTCAGGACTGCAGCCATTGCCTGGGCCAGCTCCCGGCCGGTCCCTTCCATGATTTCCTTATCCGTCTTCTTATCAGGCGGGAAAATGCGTTCCACCTGGGTAGGCGATCCCTTAAGGCCATAGTGGCCGGAATCCCTGTCCTCCAGGTCATCCAGACCCATAACCTTGATACAGCCCGGGTCCATCCCAATCCTTCTCTTATAGGAAGGAAGCCTGGGCGTGTTCACATCCTTGTCCACGGTTAACAGACATGGCAGTTCCATCTTCTGTGTCTGTATCTTATTCTCCAGGTTCATCCTCACCGTCACGAAGGTATCCCCTGTTTCCAGGACCTCCAGTATATTGGCGCCGTGGGCAATCCCCAGGAACTCGGCTGTTTCCGCCCCTACCTGGGCCGTGTCCCCGTCCGTGGTCTGCTTCCCGCACAGGATCAGGTCATAGGTTCCTGATTGACGGATGCCCTGGGATAAGGTATGGCTTGTGGCGCACACATCCGCGCCCGCAAAGCATCGGTCCGAAATCAGGTATCCTCTCTCCGCCCCCATGCATACGGCTTCCAAAAGCACTTCCCTGGCCTGGTCCGGCCCCATGGTAATGACAGAAACATGTCCATCTGTCCTTGCCCCAAGCTCCAGCCCCAATTCCAGCGCATATAAATCATATGGATTCATCTTAGCCTCAATACCATCCCGCTTCAGTACGCCTGTAACCGGATCCACCTCCACGCTGGTGGTTCCCGGCACCTGCTTGATGCATACCAGAATCTCCATTGCTTCCTCCTGTTGTGTTGACCTTCTTTTTAGAATTAAAAATTTAAAATTTTGTATACACTATTTATGATTAAATCATAGCATATGACTACATCCAACACAATGCCTATAATATCCAAATTAAAAATATTTTTTTGTGCATTTTATACATCAACCAGCGCCGCTCTCCTCCCAGCCCCCACAATATAAAACTTAATCTAAAAATCCACCCTTGACAGCTCCTGGATTGCATGTTATATTGTATATATACGATATATACAATATATTCACCCAGACAATCATGATTGCCACAAATACAACAACCCCATACCACGGAGGCAGCGCAGTGAATATCATTATCAGCAATTCCAGCGGAAAACCAATCTATGAACAGATAACATCCCAGATAAAGAACATGATCATGACCGGCCAGCTGGATGCCGGCGATTCCCTTCCAAGCATGAGGACACTTGCAAAGGAACTGAGGATCAGCGTCATTACCACCAAGCGCGCCTATCATGACCTGGAACAGGAAGGATTCATTGAAACCATAACCGGAAAAGGAAGCTTTGTGGCTGCAAAGGATACCGAGGTCATCCGGGAGGGGAACCTGCGGATTGCGGAGGAATATCTGACAAAAGCAGCTGACCTGGCTAAAAAGAGCGGCATTTCGTTAAAGGAACTGATGGAAGTGCTGGAACTTATATATAACGGAGAGTGAGGAGATGTCCATGGAGTACGCAGTGAACATAAGAGGGCTTTCTAAAGCCTACAAGGATTTTTCCCTGAAGGATGTTGACATCTTACTTCCAAAGGGAGCCATCATGGGGCTGATAGGGGAAAACGGGGCCGGCAAATCCACCACCCTTAAGGCCATGCTGGATATTGTCCGGCGTGACAGCGGCGGGGTTGAGATACTGGGCCTGGACCTGGACACGGACCAGCAGCGTATCAAGGAACAGATTGGGGTTGTGTGGGGCGAAAGTCATTTCCATGAATTCCTGGACGGGATACAGGTATCCCATATGCTGGGCAGGATTTACAGAAACTGGGACCAGGAACTGTTCCTGGATTACATGGGCCGTTTTGCCCTGCCCGGGAAGAAGAAGATAAAGGATTATTCCAAGGGAATGCAGATGAAGCTGTCCATTGCGGCTGCTTTGAGCCACCATCCCAGTCTGCTGATCCTGGATGAGGCAACCAGCGGCCTGGACCCGGTTGTCAGGGATGAAATCCTGGATATATTATTTGGATTCATTGAGGACGGTGAGCATTCCGTGCTGATTTCCTCCCACATCACCAGTGACCTGGATAAGGTGGCCGACTATATCACCATGATCCACAACGGTTCCATCCTGTTTTCAGAAGAAAAAGATGCCTTAATCGAGGACATGGGAATCATCAAATGCAGCCAGGAGGAACTTCAAAGCCTTAAAGAACTGGAAAGCCGCGGCGGGATTACCATCGTGGGCGTCCGCCAAAGCGCATACCAGTCAGAGTGCCTGGTGCGCAGCAGCCGGGAAGTAATGGAGCGCTATCCAGCCCTGGTCATGGACCGCACCAATATTGAGGAAATCATGCTGTTTTATGTAAGGGGGCAGATGCGATGAAAGGATTACTATTAAAAGATCTTTATTGTTTAGGACAGAACGTCAAGAGCCTGTTATTCATCATTGTCATATGGGGTCTTGTCTTCCTTCCGCAAAAGGATGGCGGACTGCTGCTCATATCCCTGTCCATGATGGTAAGCGCAATGTTTACCTTCACCCTTTCTTCCTATGACAGACAGGTGAAGTGGGATACCTATGCGCTGAGCATGCCCCTTTCAAGGACCGCCATGGTCCAGGAAAAATACATCGTTTCCATACTGATGCTTATGGCCGCGGCCGCCATATCCTTTCCCCTGACAGGCCTTGCCTGGCTGATCCGTACCGGGGGAATCGATGCGGAGTTTCTGTATGCAATGTATACAACCCTTCTGACAGGTACGGCCATATCGCTAATCTACACAGCCCTGGCCCTTCCCTGTTCCCTGTGGCTTGGCGCTGAAAAGGGCCGTTACATCCCCAGCGTGCTGTTTGCAGCCATCTTCTTTGCAGGTATCGCCATGGCCCGGGGCGGCAGGCTTAAGGCCATGAGCCCGGACCTCCTGTCCAATTTCGCCATACTGCTGCTGGGTCTGTCACTGCTGGTTTTTGCAGGATCCTATTTTATAAGCATTTCCATTTACAGGAAGAAAGAATTTTAAACCATCCGGGCAGGAGGCCAAAAAAACTGGGCACTTGCCTGGAACCGTCCAGAAAGGGGCAGCTGTTCCTGGAGGGAATCCCCATATCCCCCAGGTCCGGCTGCCCCTTTCTCCTTATCATATCATGCCGTGGTTCCCAATCCGGCTACATCACAAGCTTTCTGGCGGTCCTCAATCCGGCTACATCACAAGCTTTCTGGGAAATGTCCTCCTCATGGCGCCAATCATCTTCTCATTGGGCTCAATCAGGACCTTGAAGCTGTCTGCCCCCTTCTGGTACATAAGTGCATATACCTTGGCTTCCTTCCTGCCGGATGAAAAATCCTTTATCCTGGCGCCCTGACGCTCATAATCCTTTAACACAAAGGAATCAGCCGGAGCCACCACCTGCACATCCTCTTTGTCACAGTCAAATACCCGCTTCCTCCTGGCCTTGCCCAGGATGCGGTCCACGCTGAGCCCGCCTTCTGCAAACAGGTATTCATATTCCACGCTCATGTTCAGGAAAACAAAATAAGTACCTGCCGCCGCTGCCAGGAGGAAGATGATCCCAAATATGGTCTGCATGGCCAGGAAGGCTGCAAGGACACACAGGACAATCATCAATATCTTAAGGGGAATGGCATAGGCCGGGTCTTTCCTTTTCACAAGCCACTCTACGTAATTATCATCGTTCATCATGGTCTCTCCTTTTATCATGTGGTAAATGTTCTGATTTGCATATTTCCCATTATACAATAGTTTGCCCCATATTTCCAGTCATACCTTACAGGCTTTTAAGGAAAGGCAGCATCCGCTCCATATTCTCCACGGTCCTCCGGTTGATATAATGCTCAATCTTCTCCACCTGTTCCAGTTCACTGTCCGTATGGTTCAGGGCGCAGAAGAATTCCTGCAGCACCCGGTGCCTGTGCAGCAGATACCGTCCCTGCGCATGCCCCTTGTCCGTAACCATGACGGCGCCGTATTTCCTAAAATCAATATAGCCCGCTGCCTTCAGGTTATCCAACATCTTGGATGCGGAGGAAGGGCGCACATGCAGGTTGGCGGCCAGAAGGCTTACCCGCACCGGATATCCCTCCGCTTCCATGCGGCAGACCATTTCCAGGTAATCTTCCATGGAAGACGTCAGCTCATCCACATTTGCCCGCTCATATCCTTTCATGGTATAGAACCCTTCATTATCCATGGCAGATCTGTTTTTTTCATGATTTCCACCCATACCAGTAACCAAAGCATACCTCCTGCAATATTATAAGAGTAAGAAAATGTTTCCCTATCCTAAATCTATTGCGAGGTATTGTAATTATGAAAGAAAATCATTGTCTGAATGATATAAAGCCCGGACAGCGGGCACACGTGAAAGAACTGACTGCCTGCGGCATCCGCAGACGCCTTTTGGATATCGGCCTGGTTGAGGACACGGAAGTGGAATGTCTGGGCCAGAGCCCTCTTGGCGACCCATGCGCCTACCTGATACGGGGCGCTGTCATCGCCATACGTTCCGAGGACTGCAGGGGTATCCTGATTCATAAATGATGCTTAACGATGAAAATTCAAGTTTGATAATCCAAAAATAATGATCCAAGAATGATGGTTCTTAAATATAAATCTAAAAATATTTAAAAGGAGTATTAAAATGGGGCTGACAAAACAATCAGTAGGAATGGGAGCTGTCGATTCCGGATTGGAGATAAAAAAACAGACACCCGAAGATAAGGTCATTGCCATAGCAGGTAACCCCAATGTAGGAAAAAGCACCCTCTTTAATAACCTGACCGGCATGAACCAGCATACCGGTTACTATGTGTTAGAGGAATAAACATCATTATATTGAAGAAAGAGACTTAACAATAGCCCTATTATACCATTATGTGAGGAAAATGTACACGAATTGGTATGAATGTGGTACCTGGTATGCGGTTTGGTGTCCTAACCACAAAATGGGGCTGGAAAAATCACAATTTCCGGCGCATATGGAAATGCACCTGTGAGTGCGGAGGTTATTGTTATGTAAAGGAGGATGCGCTTATCAACGGAATTGTAACGGATTGCGGAAAGTGCGAGGAGAATATTACTACATATGAACCGTAGTGTTAAATTAATGCAATAGGTTACGAGGCAGGCCAGATATCTGGTTCTGCCTTTTTTGTTATTATCTGTGCTCAATACCAAGATAGCAGATACATCCGGAATAGCAAACACGGCCAATGCTAAAATAGAATTAGATGGACCAATCAAAACGATTGCCTATGGGAGTGACAAAAACAAATGGGCGTTTCAGCAGCAATTTCCGGATGGCGTCATATTATCTTTAGGCATCAGCGAAACCGAAATTTTTTACGACTATTATGACGGAAAAACATGGACTCGTAAGTGGACAAGATGATTATATACCCGCTATGAATATGCCAAACCGTACATTATTACCTGCTATGAGTTGTGCGCCAAATTCAATAGACACAATCGCGACAGTACTGGTGGACAAATCATAGTCATATCTAACTTGGTGGCCGATAACGCTACAAGGGAGCACATAAAATATATATGGCTTGTCGGTCATCAGCGCTGTCGTTATGTCAAAGGGTATGTTGCAAATATTTCCATCAATCCATGATTCTTGGATAGGGATGACGGTCTGATATGATCGATACTTGATTTCGTTTGTGTAGCTTTTTAGCTCAAGTATCTTGGTATTGAGCACGGCAAATCATATTTAAACTCAAAGGCAGGCACAATGGCTGCCTTGCTCCCTACATATAGTCATATGGAGTCTTTTTTCTGTGTACTGTCGCTCTTCTTGGCACAGCGGCTTCCGCATCCTCTTTTGTTCTATATAGCCGGCTCTCCGGAAGTCTGATTCCCTTTCCGCTTCCGTACTGTATTACATATTTTCCTCCGGAGCTGGAGCGTATAATTCCTTCCAGCACACGAATGTTACTCTCTAAAAAATAGCAGGTGTCTCCTATCTTATACATGCTCATTCCTCCAAAACTATAATAACATTTTTTAAAAACTTTATCAATTTCTCTTGACTTTACGCCCTTTTGGGCGTATAATGTAATCAGAGATAGGGAAAGGGGATTAAAACAATGACAGTAGCTGAGTTAAAAGAAATGATAGATAACAACGATTGGGATATTGAATATGGGAAGTTTGGAATCCGCATTCAGGAACTGCCCTTTGAACTTGGGGCTATGGACCATAACTCAAAGGTATGGGTTGATGGAGAGGAAACCGATGAAGAGCTTAACGGTGTATGCGCCATTGATTTAAACGCTCCAGAAGCCGCCGAATCTCTTAAGGGTAATGGATATTTTGGTTCCTACATTGCCTTGATTGCAAGCGATAGTTACGAGTACGGTTTTGATGCGGGGGAAGTTATTTTAAAAGATGCAGAAGTTTTATACATTATAAAATAAGGAGGAAAAAGAAATGAGAAAGGAACAGTTGTTGCAAGAAAAAAGGATATTAAGTAAAAAACTAATTTGGTATGCAAAAGGCACGATATCGGATGATATTCTGAAACAATTTTCGTTACGGCAACTACAGTTACTTTGCGAAATTTTGCAAAAAGCTGATGACTACAGAGAGCATAGCTGTCCATTCTATGTATTATCAGCTTGTGAGGTTTTACAGAAGGAAACCGGACGAATAGCATATTTTGATAATTCAGAAGTTCGCGAGGAATCAGAAGAAGAGGTTTTAAGCGGTGCTTCTAGCCAGATTTACAAAAGTTATCAGAAAAAGAAGCAGTTATTATAACTGCTCCTCTCCTTCTTATTTCAATCCAACATCCTCAACATTGGACGAGAATGACACACAACAGCTCCATGTGCTGTTGATGGCTATATTTTATCAAAATAAGAATTATATGTCAAGGAGCAAGTATGAGAAGATATCCAGATTGTATTAGGACAGATGGACTATGCGGGGCCTGCTCCGCATCCAGCTATGGCAGGGATTGCCACAACAATAATATCAACAAACTGTTGTATCAACGTTCCCTGGCCGGCATGACTCAGCAGCAGGTAGCTGACGCCGTAGGAATGAATATTCGCCAGATACAGAAATTTGAATCTGGAGAAAGGGACCTTGGAAATATGACTCTGCGCAATGCGTTGTCATTGTCAAAGGCACTTGACTGTGAGGTGAGTGATTTTGTCTAAAAGGCCGCCAAAAAGTACCAAGACTTGTGTCGTATGTGGGAAAACTTTCCCTTGTTTTCCATCCGACAAAACCGTTACTTGTGGGAAGGAATGCTCCAAGATTCATCGTTGCCGCATACATACAGGCCTGTCGAACAAATGGAGCGAAGAAAGTCGGGCTAGAAAAGCTGCGCAAGGGAAAACAGCCAATCTCGCATTAGGAACGCCCGCTGCACAGAAAAGTCCAAAATCCGGTAAATTTTTGACAAATGTCAATGCGAAGGACTGGCATTTGATTAGTCCTGATGGAAAAGAATATAAATTTCATTCACTGAATTATTGGCTCCGGGAGAACGGCGATAAATTATTTGGATGTGTGCCAGATAGTAAAGAATTTAAAAATGTAAGTACTGGACTGTCAGGAGCAAAACGGGCGATGCTCGGAAGAAACTATGGGTGCTGCACATATAAGGGTTGGAAAGTCATACCCACAGAGCATGATATTAAATAATAGCCACACACTTCAACGGCGAGGAATAAGCCCCGCCATTTTTATTCCCTTCCCCTGCCGACTCCACGCTTAATTGCAAAATCACTAGACAAAAATATTATATTTGCAGAATCTACTTGCAATATATTCATATGTAATATATAATACTTGTATACTTAAAAGTAAAGGAGCGACCATGATCCAACAATACAGATTTGAAGAGTTATTCCATACTGAGTTTACACTTTTGATGAAACGGGAAATAAAACAAAATTTACAAGTGGCAATTGAGGCATACAATCAATTTATCATTGAAAATAAGCAGCTTTTAAGTTATCCTAAAAGGGCTTCAGTATTAGGGCGTTGGAGAACATATATGATAGAGCGTCAGATTTACCTAAGAGCGTTTAGACCTGAGACATTATATAATGTTAGGTTACAAGAAACCAACAATTTTGGTGATAAGGCTCTTTTTGTAGAAACTGATAGTTTTTCATGTAATATAGCCAGAACCTTAAGCCCTACTTTGATTCCTTCTGCCTCTTCATACAAATTGAAGGCGGCGGAAAAAAATTCAGGTTCAGATCAACAGTTGGGATTTGACTGGATTAAAGAAGAAATAAGCGAAATTTGCATACCACAGTATGTATTAATCACTTATGGATTTAATAATTTATCAGGTAAATTGTCACACCTTACGTATATAGTACCTGATGAAAAAATGAAAAACATACTTTTTCATGAGGATGGCATGGCTATTCCAGAAGATGTGCCTACATATACACATGAAGAAAAGGAAGAGTCAATCGTCCGGTTAAAACAAGAGTTGAGAAATAAAATCGGAAGATAAGGTGATTAGTTATGATTGTAGAAAAGAAGGTCATTCCAAGAAGAATTAGGCAGGCAAGGATTTCGAGAGGATATACTATGTCTGAATTAGCTGAGCTGATTGATGTAAGCAAGCAAGCCATATCACAATTTGAACTTGGAAAGAACGACCCTGGAAAAGCTACATTATTCGCAATATCCAGGGTACTGAATTATCCTATAAGCTTTTTTTATAAAGAATATCCAGGAGTAGAAAATTCAGACAGCCCAGTTTTTTTTAGAAGCAAAAGAACCACAAGTATGAAAGTAAAAAATGCAGCAAGGGAAAAAATAGAATTATTTCGTGAAATCCATGACTTCTTGACAAAATATATTGAATTTCCGGAATTAAACCTTCCTAAAATTAGTTATCCTGAGGCCAATTTTGAATTGGATGAAAATCTTATTGAAAAATATGCTAAAGAACTCCGTGCATGCTGGGGGTTAGGGAACGGACCAGTAGTGAATTTGACTAACATTGCACAAAAGAATGGAATTATGATATCTCAGATGCCATTGGGCGTAAGTAAAATAGACGCGTTTTCAGTATGGTATGATGGAATCCCATATATATTTCTAAGTGCAGATAAATTGTCCAATGCGAGGATACGTTTCGATATTGCCCATGAGTTAGGACACCTTATAATGCATTCTGATATATACTCAGAAGATGATTTTGAGAAGGGCGTCATAAAAGATAGGCTTGAACATGAAGCTGATCGTTTTGCAGCAGCTTTTTTATTACCACCAGATACCTTCACGAAAGATGTAAGGTCATCATCCCTAATGGATTACGTACCACTAAAGCAAAAATGGCTCGTATCATTGGGGACAATGATATATAGGATTAGTGATTTAGAACTTTTATCAGATAATCAGGTTAAATATTTGAAGGACCAGATGACAAGCCATATGTTCTGGAGAAATGAACCTTTAGATAAAGAGATACCTATTGAAAAACCTTTTGCATGCAAACAAGCTGTTGAGTTACTGATTGATAATCATATTATAAATAAGTTACAATTTATTGATGACATCGGAATAAGTGCAGAGGAAATAGAGGCATACTGTTTTTTAGAGCCTGGAACATTAAAAGAAAAAACACCTAAAAATGTAATAAAGCTTAGAGATAGTATAGTTAAGGGTTGTATGTAAACATAATATACAACCCTTTGCTACAGCAAGGATTATTTCCCACCATTAAAACTCTCCTATGTACTGCTCGCCCTCCGGCGCCACATACATGGCGCATTCCAGCGGATGTCCGGCCCGCGGCTCAAAGTAATAATCCTTACCACCAATTACATGCCAATTGGTCAGTGCATATCCATCCGAATTAAAATAATACTTGTGATGGTTTATAATCTTCCAGCACTCCTTGTAATACTCTGTGGTGCTGTATGCATACCACCAGCCATTACTATCA
>OBXM01001561.1_pt1 | contig 13469 bp, 17 predicted proteins | sample 1538141 | NCBI WGS metagenome assembly OBXM01 (sample SAMEA2580153, study PRJEB22360) | human gut metagenome | biome: human gut; feature: human-associated habitat; material: faeces | place: Denmark | collected 2008/2010 | reverse complement strand
TATAAGCGTGGGTTCATCATATTTGGTGTGGTATCTTTAACTATGGGAAACTCCCCGCTCCCAGCGGCTCACCGCCTTGTCCGTCACATGCAGCCGTTTTGCGAGTTCCGCCTGCGTGATCTGCTTTTCCTTTCTGATTCCCGCAATAAACGCTCCCAATTCCTTCGCTTCCATATCCTGCACCTCCTCTTTATGATATCCCCATCATATCATCCGCATGCAGGACTGAAAACCGACGCAGCGTTTATGTGGTCATATCTTCCATGACTCTACGAATCGTAGAGCGGCTGAATAAGCTCTTTCTTCACATTCTGATGTTTTCATTCCTGCGTACCTTTAAACTGCTTAAACTTGCCAGTTCTCATTATAGCACTCACATGTTATAGGCTGCAAACAAATACATGATTCCTGCACTGCACTTTCAAAATTAACTATCCATATGCAAAAATCACAGAAAGCTTCCGTGTATTGAGAAGACCATCACGAAAGCAGAAGTAAAGACACAAAAACGGCTGACTGTCCTCCTGCCTCAAAGGAGATACGGCCAGCCATTCTATTTTTATAATTTATCCTACTGAAAATATGGATGCTGCCTTTCTGCCGGTTCCGGACCGCAGTACATTCCGTATGCATCGCAGATCCAGTATGTGCCGTTCACAGAAATACGTCCTGCTTACAATGTATCACGATTTTCCCTGTCCGGCAACTAAATTCGCTATTGAGAAATGCAGGCGGTTCATTTTAACCTGCCACTCCGGACTCCAGCACCTTTCCAATTCGTAAATGAATTCTTTATAACATGCATATGCACATATCTCTAAGTCACAGCACTTTTTTAATCCGCTCCATGCACTCCTCAATCGTCTTCCTCGGTGCCGCCACATTGATCCTCTGGAATCCGGTTCCTGTCTTTCCGAAGATCTTTCCGCTGTCCAGCCACAGCTTCGCGTCGTAGATGATCCGACGGTCCAGCTCATCGGCATCGATTCCGGTCCCTCTGAAATCCAGCCACAAGAGGTAGGTCCCCTCGCCGTCAATGACGTTCACTCCCGGCATGTTGTCCTTCACATATTTCTTTACATAGGCGATATTTTCCCAGACATATTTGAGCATGTTCTCATACCATTCATCGCCCTTCTCATACGCCGTCTGTGTCGCCACAAGTCCCAGTACGCCCAGCTGGCTGATTCCCGCGGCATCGACCTGATGCTGAAATTTTTGTCTCAGCTCCTTATTCGGGACAAATATATTCGAGATCATCATGCTGGCCAGGTTGAAGGTTTTGCTCGGAGACGTGCAGACCACGCAGATGTCCTCGAACTCCTTCTTGATGGACGCAAACACCGTATGTTCACCCCGGAACACAAAATCGTTGTGAATCTCATCGCTGACCACCGTGACGCCGTGCTTCACACAGATATCTCCCATTGCAGCCAGTTCTTCCTTCGTAAACACTCTTCCTGACGGGTTGTGGGGATTGCAGAGAAGGAACAGCTTCACATCATGTTCCACGATCTGCTTTTCAAAATCAGCCAGGTCGATATGATACCGGTTATCGTCCCCCAGGATCAGGTCATTGCTGACGATCACACGGTCATTGTCCCGGATCACCTCGGAAAATGGATAGTAGACCGGCTGCTGGATCAGTATGCTGTCACCGGCCTTTGTGAACGCCTTTACCGCCATTGCCAGGGCAAATACCACGCCCGGAGTCTTGATCAGCCAGTCCTCTTTGATCTTCCAGTGATGATGCCGTTCCATCCATCCTGCCACCGCGTTAAAATATACTTCCTGGGTATCGCTGTAACCAAAGATTCCATGTTTTGCCCGCTCGATCAGCGCATCCTCCACGTAGGAAGATGTCTTGAAATCCATGTCTGCCACCCAGAGCGGGAGGACGTCCGCCGGCTTTCCTCTCCTCTTTGCGAAGTCATATTTCAAGCAGTCTGTTCCGCGCCGCTCGACGATCTCATCAAAATTCAAATTTCTCTCTGCCATGCCGAAATCCTCTCCTCTTTTCGCGTTTCTGATCCTATTTCAATCCCTTAAATACTTCCGCTAACTCCGCGAGAAGGTCCTCGATATCCTCGATTCCCACGGATACCCGGAGCGTGCACGGCGTGATTCCATTTTTCAGCCGTACTTCCTCCGGCACATCCGCATGGGTCTGGGTCGTCGGGTAGGTAATCAGTGTCTCCACGCCGCCGAGGCTCTCTGCAAATTTGATCATTCTGACACTCTCGAGGATCTGCAGCGCATGTGCCTCTGTGTCCACATCAAAGGTCAGCATCGCGCCGAATCCTCTTGCCTGCTTTTTCATGATCTCATATCTCGGGTGTTCCTGAAGTCCCGGATAATATACATGTTTTACAACCGGCTGTTCCTTCAGCCAGTTCGCGATCTTGATGGCATTCTCCTGGGACCGCTCCATGCGGATTCCGAGAGTCTTGATGCCTCTTAAGATCAGCCAGCAGTCAACGGTGCGAGCCCGGCTCCGGTCGTCTTTATGATAAACCGAAGTTTTTCCTGAACTTCTTCGTTGTTTGTCACGATAAATCCGGCTAAGGTATCGTTGTGTCCGCCCAGGAACTTCGTTCCGCTGTGGATCACGATATCCGCGCCGAGTTTTAACGGATTCTGAAAATATGGGGACAGGAATGTGTTGTCGACGATCAGGTAGAGTCCGTGTCTTTTTGCGATCTCCGCGATCTTGGGAATATCAGATACGTTCATCATCGGGTTCGTCGGCGTCTCAATGTAGACCGCCTTCGTGTTCTCCTTTATGGCACCTTCGATGTCATCCCTGGAACAGTTTAAGTATGTAAACTCATATCCGTTCTTTTTCGAGACGTTGCCGAACAGACGGACACTTCCGCCGTAGAGATCTGCCTCAGCGATAATATGGTCACCCGGCTTGAAGATTTCCATAAGCAGTGTGATCGCCGCCATTCCGCTCGAAAGGGCGAAAGCATCGATGCCGCCCTCCAGGCTTGCAACCACCTTCTCAAGCTGCTCTCTTGTCGGATTCTGAAGTCTGCTGTAATCGTATCCGGTGCTTTTTCCGACACCTGCATGGGCGTAAGTCGCTGTCTGATAGATCGGGTAGCTCAGTGCTCCGTAATTATCTGTTTTACCTTCTGTTTCCTCTAAGTGTAAACATCGTGTATTAATTCCTCTCTCCATATCTTTTCACTCCTGTCTTGTTTTCTCTTGTAAATAGAGAGTTCATATTCCTACTATTCCCATAGGATATTTGATAATAATCTACCACCGGACGGCAGTTCTGTATAATCTTTCTATTTTATGGTTACATATAGGGAAAACCTATAACTAGTCGATAAAAAGAAACACCAATCCGGGTCATAGAACCGAATCATTTTCTAAAAAAGATGGGAGTCTTCTCGACTGAAATAAAAAACGAGCAACAAAACCGGATTTACACCAGTCTGCTACTCGTTCATCAACAATGATATTTCCTGTTTTCCGAAAAAATCAAACAGAATTTTGTCCAATATGCTCAACGATCGTGTCAACGATCTCCTGCTTCGGCTTCCCGATGGCTGTTCCCAGTTCCTCATACAAGAGCTTTTCCGCGATCTGGAAATATTTCGTATCCGTCGCTGTGCATTTCTTTCCCTGCGCGAGTCGCTGCTGCTTCCGCTGGTAGATCATCTTTATGATCACAACCAACGCCTTCGGGTCATTCGCCTTGATCGCCTCTTTATACTTCTGCTCCCGCATCTTCTCGTTCTCCGTCCATGGCGTCGAAATTTCTGGGATCTTTTCGATCAATTTCCACGCATTCTCTTCTGTCAGGCATGGTCTCAAAGCAGAGTCCGAATTCGACACAGGCACATATATCGTTTCCTTTTCATCCTCCACCGGATGCATCCGATAATACAATTCAGATAATCATAGATCAACATATCCCACCATTTTAATTGATCTGTAAGAGGATCCGCCACATTATTTCTTAAAAGCTGAAACGCTTTTAAAAGATACTGCCTGTTCCCATTCTCATACTTTTCATACGCTGGTATTCCAAGTGCCTGAGCGAAATCTTCCTGATGAAGCCGAAAAGGTCGTATGAGACCATTGATGTACGCTGCGTTCTTTGGAATTACACGGTCATATCGTTTCGTGGCAAATAGTATCTCGTCATCCCTTGCAGCACCTGTATTGATAATAAAACTTTCAGGAATCGATATTCCCAATTTTGAAGCCGCAGTAAGTGATAGCTGCTCATTTGTCACAATGTCAGAAAGACGTACATGGCTTTGCTTTACAATGTGAGTGCTCGGGGCATCCCCTTGCGGCTGATACCACATATTTCGTTCAGGATCATAATACAGTCCGACCTTTCCAGACGCACCGGTAAGGGAAAGATGCGCTTCGGTTATAAGTTCTGTTGATTTGCTGACACCCTCTTTTGCCAGTGCTTTCACACTCTCTATCGAAAGTGGTTTATAATCCCCGCTATCATGTATATTATCAGAAACACGAAGCGCACCAAGACACTCAGATCCCAATACTGACAGAATCGTTAAATAATCATCTTCTGATGTATGGATCCAATTGGCAACACATTTCCTGGCAAATCCCTCAGGAAGCAGTCCCTCAAAAAAGTTTTTTGTTGTCTCTGCGCTAAACGGCTCACCCGAAATAGGCAGACTGATAGAAATAGGCGGATGGCCTGCAGCAATATATTGATCCGAATACGCAAATTGAGCATCATTCGGAGAACTGCCGGAAATTGATCCAACATATGTCTGCATCCCCTCGATCTCAATATAAACCTGTAATTTTCTCACACATCTCCCCCACGATCATTGATCATCAGATCTAGACCTAACAACTGCAGCAAAAACAATGCTTTTCCAAACTCTGCTGTTTCTTTTCCATTTTCAAGATCTGAGATAAAACTGGTACTGAACCCCGTATACTCAGATAACTGCGCCTGTGTATAACCCAGTTTTTTTCTTTTGCTGCGAATTACTTTTCCTAAATCAGCTGTAGAAGTTATTTTCATTGATACTCACCTTATATTTTGTTCGAACGGCCATATTTTTATCCGCGCAGGAAAATATAGCCGTTCGAACATATTTTATATGTGCTCATACTAATACAGCCGAACGGCTATGTCGTTTCCGTTCGCTCCATTCTGCAGCGCCAATGAGTCCTCTGTAAGAGACTGTCTGAATTTCAGAATCGATTTTCCTCACACATAAAGCTCTTTCCGTCTCAGATTCGTATATGGTCTCCTGCCCCTGATCTCACAGCTCTGCGCCAGATCAATATCCGCATAAAGAATCTGCTCCCTATCATCCGCCTTCAAAACGGTATTTCCATTCGCATCGACAATGATCGATTCCCCTGAAAAATCCATTTCTCCTTCCATCCCGACACGATTGCACATGGCGATAAACACGCTGTTGTGGAATGCCTGCACCCGGAGCTCCCACTCAAACATTTCAGACGGCTCCGCCTTCGTATTTACAGTCGGAATCAGGATCAGATCCGCTCCCATCAACGCCTCCGTCCGGATACTCTCCGGATAATGCCTGTCAAAACATATCACCAGACCGATCTTCCCGAATTCCGTCTCAAATACCTTAAATCCATCATCGGCAGGTGTATAATAATCCTGCTCAAAAAACTTGTCCTCCTGTGCCACATGTACCATCTTCTGGACACCGGCGATCGTCCCATCCTTCCGAATCAGAAGACTCGCGTCATAGGCTTTCCCATGTTCCTCCAGATAAAGATTCGGCACCACCATGATCTGATGTTCCCTGGCCACATCACAAAACGCCTTCACGATCTCCGAGTCTATCCTGACCCGGTATCTCGACACATCCTTCCCCGGATACTGTGGAAAAAACTCCGTGAGCTGAACCTCCGGAAAAAGGATCAGGTCCGCATGCTGCGAAGCCGCTTCCCTTACCGCCCGCAAACTGCCCTCCAAATTTTCCTGAACACTTCCCTTATTTTCCATCTGACAAAGCGCAATCTTCATAACAGATCTCCACATTTTTCGTACAGTTTTGATCAAACTATTTTCATCTACACCACTTTATTTTCTTTTCCGCATCACATATCCTATCTAAACATTTCACCGGTTCCGCTCTCCATCACCGTCTCATATATAACAACGGATACGGATTTCCCTCCTCATCAAGTTCCGTCCGCTTATGCGTCTCAAATCCCATATGCTCATAAAATCCAACCGCCTGCGGAACATACTCCTTGATCTTTAAAATCTCCGCATCCGAAAGAAACAAATGCGTCACCCGGACCGAGTCCTCTCAGGCCTCAACAGGTCCCGGAAGAAATTGCGTCCGTTCCTTTAATTCATATATCTTCAAAACATTTCTCCCAACTATCCCTAAATCAGAAAAACTCATTCGCCTTATCCGGCTGACAGATCATTTTCAGTTTCTCCGAAATCATCTGGACCTTTTCAGGATTCCCGCTTCTGGCACTCTGCGGACAGATCTCCACGCAGCTCATACATGAAATGCAGGCTTCTCCGTTCGTCATCTTCGGATCCTCAAACGATATCGCTCCAACCGGACAGCTCTCCGCGCAGCTTCCGCATCCCATACATTCATCTGACACCTGGATATCCATCGGCAGAACCTTGTATTCCTTATAAGGCCTGTTTCCCGGCACCTCAACCGGACAGACATTCCCCTTCAGGCGCTCCTTCACCTCAGCTGCAAACGTATCAAGTTCATCGTAATCCTGCGCTGACGGACGCCCCGCTTCGATCTGATGGGCGATTGAATGTTCCGCCACAATCGCAGCAGCCCCAATACAGACAAAGCCCTGAGCCTCAAGCACATCCTTCAATTCCACCAGAGTATCCTCATACGCTCTTCCGCCATATGTAACCAGTAAAAATGCCGGCGTGCGGTCACCCTTCATTTTCCGAAGTCTCTCGGTCGCAATTCCCGGAACACGTCCTCCGAAGGACGGAACTCCCACAATACAAAAATCCCCCTGTTTCATTTCATGATTTTTCATATCCCGTCTCGACAGGTCAATATTTTCCATACTGCCAAAACTTTCTCCCATATGTTTTACGACTCTTTCTGTCGTGCCCGTCGGACTAAAATAAACATTATAATTTGCCATAATTTTCCCCTTTAAAAGCTCTCCTGAATAAATCTTTAATTTTCCTAAAATATACTCTCTCCAATATCCGACTCTTTCCGTCGTCACCCACATTCTATCATATCAGCCCCAAAAATCAGACTACAGCTTAACAATGCGCGACCCACAACCTCGCGATGCCGCGGCTGGGAATGCGAGCTGTAAAAAGACTTTCGAAACCGGCATTTCAGCTGATAAATGATTCGCTTTCATATTCTCTTCCTAACCCAAACAGGATACCACATACGCAATATCCCATTTCTTTACTTTTTCCCATTATAATTGCAGATCTGAATCGCCGACCCACGTTCCATCTCCGTAAAACCATGTTTCAGATAAAACGGCAGATTTCCCGGTCCTCCGGCATGCCTTCGATATACAGGAAATCCTTATATTTATCCTTGATATACACGATCATCCTGCCGGCGATTCCCTGTCCCTGATATTCCAGATCTACCAGCACATAATGGATCTGCGCCAGCATCTCCGTATCATCAAGTACCCGCGTCAGCCCCACAAGCCGCTCTCCATCCCAGACAGTCAGCACCGTGGACGAATTCATCAGAGCCTTGTATAAACGCTCCGGATAGTTTCCGGACACCCAGTCCACCGATAAACATAGTTACATGCAAAAATCCATTCCGTATCGGCTGCGCCGATAAGAGTTTTACTTTCCAATTGCAGCTCTTTTTTTATCTGCACCCGGTGTTGTAACGATCACTTCTCCGGTGTGATACTAAGTGCTCCCTTAGCTGTTGCGGCACCTTTAAACATTGCTTCCACCATCGCCTTGAATGTATCTACGACCTTGCCCTCTGTGACATCCTTAAACATTTCTTAGCTGCTGCCTGCCCGCGAAATGCCGTCAATACTGTCTCTATGCAAGCGATCCACGCCATCAGGACCGTCACCGCAAAAAAGCACCTATCCAATTTTTGCTTCACTCTGTGACCGTGTCTTCTCAATCAGCTTCGCATACACCCGCTCCACAAACCACGGCTCCGTAGATTTCTTTAACGCCTCCTCCGGCGTAAACCAAGCGACCCCACTGTTCTCATCCGCCTTCACAGACACCTGTTCCTCAGAATCCGCTTCCAGAAGATACGTCACATTCAGATGCAGATGACTGGACACATACCGTCCTTTTTTCACATGTCCGTCGACGGTGAGCGATTCCAGCGAAAAAATCTCCTCCGACACTGGCCGCACATCGGAAATTCCTGCTTCTTCCTTCACCTCCCGGATTGCAACCGCCAGAAGATCTGTCTCCCCATCCGCATGCCCGCCAAGCCATGACCAGGAATGATAAATATTGTGATACACCATAAGGACTTTACTCCTGTCCTTATCCACCACCCAGGCCGAAGCCGTCATGTGCGCCACCACATTATCCCGAAGGAACGCGTCATCATTCTTCTCGATCCAGTTTAAGATCAAAGCCTTATCCGCCTCTTCCTGCTCATTATAAGGCACATACCTTCTGATCTGACTTACCAGTTTCTGCCGATTCATCGCATAATTTCCTTCCAATATCATTCTTCTCTATCTGATAAAATGTGTCCGCACGACCTCTTCCTTCTCCGGAAGACCATACTTCTCTTTTCCAAGCTCAATGCTCTTCATGAGAAATGTCATATTTCTCGCAAGAACCCGCATCGTCTGAAGACCTTCCGCATCCCCCACAGCTTCTCCCGGTCCGCGCCCGTGGATGGAGTTCCAGTACTGACCAGATGCGATCGGCATGTTGCTGATCGTAAAATACTTATTTAACTCGTCAAAAGTCGCCGAACATCCCCCGCGTCTCGCACAGACAACGCTCGCCCCGACTTTCATTGTCTTATCAAAGGATGTACTATAAAACAGCCGGTCCAGAACCGCGATCAGGGTCGCATTTGCGGACGCATAATAAACAGGGCTTGCGACCACCAGTCCATCAGCCTCCGAAAGCTTCACCGCCAGCTTATTCACCACATCGTCGAACACACACTTCCCAAGCTCCGCGCATCGATTACAGGCAATACATCCTCTTACCGCCTCACTGCCGACCTGCACGATCTCCGCGTCGACTCCCTCTTTTTCAAACACCGTCTTCATCTCATTCAACGCGATCGATGTATTTCCATTCGCCCGCGGACTTCCATTGATCATCAATACTTTCATTATTTATCCTCCACACTCAACTTCAAAACATCCGGTCTCGCGTAATGCCCGCAGACATCATGCTCCATCCGGCTCGCCGGGACCTTCTGCATGTCGAGGTCCGCGTAGATGATTTCCTCTTTATCCCACACAGTCTCACTCACTGCATGCCCGTAAGGATCGATCACGCAGCTTCCTCCCCGGCACACGATATCATTTAACTTCGCAATCTCCTCATCCCCGCTGGCGGTCTTCGGGTACATATCCTTCGTGAAGTACATATCCGCATTGATGAAGAAGCAGTGTCCCTCGATGGCGATATGGCGGATCGTATTCTGCCACTCCTCATTGTCATTCGTATTCGGGGAAATATAGAGCGCAACTCCCTTCTGGTAAAGCGCCACTCTCGCAAGCGGCATGTAGCTCTCCCAGCAGATCAGATTACCCATCGGTCCCCAAGGTGTCTCCATTACCGGGAAGAAATCCTTATCCGCATCTCCCCAGACCACGCGCTCACTGCCTGTCGGTTTCAGCTTTCTGTGGTTCATCGTCTGTCCATCCGGCGCGATCATGACATTGGAATTGTAAATCGTCGCCGTAACAGCATCACGCTCAGAATATCCGACACTCACATACACCGAATGCTCTTTCACACAATCCACGATTCTTTGCATCTCCGGTCCATCCACTAAGATCGAATTGTCGTAGTAAGTCTTCCAGTCCTCTCGTCCCGCCTTGCTGCGGCTTCCGACGGTAAATCCATAAGTCATTCCATACGGGTATCCCGGAATAAAAAGTTCAGGAAAAACGATCAGTTCCGCTCCCTTAGCAGCCGCCTCCCCGATCAGGGTGATGATTTTCTCCACACATTTGTCCTTATCAAACATGACTGGTGCCGCCTGCACCAATGCAAGTTTACATGTATCCTTCTTGATGATCATAATAATTTTCCTCCTGTCGTTACCGTAAACTCAGATGTAAAAAGTGAATTTCCCTTATTGTTTCCCTTGTGCTATATCAACCCACCGGTGTTTACAAGCTCTGATACGGACAAATACAAGGGTGCAGAACATCCGGTGGATGTCCGCTTTGCACCAACCGTAGCGAAGCGAAGACCACAAGAGATCCGGCGGACCTCTGCTCTGTGCCGACCGGTTCACAACGTCCAGTGGACGTTGGCTCTGAACCGACCGTAGTGGAACGAAGAGCGGCAGTGGAGACCCGAAATTATATAAAACAGTATATCACAAAATAAAACCAACATGGTGAACTGATTGAAACATTTATGATTTTTGTAACTGATAAAAGATGTGCCCCATCGGCTCAAATCTTCCCCGGGCCAATGATCTGCACATCTTTTTCACTTTAATTAGGACACCTGATTTCTCAATATCTCATCCACCGTCAGATACGCTCTCTCATACCCCAGTACCTCACCGAGCTGCATCATATACGGTTTCTGCAGTCTTGCCTTTTTCAACGCTTCATCCTGCATGAACACGTCCCTGGCCGTTCCATCCGCCAGCACCTGTCCATGAGCCATAATGATCACGCGCTCAAAATTCTCCGCCACAAAATCCATATCGTGAAGGATCGCGATCACAAGCTTTCCTCTCTCCGACAGGCTGCGGATAATGCCGCCAATGATCTGGCGTCCCTTCCAGTCCTGGGCGATCGTCGGCTCATCTAAAATCAGAACATCCGTGTCCATGGCAAGAACCGAAGCGATCGCAGTCATCTTCCGCTCATATAACTCAAGGTCATAAGGATTTTCCTTCTCCTTGCCTGTTAACCCGGTCAACTCCAAAGCACGCCTTGCCTCTTCCTCCGCGCGTTTTGGATCCATCCCGATATTCATCGGACCAAACATGATCTCGTCCATCACATTGTATTTGAAGATCTGATCATCCGGATTCTGGAACACATAGCCGACATTTCCAGCTAACATCGCCACCGTTTTTCCAGAAATGTCCTCGCCGCGGAAGTAAATGTTTCCGGATACCGGCTTCAGCAGTCCCTTCAGCAGCTTTACCAACGTAGTCTTTCCCGCTCCGTTCTGGCCAATGATCGCCGTCGGACGCTTATCCAGTCTCATGTTCAACGCCTTTAAGACCGGCACATCCGGAAGATAGGAAAAATCCAGATTATTAATGAGGAACTGTTCCTCGCCTAAAACTTCTGAATCCTTTTTTTTATCCGCCTTCGCAGCTCCTTTTGCCTCTGCTCTTTCCGCATGTCTCTCTTTCAGCACTCCGGCAGCCTCTTCCACAGTGACAGGATACGTTCCATCCGGCAGAGTCACATGTTCTGCCTTACAGATCCGGGTAAATGCCGGTTCCTGAATCCCATAATCCGCAAGATCCGGCATGGAAAATACCTTCCGCGGCGTATCAAACGCGATCTGCTTTCCACCATGCAGAAGAAGAATGCGGTCGCAGTAAGCCGCCAGTTTCTCGATCTTCTGCTCGATCATTAAGATCGTGATACCGGAATTCGTCAGGGTCTCAACCGCCCGGAATACCTCGTCGCTTCCCTCCGGATCAAGCTGGGAAGTCGGTTCATCAAGGATCATGACATCCGGCCGCATGACCAGCACGCTGGCGATCGCCACACGCTGCATCTGACCTCCGGACAGATCAAACGGATTTCGATCACGATACTGCCAGATATCAAGAAGCTTCAGGGCGTTCTCCACCCGCTCCTTCATCTCTTCGGCCGGAATTCCCAGGTTCTGCATTCCGAAAGCGACTTCCTCATATACATTGTCCTTTGCTCCAGACAGCTGGTTAAACGGATTCTGGAACACCAGACCCACATGACCACAGAGCTGTGATACCGGAGTCTTTCCGGCCTCTATGCCGTCCACAATGACTTTTCCGCCGTAAGCTCCCTTGTAAAACTGCGGAACAAGCCCCATGATCGCCTGGCTCAGCGTACTTTTTCCTGCTCCGTTTTCTCCGATAATACCGATAAACTCTCCCTTTTCTACTGAAAAGTTCAAACCATCCAGCGCCAGTTTCTTCGCGTGAGGATAGCGGTATCGTAAATTTTCAATGATTATCTCAGACATACAACGATCCTCCATGCAATAGCTGCCAGAATGCAGAGTCCCAGTAAAATCGTGATCTCCTGGTCTCCCTTGTGACGTTTCCGATCTGACAGCCATGTTTTCTTTTTTCCTGCGCCGAATCCACGCACCTCCAGAGCGATCGCTCGCTCTCTGGTATTGATCAGGGAACTCATGACTACCGGGGAGATCAGCGGTAAAAACGCCTTAGCACGGGTCCGCAGATTTCCTTCTGTCTCCAGTCCGCGGCTGCGCTGCGCGTCCATGATCGTATTCATAGTTCCCATCATCTGCGGGATGATCTGGAACACGGATGTCACGATGTAACCGAAACGCGGTGAAAACCCACGTTTCTCCAGCTCATCCACAAACTCAGACGGCTTGGTAGAGAGGACGAACACCGCAAAGGACAGCAGCATGTTCAGAATGTTTAAACCGATATGGAGGGCGTAAAGTGTGCCCTCTCTGTAAAATTTCAGCCCGCCGATCTGAAACAGCACATTCTCGTTTCTCTGGTTGAACAATCCATGGATCAGGAAAATCGTCAAAAGGATCGTAAAAGAAAATGCGATCAGCGGAAACGTCTTTTTCAGGATCTTTCCGCTGGCCAGAACACAGAGACTGACTGCGATAAACACACCAAACATCCAAAGCTTTCCAGTGATCAGCGGAATACTGATGGCGGCAGCGATATACATCAATTTTGTAAAGGGATGCACCTTCGTCAGATATGTCCCGTTATCTACAAACAGGCTGATACTTTTCATATATTTGTTTCCCGGCAGCTGCTCCGAAGAACAGCTGCCTTTCCTTTTCTAAATCTGATTAGTCCAGAGTCTCGATCTCGGAATTTGCCTCATACAGCGTTGTAAGCTTCTTCGGAAGACCCTTTAAAATAAAGAATACAACGATCAGGGTAATCAGCTTATCCGGAACATCCACTACAACCTCGTCTAACAGAGATCCCAGAAATACCGGCATGGAAGCTGCCTGAGTTGCCGCGAACACAGCGTCGCCCCATACATTTCCAGTAGTACCGCCCCAGAATAATACGTTTAACGGTGTGGAGATCACAACCGCAGTAAGACCAGCTACGCAGGCTGTAAGA
>OBXM01001560.1_pt1 | contig 13481 bp, 12 predicted proteins | sample 1538141 | NCBI WGS metagenome assembly OBXM01 (sample SAMEA2580153, study PRJEB22360) | human gut metagenome | biome: human gut; feature: human-associated habitat; material: faeces | place: Denmark | collected 2008/2010 | reverse complement strand
CGGTGGTTTACTTCATGATTATTTTTTATATAATTGGCGTGAACCCAATATGCCAAAATGGCATGGATTTGTTCATCCTGCGATTGCCTTAAAAAATGCTGAAGCAGAACTAACACTTACTGATGTTGAACGAGATGTTATTTTGAAGCATATGTTTCCGTTAACCATAAAGCCGCCAAAATATCGGGAAAGTATTCTTGTTTGTTTAGTTGATAAAGCCTGTGCTGTTTATGAATTTTTCGTACGTAAATCTCCATATTCTTTTTTGAATCAGCAGTTGGTGAGAGACTTCCCTCTATCTTCTCATCCAAAATTAAAAACCGAAGATATTTAAAACAGGAGTTTTCTAGTAAAGCTAGTTGACTCCTGTTTCATATCCTGTGGAAATCCTCTTGATGGTTTGGTGCAATTCATGATTCCAGTATCGATTATAAAAACTTATGAGAGAATTTCTGGAGTGTCGTTAATATATATCAATGAATTCTTTATGTATCCTTTGAATACGATATCACATATCTCTTAACCAAAGAAACGGTGCAAAAATGGTCATCCTGCTGCAATCCTCACAGGCCTTGGCAAATCTGACAGTTGGCGAACTGGCGGTTCATGGGCATCGTGGGTTTGAAAAAACTGAAATCGGAGCATAGATAAATCATTCAGTGGGCACTGGAATACAAAACTGACCAAACTGAAAACCACAGTCATAAATAATTTCTCAAGCGGACAGCAGCAATGGCTGTAGATTGACATGGCATTGCCTTAGCAGACTGAATTTATGTTGCCGATGTGATGATTTTACATGATTTGAATCTTGCTGTCCGATTTTCTAATTATATAATTTCTTATAAAAGGAAAAAGCAGAGTGCTGCCCGCAAAACGGATGGCACTCTGCTAATGCGAAGAGTACATACAAACTGCAATTGTAAGGAAGTATGTCAAGTGCTTGAATATAGAATCACATATAAATTATGCTCTTAAAAAGCTTTGTGTTATAGCAATTATTCGACTGGCTTTAATTCAAGCACATCTAAAAAGCAAGGTTCTTCTACGAACGTGTATCCGCTGATTTTCTCACTGTTATAAACAATCAAATCCTTTTGATAGGTCAGTGGGATATCAATGACATTCCCCAAATTATAATTGTAAAGATAAGTGAAAATTTCCCGTAGCTCATCAGGATCATCCATGGTAGTAAATTGTTTGATTTTGCTTAAAAATTCCTCTGAATCGGGAAGGGCCTGCAGTGAAACTGTCTGCGATGTGGTGGAGTCCATTGGTGTAAACCAGCAATGAGGAGAGGCATAGGCATATTGTGGCTGCCAAATGGTAATATCAAAATCACCTGCCATAAAACCAGCATACCAATCCATAGCCTCCTGTGCTTGGATCGTCATATCAATTCCAACCACTTTCAGCTGATTCTTTATAAGAGTGGCCAATGACTCATGCAGGGTGTCAAAAGAATAGTCCATGGTGAACACAATCTTCAGGGTGTTGCCATCCTTTTCACGAAACCCGGTAGCATCATTCATTTTCCATCCAGCTTCATCCAACAGATTGTTTGCCTTTTCTATGTCAAAATCAAAGTGCTGTTTCAATGGAATGTCGGCATAGGGTGCATCCAGTGTAAACGGAATTTCCGCAATCCCCTCATAGCCATAGGTAAGGCCGTCCGAAAGTTCCTGCTTATTGATAGCATGGGCTATTGCCTGCCGCACCCGAATATCGGAAAGATTGGGCCGCGCGGCATTGAGGGTAATATCTCTGGCGCGTGTATCAGGTTCGGCAATTTGACCTTTAATCCCCGGAATTGTTAACGCCTGCTGATAGTCATCATAGCTGAGTAACGTGCTCCCAAAGATCAAATCGACTTCCCCTGTTTTCAGCGCCTGTATTCTGGAACTAGAATCGGGAATATACTTTACAACGATTTCATCATAATAGGGCTTGGTATCTCCCCAATAATTTTCATTACGCACAAAGCGGGTATACTGTCCGGCTACATACTCATCGTAAACGTAGGGTCCTGTACCAACAACGCCGTTCGTTTTCATGAACTCTCCTTCGGTCAAGACTGATTTTGCCGCAATCGGCATTACATCAGACCAGCAGAAATCGTTCAGATAGGCAAAGTAAGGGTGCGCATATGTAATGACTACCGTATACTCATCGGCGGCCTCGACGGTTTCCATGTCGGTAAGTGCCTTTAAAGTGTAATAAGCCGGATTGGATGCCTTGTGCTTTAAGTTATACACCACCGCATCCGCATCACAGGGGGTACCGTCGTGAAATACAACATTTTTCCGAAGATGGAAGGTCAGTACCGTGCCGTCCTCAGAAAACTCCCAGCTTTCCGCAAGATTGGGGACAATTTCACCATCTTTATAGCTTACCAGCGTTTCATAAACCATTTTTGCCGTGCAAAAATTTTCGCTTCCCATAACTTGAGGTGAAAGCATAGTGGTTTCCGAAGCAATACCAAAGGTAAGGGTTTTTACACTGGCTTGCGGTTTTACTTGTGCCTCAATAGATTCGCTGGTATTTTCCTTGCAGTAGTACTAGGAGTGCTGCAAGATGCCAGTGAAAGGCACAGACAAATCGATAAAATAAATGCAGTAAATTTCTTCATATTTTTTTCCTCTCTCATTATAGATTGATCATTGTAGCTGCTTGTGGCCGATTCCTACAATTTTGCCTTTTTCCATCACATTAATATGCTGCGCCAACCGATAAGCATTTTGCTTGTCATGGGTAATAAATAAATAGGAACAACCATGTTGAATATGATATTTTTCCAATACGGTTAGCACAGCGTCTGCAGATAAAAGATCCAAACCGCTGGTAACTTCATCCAAAATTAAATAGCTGGGATGAACTGCAAGCGCACGCAGCAAAGATAAGCGTCGCTGCTCTCCCCCGGATAGCTGTCGGGTCGGTACGTCAAAAAGCTTCTCGCTCATTCCGGTCAGTTCCATGAGCTCCTCAATTCTTTCTCTTCTCTGTACCTTACTCAGGTTAGTCAGATTGCAAAGGGCTTCTTCCACATTGCGCCGTACCGAATAAACAGGATTCAACGTTCCTGTCGCATCCTGAAAAACCGCTTGTATATTGCGCCTCTCCCTGCGCCAACGATGATAATTCCATTGTTTTATGTCTTGACCGTCAATATGAATGCTGCCGCTTGTGGGATGTTCAATACCAATCAACAGACGGGCCAAGGTGCTTTTTCCGGAGCCGCTCTCGCCAATCACAGCAATGTTCTCCCCTTGCTTCCAAGTAAAAGATATATTATCCAGGGCAGTAAAGGGGTCGCCTTTTACATCCAGATAAGTTTTACTGACAGCTTCAACTATGATGTTTCCCATACCCATTGTCCTCCTTCTCCTTGATTGGCATAAGAAACAAATTTTTTTGTCCACTCACAAGCCGGAACAGAAAAAAGTTGTGTAGTTTCCGCTTTCTCTATAAGCTTTCCCCTCTCTAAAACCATAACTTCATCGCAAAGCATTTTTAGTACATAAGGGTCATGGGATAGAAAAAGACTTCCCGCTTTTTCCGGATAAGCTTTGAGCAAGCGAATTAAAAGATTACGATTTTCCTCGTCCAGTGCGGAAGTCGGTTCATCTGCCAGTATATAACGAGGGCGAAGCCCCCACAGCATCGCCATTGTCACACGCTGCAGCATACCGCCGGATAGCTGGCTTGCATAGGCGTTCATGATGCGCCGGGTATCCGTCAGGTTAACCTTTTGCAGTGTTTCTTCTGCAAGAGTTTTGGCCTCTTGTTTCGATATACGCAGTCGAACCCGAAAGGTTTCCGTCATTTGTGCGCCGATTCTGGCATGGTTATCAAAGGCAGTCATAGGATTTTGCGGAATAAACCCGATAATAGTTCCACAGAGCTCACGCCTTGCCGTCAAAGTAAGTTCGTTCAGATTCTTTCCATCCAAGATAATCTGACCTTCAGCAATAGAACAGGTTTGGTCTAAAACACCCATAATTGCTTTGATTAAAGTCGTTTTACCCGCACCGCTGGCTCCGGTCAAGCCCACACAGGAACCGCAGTCAAGTGAAAAAGTTATTCGCTCTAGCAGTGTCGCCCCTCCCTTGCCTGTAACGGATAGATTTTGTACTTCCAGCATTTAGAAATTCCTCCTTTCCAGTTGTTTCCCCAAATAGTTAAAAGAAAATGCCGTTAGAAAAATAAACGCTACTGGGTATAGCAGCAGTTCTGGGCGTAGTCCCATATAGTTTCTTGCAGAGGAAAGCATATAGCCCCAATCAATCACTTCTTCCCCCAATGTCAGTCCAATCAGTGAAAAGCCAGATATGGTCATAATCATTTCTGCACATGACAAAAGAATAAAGTGGATGATATCTCTTGTAAGGTTGGGAAGAATATGCATGAATAAAATTTTCAGCTTAGATGCTCCAGCCGAGATTGCGCACATGACATAGGCTTTTCCAAACTCAATTTCCGTAAGTGTTTTTACCAGCTTAATCAGCCGCAGAATCAATGAAGCAGTCAACGCAATTAACATGGTAGGAATACTGTTACCCCAAATCCCAATAAATATAACCAGATAGGCAATGGGTGGTATGGCTGTAACTGCGTTAAGGATGCTGTCAATAAGCACGTTTTTTCCGCTGGTGCTTTGTCCCATCAAAAGTCCGAGCAAGCTGCCTAAAGCCATGACAATCACCGCACTTGGCAGAATGATGCCAATTGTAGTTTTTCCTGCCCACAGAATACGGGAAAACACACATCGGCCCAATTCATCCGTTCCAAAGGGGAATTCTCCTCCCGGTTCAAGAAATTTTGCAGCGACATTTGTGGCGTATGGGTCATTGGGAATAAAGAGGAATCCGAAAAAACAGAACAAAATGATTATTATTGCTAAGGCTGTTCCTGCAACTTTTCTTATCGCCATTACTTCTCTCCCTCCTTCATTGCACTGCCGCCCTGCAAAGCCCGTTGCAGTATATCTGAAATAATGTTGCAAATCACCAAGGCAAAAGCGAGAAATAGAATAGTGGCGTGTATCATCGGTGCATCCCGCTGGAGGACACTCTGGACAACACGATAGCCTAATCCCGGCAAGGAAAATATATTCTCTACAATTGTTGCACCAGCCATACATAGACCAATCATTTGCATAAAATTGGGCATTATACCGACAACCGCTTGCGGGAGAGCATGATGAAACATAATGCGCCGCTCCGTAAGCCCCCGACATCTGGCATAGAATGCACTGTCACTTTCCATGCTTTTTTGCATATTGTTAGCCAAAAGCTGTCCGAAGAAGGCGATGCCGCTAACAGAAAGACAAATTGCCGCCGGCAGATACCGCATCACTCCTGTATTGCCTGCAACGGAGATTACGCTGTATTTGACGGCAAAAACATCAATAAAGGTAGTAGCAAGGAAAAAAGCAGGAATGGATATACCTACAATACAGAGTAAATCAATCAGCGATTCAAACCATCTTCCTTTTGACCAGTAACACAAACATCCGATTAGCAACACGCCTGCGGCTTGAATCACTGCTGAAATAACCGTTATAATAGCGGTAACTGCCAATGCCGTTGTTACATCGGTGAACACACTCCTGCTGCTTACATACGATTTTCCGAAATCCAGTTTCATTACATCTTTAACCCAATCTATGTACTGCTCAAAAAGCGGACGGGTCAATCCCATATCCTCCTTGATTTGCGCAATTTTCACAGGATCGGTAATTGTTCCTCTGCGGGCGTACGCTTCGGCAGGGCCGATAGGCGCAACACGCATTAGAACAAACGAAATAATTGTTACTATAAAAAGTGTCAAAAACAATTCCAGTACTTTTTTCAGCGCAAACCGCCGGGTGCCGACGCTCATTCTTCAACCTCCCTCTAAGTTAGACTAAGCTAACTTAAAATGATAAATTAAAGCTTGCCTAATAGACAAGCATATTTGAAACACTGTTTCACAACGCCGTTGCAAATTATAGCACAAAGCATATTCTTTTGTCAATGCGTAAAAAATTATTATTTTAGTTGACAAGCAGGAAATCTCTTGTTATACTATTTGCAACAGCGTTGCAAATAATAAGTGTTGTGGAGGTGTATAATTATGGCAAATCGTATAGAGGGCGTTACTGAAAAACTACTGGAATGTGCCAGCAAGGAATTTCTTGAAAAAGGATTCCGAGATGCTTCTTTGCGAACCATTGCAAGTAATGCTGACACAACACCACGTTCAATTTATACGCGTTACGGTGACAAAGAAGGGCTCTTTGGTGCTCTTGTCTCACCCGCTCTCACCATTTTGAAAAAACAATATCAAATAGAGCAGGAGGCATATCATCAACGACCCGTAGAGCAGCAAAAAGAGTTATTTTCTGACAATGACTTTCGCACCTATTATCAGAATATGGAGAAAACTATCATAGACCATATTTACGATCATTTTGATGCTTTCAAGTTGTTGGTTGATTGTGCGGAAGGTACATCCTATGCCAATTTTATGGAGGACTTCATTAACTTGGATGTTGAGTATACACTGAAATATATTGAAACCACCAACAATCCTGTTCTGCGAAACGGCAAGGCCAGTCTGCATCTTGTGGAAGTGCTTTCTCACCTGCTCTATGAAGGTTTTTTTGAGGCGGTACACAAGAATCTGTCAAGAGAGGAAGCCTATGTATACATCCGGCAGCTTCAGGCTTTCTTTCAATCCGGCTGGAAAGAGCTGTTATGCGAGGAATCCAAATGATGCAAGACAAGGAAATAAATAAGAGTCTTCGGGGATTCGTTGATGATGTTGGGTGGGTGCACTGTCCGATTTGCGGAAGAAAAACCCGAACAAAGGTAAAGGAATGTACCGTTGTGAAGAATTTTCCTCTATTTTGCCCCCAATGTGGGCAGGAATCCATGGTAGATATCAAAGAAAATCGTATACAATTATCATTAGAGCCGGACGTTAGACGCGGAGCCGATAATTTGTGAGATTATTCACAAGTTATCGGCTTTTCTGTTGTTTTAGAGTTAGCGATTACTAATTTACAGAGGAGTGATTTGATGAAAAAAGAAAAAAAACAAAGCCCTGTTGCTTTGCTTCTGGATTTTGCCGCTGCACATAAGGGCAGTTACATATTGGCGGTGGTTCTTGCAATACTCGGTGTAGCAGCGGAAATGCTTCCTTATTTTGCTGCTGCCCGTATTGTGGTTTCCCTGCTGGATGGTGTCCGAGATAGCCGATACTATCTCCTTTGCTGTCTGACTGCCGCGGGGGGATATCTTGCCAAAGGTATTCTTGCCAACTGGTCTACCTCGGTTTCTCACAAAGCCACCTTTATGAGCATGAAGAAATTGCGCCATCAATTAGTTTCCAAGCTCTCTCGCCTGCCGATGGGGAAACTGATTGACACGCCTTCCGGCTACTATAAGGATGTTTTGGTGGATCGTGTTGAGAGTATGGAGGTTCCGCTTGCCCATTTGCTGCCAGAGATGACCGCCAATATTCTGGTGCCACTGCTTATGCTCCTATATCTGTTCACGGTGGATTGGCGGATGGCGCTGGTTTCTCTGGCAACAATTCCCGTCGGGCTGGTCATCATGTCTACCACAATGCGCACCTACAAGGTGAAGTACGCCGGTTCGGTGGAGGCCAACGGTAAAATGACAAATGCCATAGTAGAATATATCGGCGGAATTGAGGTAATCAAGGCTTTTAACCAAAGTGCACGTTCCTATGGAAAATATAGCGATGCCGTGAGAAACAACGCCTCTTATTTTTACAATTGGATGAAAAGTGCGCAATGGCCCATGTCGGCCTATGCAGCGATCAGCCCCTCGGTACTGCTTACAGTTCTCCCTATCGGATTTGTTTTTTATAAAAGCGGCAGCCTGACTGCGGCTAACTTTGTCACCGTGATTATTCTTGCTCTCGGGGTAATAGGCCCGCTGATTACCGCCTCCAACTTTGTGGATAATCTGGCAAGAGTCGGAACAGTCATGGGGCAAATCAAAGAGATTATGGAAGAACCGGAATTGGTGCGGCCCACAGCGGAAGTTTCCATTCCCGACCTGACAATCCGGCTACATGATGTAGGCTTTTCCTATCATCAGAGTACAGAAAATACGGTGCTGCACAATGTCAACCTAACGATTGCACCGGGTACGATTACGGCGCTTGTTGGGCCATCCGGCAGCGGAAAATCCACCATTGCCAAACTAATTGCGGGTTTTTGGGATGTGACAGACGGCAGCATTACATTAGGCGGCATAGATGTAAGGAAGATACCACAAAAGCAGCTTGCCGCGCAAATTGCGTATGTTTCTCAGGATAACTACCTCTTTGATGATTCTATCCGGGAGAACATTCGCATGGGAAAGCCAAATGCAATGGACAACGAGGTGGAACATGCAGCGAAAGACGCCGGCTGTGATGCCTTCATTCGAGGGCTGGAACAGGGATATGAAACCCGTGTTGGCGGTGCGGGCGGCCATTTATCAGGTGGAGAACGTCAGCGCATTGCCATTGCAAGGGCATTACTGAAAGATGCTCCCATCGTTATTCTTGACGAATCAACGGCCTATATCGACCCCGAGAATGAAGCAGTCATTCAATCGGCAGTGGCAAAATTGGTAGCAGGAAAGACACTGATTGTCATCGCGCACCGTTTGTCCACCATTACGGATTCCGATCAAATTGTAGTAATACGGGAAGGCGAGGTGCACATGGCGGGTTCTCACAATGAATTAATCGCAAACTGCCCTCTCTATCAGAAAATGTGGAACGCACATATTGGCGTAAAGGATGGTGATGAAGCATGATGAAAGTTTTTAGAAAAATTTGGCGATTTGCGGAGAATGAACACCACAATATCGTAAAGTCATTGATTCTTGGTTTTATCCATGCAATGTTTTACTCGGTGCAGTTTGGTGCCATTTTTGTTGTGATTAATGCGTTGATTGAACAAAACCCCAAACCTCAGGTTGCATGGCAGGCTCTGGGCCTTATGATATTGAGTATTATTGGACGTACCGTCACACAACGTTTTTCGCAGTTGCAGCGTGTTCATGCAGGCTATTTCATGGTATCCGACAAACGTATTGAAATTGGTGACAAGCTGCGCATTGTTCCAATGGGTTATTTTAACAAAAATAGTCTGGGCGATATTACAGCGGTGACCACCACAACCTTGGGAGATGTGGAGAACTCAGCTCCTGTTGTATTGGTTACTTTGTTGGGCGGACTTTTAAATACCATCGTATTCATGATAACTATGATGCTGTTTGACTGGCGAATTGGGTGCATAATGATTTTAGGTATTGCTGTCTTTTTGGTACTCACCACATTGCTTGAACAGAAATCCGGAAAAACGACCCCTTACCGTCAGGAGGCTCAGGTAACTTTGGTGGAAAAGATTTTAGAAACCGTGCAGGGCATGAGCGTGGTTAAAAGCTTTAATTTAGATGATTCCAAAAACAAAAAGGTCGATCAGGCTATTGATGAAAGCTGTAAACGGAATATGGCTGTAGAAAAAGCCATTACCCCTATTATAGCCATCCAGCAAATCGTTTTGAACTTGTTTAGCGTTGGAATCATGGCGGCATCCATTGCGTTCTATTTGGACGGCACCATGACATTGGTCTACTGCATAATGATGCTAGTATTTTCTTTTATGATTTTTGAACAACTTAAATCAGTGAGCGTCGGTATCCCTGAACTGCGCATTTCCAGCACCTCCATTGACAAAGCGAATAGCATTGATGATATTCCTGTTATGGATGAAAGAGGGAAAGCCATCACTCCACAAAGCCACTCCATTCAGTTTGAGCAGGTGAATTTTTCTTATGAGAAACGCCTCATACTAAAGCAAGTCAGCTTCAAAATTCCGGAAAAGACCACCACAGCGATTGTCGGGCCGTCCGGAAGCGGTAAAACCACGCTATGCAACCTGATTTCCCGGTTTTGGGATGTGGATTCCGGTAAGGTGTGCATTGGCGGGCATGATGTGCGAGAATATACCTTGGACAGTCTGATGGCAAACATCAGCATGGTCTTTCAAAACGTCTATTTGTTTGCCGATACCATTGAAAACAACATTAAATTCGGCAAACCTGACGCCACCCATGAAGATGTGGTTACGGCGGCAAAAAAAGCTTGTTGTGACGAGTTCATAAGTGTCTTGCCCGATGGCTATAATACCGTGTTAGATGAGGGGGGTTCGTCTTTGTCTGGTGGTGAAAAGCAGCGCATCTCCATTGCCAGAGCTATGCTCAAGGATGCTCCAATTGTTCTGTTGGACGAGGCTACCGCAAATGTTGACCCTGAAAACGAAGATCGGCTGCAGGCTGCCATTGAGGCACTTACTCACGACAAAACGATTATCATGATTGCCCATCGTCTGAAAACCGTGCGTAATGCGGATCAGATACTTGTGCTGGAGCATGGAGAAATCGTACAGCAAGGAACCCATGATCTATTAGTAGATCAGGACGGTATCTATGCCAATTTCGTGACGGGGAGAAAACACGCTGCCGGTTGGAAATTATCCTCTTGATCTCAATGTGTTTTTATTGATACAATGGCAAGAGCCACCCCTTTCCTAAGCTTAATACCGAAGCTCTGAACGTGAAAAATGACATTCAGGTTCAAAAATCAAAATTCATTACTACTGCGTTGGTTCTGTTAGAATTTCAGCTTTACTGCTCTTACCGAAAATGTATGTATACTTTTAAATGAGATTCAGACTAGAAAAGAAGTATCCGTCAGTTATGTACCGGCACAGGTAACTCTATGAAGATATAAATAAAGCGAATGTCCATACAGTATTTGAAAATGCTGTATAGACATTCGCTTTGTGTCGTTAAGTCAGAGATTCAAGCAACTCCATGAACTGTAGGCCCTTTATTGTCGGTAATTTTCTTTTAACTCATCAGTTGGATCCCATCTTGACCAAGCCGCCTCAAGCAAATTGCCTTGATTATCTTTAAAATAGAAATATTTAGCTTCCCCTCCACCTAAGCAATGAATCTCTTGGACATCCACATGGTATTCTTTTAGTTTACGGTAAGTATATTCAATATCGGGACAATTCATAGTAAAAACAGGATGAGGCGAGCCATTTCTCATGATATAAAGCGGAGAACATGCTTGTGTTTCTACCAAAACCAGTGCAATAGAATGCTTGTGCGGATAATGCATAATTGCTATAAGAGAGCCTCTGTCCTCAAATTTATCTATACACTTCAACCCCAAATGCTTTTCGTACCATTGAATAGAATCCTCTATATCCGCAGTAGACAGATAAGTGTATCCGATTTGGGTAAATAAAATTTTCTTTTTCATGGCCTTCTCCTAATATTAAGCTCTAAATTCACACTATATATTTGTTTTATATCCATTATATACATGAAATGATAAACATCAAGCCGAATTAGATACACAAACAAGCAATTGAACGTTCATCAAAAGATTGCGTTTCATAAACCCTCTGTTATTCTCATTTTTAATATCCACTATTTTTTAAAGCACTTTGATTTGATGAGGGCAATAATTCCTACCCCTCCACCTATTAGAAGCACTTCAATTGCACCCATCCAATGTAAAATAATATTGCCGTTAGTTGTTGTAAGCGCGTAAATAAGGTGGTGTCCTCCCAATAAAAGACAAAGGACGATCGAGATAATTGTGAGTATTTTTGCATATTCGATATTCCGCTTAAACAGTGTAATTAAAATGCCCACATCAATTCCAACATTCCATAAAGCAATTTCAGTTTGCCATCCCCGGCTCATCCTCCATACTGAAAAAGTTTCCGCAATAGCCGGAAAAAACATCTGCCATACAAATGCGCCTGCAGTCATCAATAAAAATAGAATCAAATAAAAATATAAATACTTTTCTTTTCTCACCATCATTACAACTCCCTTATTTTTATATTTTGATAATTATACCATTTTGGGATGCACTTAGTAAAGGATACATATAAACATCTCAAAGTTAGATATCTTCAAGTATTGTGCGAAATTGGGTTGAAACAAATCCATTCCTGCATTTTAATTTATACCAGTATCTCTTTATAAATTCGAGTTTAAGGTTTGCTCCAAAAACCATCCGCTTTTCAATTCTGCATGAGTTCATGAATAAGGCGGTAGTGCAATATTGAGAACAGCAAATAAAGATACTCTGTTCAAAAGGTCGGAATCTATTACAAGATGGTTGTACAGGTGAAAATGCAACGTATGAAAGCGAAAAAATATTCCTGAAATTGTTTGGAAGAAGGAAAAAGACCGGATAGCATAATGTCAAGCTGGTCAATTACACAAAAAAAGAATAACCACAAGAAACTATGCCCCCTTATGGTTATTCGTCTTAGAGTGACCGTGGAAAAAAATTTGTATGTTTACTGTTCAAATATAAGGCTATTCATATAATCACAAAATGTCTTTCATGTAAAGACCTCCTCGATTTTTTAGTCAGGTTGGCAGACCTTGGCTCTAATATATCGGGGAGTTTTTTATTTGTCCAGACCTTTAAAGGTCTTTATCCACCAACAGAGCTGGTGGTTCTTAAGCAATAAAAAAATCATAACTTTCCTTTGACGGGAAAGTTATGATTTTTGGTGCGAGTGTTCATAAGGACAAATTTGGAAACCCGCATAGAATAAGGTCTTTCGGCACAAACAAGCGAATATTACAACAAATACTGAAACTCAAACGCCGCCAATCGGGCTGATGGCGGCGTTTTTGTATAGATAAAACATATCAAGGAGGAATGCTGACAAAATTCCATGCCGGGTCTGACTGAAAAGTTAGGCCCTTTTTTCATGCCACGACAAAGGAGGTAAAGACCATATGGCAAACGATACTATCAAAACAGTGGATGTCAAGGATGACATCGAAAAAATCATCGGATACAAAGACCCCGGGCCAAGTTCGAGGTGTTGACCCGGTGCCATGAACTGGACGAACTTTTTACTAAAACCTATGAGGACAATACAAGTGGAAAACTCTCGGACGAGCGGTTTATGATGATTACCAAGCGTTTTGATAATGAACAGCTCGCTCTCAAAAAGAAAATCTCCGCATTACAAGCGGAGATTGATGCGGAGGAAAAGCATAAGCATAATGCTGCTACTTTTCTTCGAACAGTAAAAAAGTATAACGATATTCAGGAACTTACCCCGCTTATCCTCAATGAGCTTGTGGAAAGGATTGTTGTCCATCAGGCGCAGGGCGTTGGAAAAAGCAGAACACAACAGCTTGAAATCCACTATAACTTTATCGGCGTACTTGACACCCCGGCGGTGGCGGCTCTGCCGCATAGCGTAACCGTGGACACACGGCAAGGCGTGGCGGTGGAGTATATCACACGCAAAGCCGGATAAATGAAAATAGGAGCAACCTTTCGGTTACTCCTACTTTCAGAATGTTCAATGTCCTTATGAACATTCGATATGGTACAGGTGACAGGACTTGAACCTGCAC
>OBXM01001558.1_pt1 | contig 13496 bp, 13 predicted proteins | sample 1538141 | NCBI WGS metagenome assembly OBXM01 (sample SAMEA2580153, study PRJEB22360) | human gut metagenome | biome: human gut; feature: human-associated habitat; material: faeces | place: Denmark | collected 2008/2010 | reverse complement strand
GGCAGGAGTGGGGACATCCAGGAAGTTCTGAAGCCGGAGGATTTATACCAGGCAGCCAGGAGGGCGGAAGCAGCCATTGCTTCCGCCCTCCTGTATTTTAAGGGGGCGTTGTTGTCTGCTGTATTATTATATGCGTATGACCTTGACACCTACACTGTGTGGGTGTATACTGTAAGAAAAACCTACACAATGTAGGCGAAAGGGGCTGGAAAGATGGATAAGGAGATGCAGCTGCCGGAAGCGCAGCTTGAGGTAATGCAGGTTATCTGGGATAAGGGCGGGAAAATGATGTTCAGCGGGCTTAGTGAAGAACTGGAGGCCCGGGGCAGGGAGTGGAAGGCCAATACAATCCTGACCCTGCTGTCACGTCTGGCCCACAGGGGGATGATATCCGTGGTCAAACGGGGAAGGCTTAATGAATATGTGGCACGGGTCTCACAGGAGGAGTACCGGCAGATGCAGACACGGCTGTTGGTGGATCAGGTATTTGGCGGTGATGCAAAGCATCTGATTTCAGCCCTTGTAAAACAGGATTACCTGACAGAAGAGGATTACGATGAGTTGAAGGAATTCTGGAAAAAGGGGGGAGGAGGAACATGAATGCATGGATGAGGACGCTTCTGTCCCTTTCCCTGTCAGGAGCCGTCATGGCGCTGATTATTCTGGCGGCAGTACGGCTGTTTGGAAAACGTCTGGGGCGCCGGTGGCAGTACTATGTCTGGCTGCTTGTTGTATGGAGGCTGCTTCTGCCGGTAGCGGCGCCTGTGAATCTTATGGGGACGCTGTTCGCCGGATATGAGACTGTGTACACAAGGATGAAAACGGTTTATGACAGGCCTGGCAGGGATGATACCGCAGCGGCTTTGGCTGGATCGGAGTCTGCGGCTTTGGCGGGTATGATGGAAAAACAGACAGCGTTTTCCGTATATCAGGAATCTGGTCCGGAACCAGCGGCGGAACAGATGGGAAACCTGGAAGAAGGTTTGGTCAGCCCGGTTAATCCATACGTTCATGCAGGGAATCCCTTACCCAGGCTGATATCCATCGCCCTTTTGCTTATATGGCTTGCAGTTGCCCTATTCCTGTTGGGCAGAAAGATACATGGTTACCTTGGCGCGGTGCGCATGCTGGGCAGGGCCCATGGGGGGCCTGATGAGTGGATTCCATCCTTTGACAGGGCCTTAAAGGACCTGGGATTGAAGCGCAGGCCCCGGCTGCTGGCTGGAAGCGCGGTCCCGTCCCCTGTGGCGGCAGGCATATTGCATCCATTTGTGGCGATGCCGGATGATTTCCCCGGGGACAGGGTATACTGCGTATTTCTCCATGAACTGACGCATATCAGAAGGCGGGATACGCTTTATAAATGGGCGGTGGAACTGGCGGCATGCATTCATTGGTTCAACCCTGCGGTCTATCTGCTCCGCCGGGAAACAGCCCGGGCATGTGAGCTTTCCTGCGACGAGGCAGTCATACGGGTTCTGGATGGGGCAGGAAGACGGTTGTATGGGAGTATTCTTCTGGAAACACTGCATCGGGGCAGCGCGTGGACAGGAACAGTAATGACAATGCCCCTGGGTGACAGCGCAAAATGGATGAAAGAAAGGCTGGGTGCGATTATGGAATACAAAAATAAGGGAAAAAGCCTTTCTTTTGCGGCCTTCCTGGCATCGGCGGTCTTAGCGGGCAGCGCGGTTGTATGTGGATTTGTCCCGTCAGCCGATGTCCCGTCAGCCGGTGACAGGGCACATGGAATATTGACGGCAGACACGGCCCTGTCTTTAAAAAACAATGTGTTCAGTGGTTTTTCAAACAAATCTGAAACGTCAGGGACACAGGCAATTCCAGGGGATGAATTCAGCTGGAACAGCGAGGATATACTGCGAAGGAAGGAACAGAAAGGGTATCAGTCAGAGATGACTTTTGAGGAAGGGTATATACTGGGAATGGCATGGAACGTTGATTCCTCCCAATATAAGAGGGTCACCCAGATAGATGGAAAGACAGTATGTTACACGGATAAGACCGCATCTTTTGCAGATGACCCGGAGGTGACCAGAGCAATCCAGGAGGCGTTTAAAAACAGGAAGGACCGCGGCGGGGTGAGGCAGGAGGAAGTGGTGCTCCTTGGAGCGGACGGTCCCTTTGAGGAGACGCCTGACCAGCTGCTGCATCGGTTTTATGATGAGGGGAAAATGACCTATTTCGCAGCGGCAGCTGGAAAGGCCGGTGCAAAAGCATGCGGGGAGATTGCGGACAAAGCTTATGCGGATGGCCGGATTGAATATTTTTCCATGGCCTTAGGCGAGGGGGATACGGTTTCACAGGAACATATGGCCAGGATTGCAAAACAGGCCGCACAGGACGGCAGGGCGGAGTTCTTTTTCATTGCCGTAAGCGTGCTGCCGGATTCCATGAAGAATGAATTTGCACTGGATGCGTATGATAGGAACGATGTGGAAATATTTTATGCAGTATGTGATTCCCTGACTTCAGAACAGGCCTGGGAGATTGCCCAAAGGGCATATGAAGATGACCGCATCGAATATCTCTATGCCATAAACAGCAAATTAACAGATACCCAGTGCAGGGAATTGAAGGAACGTGCCAAAAAAGATGGGAATATGGAATTCTGGTATGTGCTTTGATGATTCCGCAGCGTTTTATTCTTTTCCTGTAATAGTCACGACCATCTTGTTGGGAAGGCATACAATGGTATCGCTGCTCAGGTGCTTTTTACCCTGGTGCACACAGACCTTGTCAGGGCAGCTGGCTTCACTGCACCAGATTTCCCCGTCTTTTACAATGAGATGGTTGGTGCCTCCGCCTGGGCCGGTGACAGTGAGTTCCGTATCCTTACTTAAATCCAGGATTTCAACCACCTTGCCGTCCACGCTGATCTGGGCAGTGGCGGCAGGCGTCCTGTGTGAGACATAGTTAAATCCAAATACGGCCGCCGCAATCAAAAGGATGGCAGCGGCCAGTATCATATCGCGTTTTCCTAAAACTTTCATTGTTCAGCTGCCTGTTTCAGGCACTCCTCCACTCCGTTGATAAAGGGATAGACATTGATGCTTACCGAAGAAACGGTATCTGTGGCATAACCGTCCTGGTTGGCAAGTCCGTTGACCTTCTGGTGCTCGATGACGTATCTGCCTACTGCATCTGCCTGGGCTTTCCAGGTGGGACCGTTTTCCGTCATCACATAGTGCCCGTCCATGCTCAGCTTTTGCTTGCCGTTGCCTTCAGCGTCAAAGGAATCCCATACGCAGGATACGATGATTCCATTTGATACGGTGATGCGGGTGGAATCCCTGAATCCGTTGGAATCAGGCTCAGGCGCTTCGTGGATGTAGGTGCCGTCAGCCAGGGGAATCTCGGGCTGGCTGGTGGTGATGGGCCCTTTTAATGCGTGGTACAAAGGGTTTGAGAATGCTATGATGCCGATGGACATCACTGCCATGACAGCAATGCCGATGGCGCTTCTTGTGGAAGAAGCCATTGTTTTTCTGCTCATTGTATCACTCCTCAGAAATTAGTAGTAATGTGCCTTTCGGAACGTATCCCGGCACATTGTTTATTTTATCACAATTAGGGTGGTTATACAATCAAATTTCACTGTAAGATTAAACCAGCATGGTTTGCCTGAAAGGCTTTGAAAACATACATGATGTGGATTTCCCTGGTTTGGGCCTCATAGGCGGGATTTGTTGGAGGGAACAGGGAAAACTGTCTGGAACTGCCTGATAAATCCTTTGGAATCCTTCGGGAATATGTGATATACTGGGATGTGTTTCAAAGCATGTATTTCAAAGCATGGGCTTAAAGGGGACGATTCAAAGCATGCGTTTTAAAATCAGCCGGCAATGCAATGCCGGACAGGCAGAGGTGTCATATGGATGTGATTAATAATAAAAAGACAACAGGCAGACAGCGTATATCCACCAGGAAGACAGCGCTGTTCGGGCTTCTGACGGCCCTGGCTGTTGTGCTGGGATATGTGGAGTCCCTGATACCGGTTTATCTGGGGGCACCTGGGGTAAAACTGGGGCTGGCTAATCTGGTTACCATGATTGCCCTTTACTGTATGGGGGTAAGGGCAGCAATTGTCATTAACCTGGTCCGTATCTTTTTCTCTGGTTTTACATTCGGCCCTGCGTCGGCCATCCTGTTCAGCCTGGCGGGCGCAGGCTTAAGCCTGACTGTCATGGGGGTGTGTAAGAAGTTCCGTCTGTTCGGCATGGTGGGGGTCAGTATACTGGGAGGGGTGGCCCATAACATCGGGCAGTTTTTGATGGCAGCGTATGTGGTCAACACCTTCGGTGTGTTCGCGTATCTTCCCGTGCTTCTGGCGGCCGGAACCGTGGCCGGAGCCTTGATTGGCCTGCTGGGCGGGATGGTGGTTCAGCGCATCAGCCGGGTTTTTCGAGAAATTTGATATAATTCCTAAGAAAATGCCATTGTCATGTCAGCAGGGGCAGGATATAATTAATAGTAATGAAAAAATGGAGGGCGCTGATATGGTTTATAAAGCAATCAAAGGACTTGTACGGTATGGTCTTAATACGGGCCTTATTACTGAGGAGGATGCTATTTATGCCAGGAACCAGATTCTGGACGTAATGGGGATGGATGAATACCAGGAGCCGGAAGGCGAAGGTCTTGAGGGAGACCTGGAGGCAATCTTAAAGGTACTTTTGGACCATGCCCATGAAACAGGGGTCCTGAAGGAAGACAGTGTTGTATACAGGGATTTATTTGATACAAAGCTGATGAACTGCCTGATGCCAAGACCAAGTGAGGTGGAGCGGGATTTTTGGGAGCTTTATAAGGTTTCCCCGGAAAAAGCCACGGACTGGTATTATAAGCTGAGCCAGGATTCTGATTATATACGCCGCTACCGGATTGTCAAGGATATGAAGTGGACCACCGATACACGGTACGGCACCCTGGACATCACCGTAAACCTGTCCAAGCCCGAGAAAGATCCCAAGGCCATTGCTGCTGCCAAGCTTGCCAAGCAGAGCGGTTATCCCAAGTGCCAGCTCTGTATGGAGAATGTGGGGTATGCGGGCCGCGCCGATCATCCGGCCAGGAATAACCACAGGATCATACCGGTTACGATTAATGACAGCCAGTGGGGGTTCCAGTATTCCCCGTATGTATATTACAATGAACACTGCATCGTGTTTAATGGCCGGCATATTCCCATGAAGATAGATAAGGCGGCCTTCAGGAAGCTGTTTGACTTCATTAAGCAGTTCCCACACTATTTCCTGGGATCCAATGCAGACCTTCCCATTGTGGGCGGTTCCATCCTTAGCCATGACCATTTCCAGGGAGGGCATTATACCTTTGCCATGGCCAGGGCTGCCATGGAGAAGCAATTTACATACAAAGGGTTTGAGGACGTGGAGGCAGGAATCGTGTTCTGGCCCATGTCCGTGCTGAGACTGAGGGCAAAGGATGCCGGCCGTCTGATTGAGCTGGGGGACGTGGTGCTGGGGGCATGGCGCGCCTATACGGATGAAGCTGCGTTTGTATTTGCAGAAACGGACGGCGAACCTCATAATACCATAACGCCCATTGCGCGTAAGGCGGGGGATATGTATGAACTGGACCTGGTGCTGCGCAATAATATCACCACGGAGGAATTCCCCCTGGGCGTGTACCATCCCCATCAGGAACTGCACCATATCAAGAAGGAAAATATCGGCCTGATTGAGGTCATGGGTCTGGCGGTACTTCCATCCAGGCTGAAGACGGAACTGGCTGAACTGGGAACCTATATAATAGAAGGAAAGGACATCCGCGGCAATGAAACACTGGAAAAGCATGCGGACTGGGTCGATGGGTTCATTCCAAAATATAAGGAAAAAGGCATTGCCGTAACCGCGGATAATGTGGAGTCCATCCTTCAGGAGGAAGTGGGCCATGTGTTTGCCAGGGTGCTGGAGGACGCAGGCGTCTACAAGTGCGATGCAGAGGGACGCGAGGCCTTTGGGAGGTTCTTAAACAGCGTTGGATTTTCAGAATGCTAAGTTGTGTTAGATGGTTCATTTTGGCCAGGACATCGGGGCTGGCAGATAGGATACAGGAACAGAGGGCGGATCCGGGATATTACGGATCCGCCTTCTGTTTTTGCAGATGCGTCCCATTGTCCCATCCCGTCCCATAGCTCATTCCTCCCCCCTCCAACTTTTTGTAAAAATTTTTTGCAAATCTTCTATCTGTTCAACCTGCCATTATTGATTTATGATAAAGCCTGTAAGAACAAGACATACTTCTTAAGCGCTTAAGAATCAGAGGTTTCAATATCCGGCATGGCCGGAAGGAGGTTATAAAGGGATGAGTCAATTAATTAATGAGAACTGTATTGTGTTTGACATGGAAGGGGATAAGAAGGACATTATCCGCACCCTGGCAGGGGAGCTGCACAGGGCAGGCAGGATAACGGACACAGAGGAGTTTTTCCAGGACGTGCTGGCAAGGGAAGCTGTTGCGGCAACCTTTGTTGGCTTTGATATGGGACTTCCCCACGGCAAGACAGACCATGTGCTAAAGGCCAGCGTGTGCTTTGGCAGGACCAGGGGACCTGTAGTATGGAATGAGGAGTCAGGGGATACGGTTGACCTGGTCATCCTGATTGCAGTCCCTTTGTGCGAGGCAGGGGACACCCACATGAAGATTCTGGCGAACCTGTCCAGGAAGCTGATGCATGAGGAGTTCAGGGATTCCCTGAGAAAGAGCGGCAGGGAGCAGGTGTACAGCATATTAAATGAGGTTCTGGAGGGATAGGAAGATGAAAGAGCAGTTAAGGATATTGAAGAAACACATATTGACAGGCACATCGCATATGATTCCGTTTATTGTGGCGGGCGGTATCCTGTTTTCACTGGCAGTCATGCTGAACCCGGAAGGGGCGGCCACGCCGGAAACGGGCTGGCTGGCCGGACTGGCACAGATCGGTTTGGGGGGACTGACGCTTTTCATCCCTGTACTGGGCGGATATATTGCATATTCAATCGCTGACAAGCCCGGCCTTGCGCCTGGTATGATAGGGGCTTATCTGGCAAGGGAAATGGGCGCCGGATTCCTGGGCGGCATGGCAGCCGGCCTGATAGCAGGCGTTGTGGTGAAGGAGTTAAAACGGATAAAGCTTCCCATCGCCCTTAAGACGCTGGGATCCATCTTCATTTATCCGCTGGTGGGAACACTGGTGACCGGAGGCATCATTGTGTGGGGTATCGGAGGACCCATTGCAGCCCTTATGAACGGCCTTACGGCCTGGCTGTCAGGGCTGGGTGATGTGGGTAAGGTGCCGCTGGCATCCATCCTGGGCGCCATGACTGCATTTGACATGGGCGGCCCCATCAATAAAGTGGCAACCCTGTTTGCCCAGACCCAGGTTGATACGCTTCCATATCTGATGGGCGGCGTTGGCGTCGCCATCTGCACGCCTCCCATCGGCATGGGGATTGCCACGCTTCTGGCTCCTAAAAAGTACAATGCTGAGGAAAAGGAAGCCGGCAAGGCAGCCATCCTGATGGGCTGTGTGGGTATTACCGAGGGAGCCATCCCTTTTGCGGCCAATGACCCTTTAAGGGTTATACCATCCCTGATTGTGGGCGCTGTGGCGGGGAATATCATTCCATTCCTGACCGGGGTCCTGAACCATGCGCCATGGGGCGGAATCATCGTGCTTCCGGTTGTGGAGGGGAAAATCTGGTACCTGGTTTCTGTGCTGGCTGGTGGATTTGTGACGGCAGTTATGGTAAACTTGTTAAAGAGGGATTATGTGGATGTAACGGTTTCAAAAGAAGATACCGTGGATTTGGATGAGATAACATTTGATGAGTTTTAGTTAAGATGGATGTGGATGAAAATAAAAACGGATATTAATAAAAAATTGAATCATCATGGAGGATAATAAAATGAAAGTAGTAGGAATCACATCTTGCCCATCAGGCGTGGCACATACATACATGGCCGCAGAAGCCCTTAAATTATCCGGCGAGAAGCTGGGGATGGAAGTAATCATTGAGACACAGGGCGGGGCTGGGGTTGAGAACCAGTTAAAGCAGAAGGACATTGACGAAGCAGCATGCGTGGTCATTGTCAATGATGTGGCCCTGGAGGGACTGGACCGTTTTAAGGGAAAGAAGGTCCTGAAAATGGGGGTTTCAGACCTGATTAAGAAGTCTGACGCTGTCATGAAGAAAATACAGGATACCTTTCAGTAGGTTTTGGCAGGGGAGTATAGGAGATAAAGGAAAGGATGAGGGGAGCGGGGAGCGCTCCTCTTGTCCGTGTATCCATATGGGGCATGGCAGTCAGGGCGGCCGGCAAAAGAACCGGCAGGCGCCGTACAGGAGAAGAAAATCATGTTTAATGGGAGAATGCTTAATATCATCCGGTACCTGAAGGAGCAGGGGGAATCCACCTATAAGGCGGCGGCCAGGGACCTGGGGGTATCGGAGCGGAGCGTGCGGTATGATGTGGACCGGATTAACGATATCCTGTCCCTGGAACACCTGCCGGAGATTGAAAAACATTCCAAGGGTGTCCTGGTGTATCCAGGGAGCCTGGACTTAAAAGGGCTGGAGGATGGCAATGAGGTGGTATATACCAGCCGTGAACGGATATCCATCCTGCTGCTGATCCTGATGATACGCAGCGAGGATCTTAAGATTAACCAGCTGAGCCGGCAGTTCAGGGTGTCCAGGACAACGGTGAAGAATGACATGGCGGCCCTGGATGAGGAACTTAAGAAAGATGGGATGGGAATCGGGTATTCCGGACATTTTTACCTTTCCGGCCCAAAGCTTAAGCGGACTACCCTGATGAACCAGGAATTCAGGAAATACATTGAGTATCTGATTAATCCTTTTACGGAATACAATTCCTATGAATTTTACTGTATCCATATCATACATAAGGCATTTGAGGGCATTTCCATTCCCAATGTGGTCATGGCGGTGGACGGGCTTCTGGAGGATCTGGGCTGTACCCTGACCAGCAGCTCCTACCTGTGGTATATGTCCAATGTGGTGGTGTTGATATGGTATATACTCCATGACAAGGTTTATCCGCTGGATATTTCGGTGATGCCCGAGTATGACAGGGAGGTTTACGGCAGGTTCGGGAAGAACCTGGAGATAATCATAGGCAGGCCGGTATCAGGGGATTATATTGCCATGATGGCGAAAATGTTTGATTTCACCAATAAGATTGCAGGAGGAAAGGGGGAGGTGGACCCGGTCCATGCCCAGGCAGTGACATTTTCCCTGATATCCTCCATGTCAAAACGGCTGAACATGCCCTTTGACAAGGACAGTTCCCTGGTGGAAGGCCTGCTTAACCACATGATTCCCCTGATCCAGAGAATCCATAATCATGTAAACATCAAGGATAACGTGGTTTCCCTTCTGGGGCCAAAGGAACAGCAGCTTTACAGCGTGGTGACCCAGGCCTGCAGCGAGGTGGAGACCCTTGACCAGCTGGGCAATGCGGATGAGCTGGTGTATCTGACCATCTGCTTCATGGCCAGCATCAAGAGGATGAAGACAGCGCCCTACAAGAAGGTGCTTCTGGTGTGCGGGCATGGGTATGGCACCACCACCATGCTAAAGGAGGCGCTGCTCAGCGAATACCAGATCCATATCATGGATACCCTTCCTATCTATAAGCTGTCATCCTATCCTGACTGGGCTGCCATTGATTATGTTTTGTCCACCATTAAGGTGAATAACAGCCTGCCAAAGCCCTGCATAACAGTGAACCCCATCCTGCAGCAGGAGGACAGGGCAGCCATAGAGGGGCTTGGGATTCCCAGGAAGGCAATCCTTTCAAGCTGTTATTCCATTGAGGAAAAGCTTGGGTTCCTGGATGAGGCAACACGGGCCAGGGTGATGGATGTGGTGAAGAAGGAACTGGGCTACCAGACAGCCCAGGTGTTCCATAACCCTAAGAATTTTAGCAGCTTCCTGAAGTATGACTGTATTGAGCTGGCGGAAGAGGTCTCGGACTGGAGGGAGGCGGTGCGCTTAAGCGCAGGGCTTTTGCTCAAGCGGGGATTCATAGAGGAATCCTATGTATGCAACATGATGGGGTTTATAGAAGAACAGGGATTCTACGCTGTTTCCGATGGGTCCTTTGCTCTGCTTCACGGAAAAGGCGCGGAGGGAATCAGGAAGACCAGCTTAAGCCTGCTGGTTACAGGAAAACCGGTGGAATTCGGGGATAAGAAGGCCAATGTCATATTCTGCCTGGCCAGCCGCGACTCCAAGGAGCATATACCGGCAGTGGTGACCCTCATGCGCATGGTGAAGACCACATCCCTGATCCGCGATTTAGTCCGGTGCGGCACAAAGGAGGAGGTATACCAGTGCGTGCTTAACTGTGAATTTGAGGTCCTTTGAACGCAGGGGTGCTGGGGGAAGGAGAGGGTCTTGTCTGTACAGGCAGAAAATCCTGTGTTATAATGAACTGGATTATGGAAAAGGAATTATGGAAGTGAAATCACGGAAACGGGATCATGGAAGTGAAATCACGGAAAAGGAGCACAAGGATATGTTAGATGAGAGATGGGTATTTCATGAAAATGCAGAAGCTGTCCAGGCAGGACCGGGAGTTGTGAGACGGGTACTGGCGTACAGTAAGGATCTGATGTGCGTGGAGAATACATTTGAGAAAGGTGCGGTGGGCAGCCTCCACCATCATCCCCACACCCAGATTACATACGTTGTAAGCGGTGAATTTGAGTTTGATATTGAAGGTGAGAAAAAGATTGTAAAGGCCGGCGACACCATGCTTAAGCTGAATGGGGTGGAACACGGCTGCGTATGTCTTGAGGCGGGTATCCTCCTGGATATCTTTAACCCCATGCGTCAGGATTTTGTGTAAATCCGTGAATGGAATGGCTGGGAGTTCCTCTGTATGGTTCAGGGAGATGGGGATTCTGATGAGGTAAGAATGTATGTCCACAATGGATGAGGTTAAGGAGGAAAACCATGAAGGAGTTACCGATTGGCTCAATCATACCATTCGGCGGATATGATTGGCGCATTCTTGATATACAGAACCATACCGCCCTGGTCATAACAGAAGATATCATAGAACTGCGGGCATATAATGATGTTTATAAAGATACCACATGGTCTGACTGTGAATTAAGGAGATATCTTAACAGTGAGTTTTATGGATCGTTTAACCAAGCGGACCGTTCCAGGATTATCCCGGTGATGAATGAAAACCCCGATAACCAATGGTATGGCTCCAAAGGCGGGGAGGATACCAAGGACGCCATATTTTTGCTAAGCGTGGAAGAGGCTGTCTGCCGGTATTTTGGTGACAGCAGCGGAAAATTGTATCATCCTGGCAGGAATCAAAGGTATTAGTTCCAGCGGAAGGATGAAAATAACTGCAGACGGACAGCAACATTTGAAGGTTATGAATGGTGGTGGTGGCTCCGTTCACCTGGCCGCAACAATGTGAAGGCTGTTTACGTACATGGCGATGGGAACATAGGCATCCAGGGAAACAATATCTTTCTGTGCAATATTTCTTCCTGTTTCCACCCTTCGTCCGGCGATAACAGGGGAGGCGTCAGGCCTGCTTTATGGCTTATGTTATAGATAAGAGAAAATACCGGCCAGCCCCAGGTCCTCTACTTTTTTATGGATGGACTCCGTATCAATGGAATAAAGCCCCAGGTCTTTCATGCGCCGGAACAGGCAGGAGCCGGAAAATGTATATTTTTCCCTCAGGCCTTCCGGCGTTTCCATTTGTTCCTTAACCCATGCAATGGCCTCGCCCACGGCCAGTTCCCGGGGGAACTCAAGGAGGGGGCGGCCGGAGAGGAATTGTACCATGTTATGCCCGGCCAGGACGCCGGTGACAATGGCTTCGGTGTGGCCTACCAGGAGGCCTGCCTTTTCACCGGCACAGAACAGGTTGGTCCGCTGGTCCACCTTCAGGCTGTTGCTCCGCCTGCACATGGCAAAATAGCGCATGGAGTTGCCCTTGCCCCCTGCATATGGGTCTTCATAACGGGCGCATTCAAATCCGGGAATCATATGAAGCTTTTCCAGCGGGTAATAGGGAGTCATCATTTTGGCGTGTCCGGTGTCCAAAAGGATGATGTTTTCGGCAAATTCATTTATGGCATATTGCTGGCAGGCCTTGATGGAAAGATGGTTTTCCATCAGTTCCCGGGGAAGGGGGATGATGACCACGCCATTATCATCCAGGGCTTTTACAATCCCGGGGGAGAGGGATTCCTTAAACAGCTTGCAGGAACCGCTCATGGCCCCATATGAGCCCTCATGTCCCACTGCCTTAAGTTCAGTAAGCCCGGTAAGGCCGCAAAGGCTGACGCGGCCGCCGAAGCTGGGGCAGCGCAGCACGCACATGGCGCATCCGTTGCCATATTGCCTGCAGTTGTTCATGGGCCCGGCGGTTCCCGTGGCGTCAATGAACCCATCGGCTTCATACAGGTTGCCCCTGTCGTCACGGACAGACAGGACTGTGGTGTTATCCCCGGACATGTCTGCGCCGGTCACCCTGGCTTGCCTGCATATGGAAACACCCAGCTGAAGCAGGCGCTGTTCCACTGCCATGGGTGTTTTGGATATGTCGTACAGGTCGGCGTGCTGATGACCGGGAAAGGAAATGCATTTGTGGCGCAGGCATATGTCCATGGCCCGGAACATATCGTCCCCGCCCATGGCAGCCATCTCCTCCGTGGCAGTGAAACGGCCGTTATTGCGTATGATACCGCCCACAAGGCCGGTTCCCAGCAGGGAGTCCGTGCGCTCTAACAGAGTTACACTGGCGCCGCTTTTGGCTGCCTGGGCACTGGCCGCACAGCCGGCCCATCCGCCTCCTACAATTACAATCTTCATGGTCACGCCTCCTCCTGCATAATAAGATTATATTATGTATCCGCAAGTATATATACCTGCAAAATGCACAAGGGGCTGTGAAAAAATGGAGGGTAAGGTCCGCTCCGTTTTTTCACAGCCCCTGATTCCTTCCTGCTGCCCAATCCCTATTTCTCAGTGTGGGGAAGGCGGCCTCTGAGGAACCGCTTCCTTAACTCATTCAGGCTGAAGGGGATAAGGGGATATACATAGCTTTTTCCTGCAATGGTCTTGTTAAATACAATGGCGCAGATGGCAATCGCCGTACCGATGATATACCCCCACACATTAAAGATGGCGGTCAGTATCAGTATGATGACGCGCATGAACTTCATGGCATAACCCAGTTCAAAACTGGCCTGGGAGTAATTGGCAATAGTTACGAAGGCCATGTACAGCATGGTCTCGCTGTTAAACCATCCGGATTTTACGGCATATTCCCCAAGTACAATACCTGCAATTACACTCAGCGGGGTGGTCAGCATGCTGGGAGTGTTCACTGCTGCCAGACGCAGGCCGTCAATGGCAAATTCCAGAATGAGCAGCTGCCCTATGAGGGGGGCGTTGTCCTGGAAG
>OBXM01001555.1_pt1 | contig 13518 bp, 11 predicted proteins | sample 1538141 | NCBI WGS metagenome assembly OBXM01 (sample SAMEA2580153, study PRJEB22360) | human gut metagenome | biome: human gut; feature: human-associated habitat; material: faeces | place: Denmark | collected 2008/2010 | reverse complement strand
CAACCCGTCGAACAGCGGCATGCCGACAGCGTACGCGGTGACGGCGTTGGAGACGACCACGGCCGCCATGCCCGCCAGCGTTGCCGTGACGGCATGGATGAAGGCCTCGCACGCGGCCGCGGCCAGCAGCGTGCGCGGCCGCGCGCCGCCGGCGATGAGCAGGGCCACGTCGCGGGTGCGCGATTTCGACGTCATGACCACGCTGACCGCCGCCCCGATGGCGCACAGGAGGACGGGGCCGCCCATCATGAGGATGGCAGCAGTCCAATCGAGGCCGGTGAAGGTCATGCCGTGCTGCCCTGAATAATCCGCCCATATGCTCATGACGGAGTAGATGCCCGCCACCAAGCCGAAGCCGACCATGATGGGCGTCTCGACCGAGGTGCTGGCGCTCAGGCCGAAACGAGCGGTGTGCCGCGCCACGTACCACGCATTCCAGCGCGACTGCGGAACGACGGACGTCCACGCCTTCAAAATCGCCGCGAACGCAAGCGGGCCGATGGCGGCGATTCCCGCCGTCGTCAAAATGGGCAGGTATAGCGACCAGTTCATGACCACCCCGGGTACGGAGCCGATCATGATGGCGGCAACCTGCCAAGCGCCGATTGCCAACCCTGCAAACAGCAGGACGCGCATCCACGTCATTCCCGCGCGCCTCGGTTTCGACTCGCGCAAGACAGCCAGGGGCGACGTCCTCCCCGCGCTGCGGGCGCCCTTCAGCCCTCCGCACAAGAACGTGCCCGCCACCGCGAGCCACACAAAAGGCATCGACGCTGCACCCACCCGAGGAACTGCCTGCGCGTACTCCACTCGCGCGCCGAATACCCACGGGAACAGAGGAGAGAACGTTATGGTCGTCAGCAATGTGCCGCACATGGCGCCCAGCACCGCAACAACTACCAACTGTACGAGCACCACCGCGCTCACGAGCCTTGGCTTCATGTTCGCCAACTGCCATAGAGCATAGGAGCGCCGTTGCGTGTCCACGGTAAGGTTGGCCGTCAACGCCAGCACGGCCACCGCCGCAACCGACGAGAACGCGATCACGACGGAACCGACGCTGCGCAAGACGTCGAACGTTTCAGCAGAAGCTTCGATCGACACCGCCCAACCGCCGATGTAGCCGCAGCCCACGGCCACGAGGAACGCGCCGATCCACGTGGCGGCGTGATCGCGCAGATCCGAGAACACTAAGCGCATCATGCCGGCACCTCCGCGTCTTCCAACGCTGCAAGGATCCGAGCGGGCGTCGAGCGCCCTAGCTCTTGAGCAACCCGTCCGTCCCGCAGCACCAGGATGCGATCCGCCATGGACGCGGCTTCCAAATCGTGCGTCACCATCACCACCGAACGTTTCGGATCGTCGGCGATGCGCCGCAGCATGCCCAGCACCGCGCGGCCGTTCTGGGAATCCAACGCGCCCGTGGGTTCGTCCGCGAAGATCACGTCCGCGCCGCCCGCAAGCGCTCGGGCGATGGCCACGCGCTGCTGCTCGCCGCCGGACAGGTCGCCTGGGCGGCTCTTTCCCCTGCCGTCGAGGCCTACGCTTTTCAGCACCGCGCTCGTCTGCGCCTTCGTGATCGGGCGACCCGCCAGGCGCGCGGGCAGCGAAACGTTCTCCCCCGCGCTCAGCGACGGGATGAGGTTGTACGATTGGAAGATGAAGCCCACGTGGTCGCGGCGCGTTCTGGACAGCGCGTTGCGGCCCGCATGCACCATCTGCGTGCCCATCATCTGGATGGAGCCCGAGTCGGCCGCCTCCAATCCGGACAGGCAGTACAGCAGCGTCGACTTCCCCGATCCGCTGGGCCCCACGATGCCCACCATCTCGCCGGACTCGACGCGTAAACTGACGCCGCGCAGCACGTCGGCGACCCGACGCTTGCTTCCGCGCCCGATGCTGAACGATTTCTTCACCTCACGTGCGACGATCGTCGTGCTCATATGCTCTCCTTTGAACCGATTTTGGGAATGGCGTGCCAGGGGCGAGCTTCGCCCTGGTCGAACCTGTTAGTTGCTAAAGGTGTGTCAGATGTGTCAAAGGGACGTGCGATTTGACACGCTTCGATGCGCAGCCTTTCCTTCGAAGAACCTCGCGTAACGCCTAACCGTCGCTTCGCGCGGAACGGAACGCCTTGATCGCAAGGCACGCGAGGCCGCCGACCGGCCATGCCAGCAGGAACAGCCTGCTCGCCGGCGTGAACATCAACACCAGGCCGACCGCCGTCGCCGCAAGCATAACGGCTGCGTAGGTGCCGCGTTCGCGCTTGGCACGGCGGGCGCGCTCGGCAAGGCCGTCGTCGCCCATAGCCTCGATCTGCTCCTCGCTCATGCCGCCGAGCGATACGCGGTTGTAGCGCGCCAGATTGCAGCGCGCCCCCAACAACGCGCTCCGCACGATAACGAACACGCCGACTGCAGCGAACGCCAAGAACGTCGCGCTTGCGAGCCACACGTCCGCTTGCAGCACGATAGTCGCGGCCAGCCCCGCCATGAGCAGGCCGATGCCCGCGACGAGCCCTGTCGACAGAGCGGTGCGCGCTTTGCTTTTCTGGTCGGCCGTGTAGAAGTCGTCGACGAAGGGGTGCGCCTTGCGGAATGCGCCGCGCGCGAACGATGCAGGGAGGATGAGCGCGAGACCGACGGCCACGCCGACGAACACGAGCGCGGATGCGAAGCTCCTCACTTCGGCTATCGGCATGAGCCTAGGATCCGACAGGATGAGGGCCAATGCCGCGCTCGCGAAGATGACGGCGATGCCCAGCGGAAGCTTCCACGCGAAAACGCGCATGGCTTGATCGTACCCGGTCACGTCCTGCTGGGACTTTCCCGGTGGAATGCTGGCGACCCCGTTGGCCGGACGGCCGGTCAAGTCGCCCGTCACCAGCTCGTCGAGCGTGCATTCGAACAAAGCGCACATTTTCAGCAGCTTGTCCATCTCGGGATACGCGCGCTCGGCCTCCCATTTCGACACCGATTACCGGCTGACGCCCAACAGCATGGCAAGCTGCTCCTGCGTCATGTTGCGCGTAGCGCGCAAGTGCTGCATGTTGTCGCGAAAGCTCATAGGTCCATCCTTCATTCGTGCGGTCGATGCCCCCATGATGCGGGCGCCTCAGCCCGCACTCAACCAACTTCTGGCTTCTTTTTCGCGGACAGCGTGACAACTTCCGGTATCGAATCGCAGGTCAGAGAGAAGTATAGCGCAACATGAAAATCGGGGACTATCAGCCTTCTCGATCAAGGTTCGGAGGTAGAGATGAGAAGATTAGAACCCACGACCCTCCCATTGCAAGTGCAACGCCCTACCCAACCGTGCCAAGCGGTTCATATCAGTTGTGATCGTATACGTACCACTTGGGCTCCCAGCTCATCCGTAAACGATCACAATTGATTTAGAAGATAAAATGGTGATGTGTCCGTCGTATGTCTTGCGTCCAAGAAAACACGAGATATGCTGAGCGTTAAGCAAATCATGAATAACTATTCGTCAACCGCCGCAGGGTTCATCGCAATGCTAAGCAATTCTTCGAAAAGGGGCGGGTTGTCATATACCAGAATCGCCAACCGCTCCCTTGTTCTAGTAAGGCCCTGAAAAAGCATTTTGGGAAGGATATATTCTCTATACGGATGAGCGTATGACTTTAGCTTTCCATTTTCAAAGAAGAAGTTCTTATCCATAGGTATTATTACCCTATCGAATTCTTGCCCGATGACATCATGAGTACTGTATCCTTCTGAAATGTGAACCCAAATATCAGAATTCCATTTTTTGTACTGTGAAGGCGTGTAATAGATATATTGATATCCGTTGGCTTTGTAGCTTTCAATAATTTTTCCCGCTTCGAGGATCTCGCCCGCATACAATACTTCGATGTTCTCGAAACGTATTTGGTTGCTTTCAGATTTTAGCGAGAACAAACGTCTCACAAAAGCTGCTATCTCCTTGTTTGTTCTAATCTTTTTTGACAGTTCCTTGCAAATTGCGTTTGGCATAGTCTCGATAATCTTGCTAGAAATCTCATTACGGATTTCCGAAGCTTGCATTGTCTGATTTGAGTCAAGAAAGAAGAAGCAAGGCAATTCGGTCTCTTTTATCCTTCTTACAACCTCATTGAATTGGTGAAGCCGTAGGCGATGACATTCATCAATGAATATCGCTCCGTAGTCTTCTAGCGCGATTTTCTCGCAACCTTTTGCAGGAACTACCGAAAATGAACTCTGCGAAGAATTAAGCAAGCGATGCCCTTCGCTAAGTTGGCCGCAATGAATGACGCACGACGGCAACTCTCCTACAAGCGATTTTGCTAAATCGTATAGAAGCAAGGTTTTACCGGTTCCTGCCGTTCCAGTGATTTTGTATGCCGCCCCTCGTAAAGCCCCTTCAGAATTTTTCCGGAGAATTTCATTTTTAATCTCTTGCTGCTGCTGGGTCAGAAAATATCCTCCCGACATAAAGCGGGAAACGTCGTTAACTGGCGAAACAAGATATTTCTTTTCGCGGAATATCTCATCGTAGTCTCCAGAAAACCTATCTCTAGCAAGAAGCAAGGTTTCTATCAATACATCCATTTCACAGGAAACTATTGACCCATTCGAATATTTCTCTAAATCTCCACTCTCGGCCGTAAAAGTAAATAACTCTATCTTCTTGCCCTCTATAAAACTAAGGTAATAATTGTTTCTTGCTAGCTGAGCACACTTTTTATCATCGCTCACTCTTTTGGACTTAAGCTCGATGTTAACAATACTGTCACTCGAGATCATTAAGAGATCGAACTCTTTTCCTATGTGCGGTATCGAATAGGAGAACACAAAACCATCCAGCAGCCCAATCGAAAAACGCGGATGCTCGGAGATAAGCGAAACGAATGCATCGAGCGAAGCTATTTCGTGATCCGAAAACTCCACTATCTCCTCTCGTTTTGAGAGCAGTCGCTCAAAACGAGAGAAAGTTGAGGGCATACATTTATTGTTCGGCCTGGTAAGGATGTATAAATTTGCCGGTAATTGCATAGCGCCCCTTGCGATATAAGCTCCATAAATCACCTAACCACTTTACCTATATCGAATCGAAGCGACAACACCTTAGCCAACAAAGTAAAGCCACGTTTCGCTCTGCAAGCTACCAAAGAAACCGGAGTCGAAGTCGGTGGTCTCAACCCCACCTAGGTCTCCACAGTGGAAAAGGATCCGAGTCTTCGACTGCAGCATCGCGAATGCACCATCTCGCCAAGAGGCACGCACGTGATCGCAATCGTTATGCATTTAAAATAGCGATGCATCCTTTGACGGCTATCGAAATCTTATTTTTTCGAGCTTGTCTAAATAATTCTTCTTAAGCTTTCTTGTGCTTTCAAAAAATATTTCTTCTGAATGGGAAAGACCGCGTCGATCAGCTTTGATCCTAACGAGTTCGAGCGTGCAGAGGAGGTCTGCCGACTGGAAAAGACGATAGTCGGAAGGAACTACCTTGCGGTAGTCGACCTCGAAGAACACCGATCCGCATACCGTCCCTACGAGCTCGGTTATAGGCGATTGACCGTTGTCGTAGTAGACGGTCACCTTGTCGAAGCTAAGGAAGTAAGCCATGTTGTCGCGGAAGAAACCTGCAAGCTCTCTTGCGAGTCGTGCTTTCAACCTAATCCTATCGGGGCATTCTTTCTTCCGAACGGAAATCGTTATGTAAGATACTCCGGTTCGACGCGTAAAAGCATACAGTCGGCTCAAAGCAGCTCTTCTTGTGGACAAGGGAACACTGCGATACTCGTCTTCCTTGCGGACGATAGGCCCGGCATGAAGTGCGCGATCCGAAGGCAATCCTAGTTCCTGTACACGATGAGCTAACGCTTGGATCTCGGCATCAATGCAATTCGACTGGTCGTGAAATACAAGGGTCAGCAAATAGTTCTCGGAATTACTTCCGAAGTCGCCCGATTCGTCAATGAAAATGCTCAGCTCGGACACGAAACCCCTTAGGAATAGAAATGGCGGGGGACTTCCCCCGCCGCTGGGTGGACCCGGGCCTTTCAGCCAGTCCAACTAGTATACATTTTATCAAAACCAGAGCGCTCCAACAAGCTGTGTAAGGAGGCATGCCGATTCCGTCAGCCTACCTTCACAATTCGATTATCCGCAATCGCCACGCCCCAATGGGCTAATAGAGTTGCCGGGGGACATCCCCCGGCACTTGGAAGCCCCATAAGATGCGACCAAACAGTTTATAGCATGCAGAATCGAAATGAGCAACTTCACGGAGCACCGAATATGCAAATCGGGGCGAAGCCGTTGGCCTCGCCCCGATCAGATTTCCGTGGTGGAGATGATGGGATTCGAACCCACGACCCCCACGTTGCGAACGTGATGCTCTCCCAGCTGAGCTACATCCCCACGGGTAGTGCGCTTATCGCGCGGGGCAATATTCTGCCTGTCTTGGAGGCATTTGTCAAATGGCAATTGCAGACGATCTGCAAAATGCACACGAACGGGGCCTACAGCTCGGCATTCTCGTCGATGAACATGGCGTTCGCCTCGTCAGCGGAAACGTGTTTGAGGATATCTCCCGGCTGGCATTTGAGCACCTCGCACAACATGTCGAGCGTGCTGAAGCGAACCGCCCTGACTTTGCCGGTCTTGATGCGCGAGAGATTGACGTTGGTGATTCCCACCTTGTCAGCAAGCTCGTTCAGCGAGATATGCCGATCCGCCATGACCTCGTCGAGATGAAGAACGATTGGCATCGAATACGCACCTATATCGTATCGTCCGAAAGTTCTTGCAAAAGGACGCCATACTGGAACACAAAAGAGAATGCAAACGCAACGGATGCTCCGATAATTGGCGCTAAGTTAATAGGTATGATCTCATTGCCGCCGGTAGACACGTATCCAGAATTTAATCCTGCATATTGGACTAATCCAATATGCCCAGAAATGACAACATCGACAATGGCATAAATAGCTAAGAGACCTGCGATCAGCCGAAGTCTTTTCACTTGCTTCATTACAAAAGGAGATTGACCTTTCACCGCATCAACGAATATGCCAATAAACACAACAAAGATTAGCGCTACCGCAAAACCATGTACGAAGTACAACGCGATTCGAGGAACGCTCACACCCTCAGCAGCTCCCAATTCGCTAGGATTAATTAGCGAATAAATCATTAATAGAACGGTTGAAAGCCAACAAACACAGAAGACTACAAAAATGATTTTGACAATGATCCCTATCAACCGACATACCTTATGCACCTTTGCAAGCGAGTGTTCCGTTTCGACCTTGTCCTCACATTGCATATATCCTCCTCGAAAATCTCTTTGAATAGAGAATCATAGCATTAGGGTATTCGGATATCGAAATAGCAAAAGGATCCCGTTTCAAGAAAGAGACCCTTTTCGATAATCGAAAGCATTCTAAAAACCAGGAGCAATGCAGATGCCCCCAAAGCCAAGAACAGGACAGTTTGCATACGTATCCACTTCGCTATAGAACAGCATTCTTTCACCTCCTTTGTTGTAGCGATTCTGACATGGCTTTTCCCAGGACGTCGTAGAATTCCTGGGTCATCAGGCAGTAGGAGTCCTTCGACTCCAGGTTGCCCGATTCGAACAGCGAGCGGGCTCGGCAGCCTCCCCCGCAGATTCGCAGATACCGGCACGCTCCGCAGTCCTCGAACTTTTCTGCGTCGAGGGTTTGGAACGTGCGAGACACATCCGTCTGCAGCGCGTCGAGCACGGCGCCCGTGAACGCGTTGCCCATGGCAAGCTCCGGGCGATGCAGCATGTGGCACGGGTAGATGGTGCCGTCGGCGTCCACGCTGAGCGACTTGCAGCCGGCGCCGCAGTTGCGCTTCACCGTGAGGTTCACTCCTACAGGCGCATCCATCGCGGGAAGGGGCTTGCCGTTGTCAAGCGTCAGCAGCGCGCGACCCAGCATGCGCAGCTCGTCCGCGCCGGGCAGCAGGCCTCCCAACACCTCGTCGTCAGGCTCGCAGGTGAGCAGGCTGAAGTTCAGCGACGCGCCCAAATCGCGCGACAGCTGCACGTACGAGGCCAGGTCGTCCACGTTCTTCGCATGCACCGTGGGAATGATGTGCGCCGGGATGCCCGCACGCTGCACCATGCGCACGGCTTCCACCAGCTCGTCGAAGCGCTGCTCGCTCCTGATGTACGCCGGCGCAGCAGCCGAACAGCCGTCGAACGACACCGACACGCAATCGACGTTCGGCGCCAGCCGCTCAAGCGCTTCCTCGGTCATGCGCGTGCCGTTCGACAGCACGGTGACCGACGCGATGCCGCAGGCGCGCTTCGCATGCTCCACGATGTCGGGAAGATCCTCGCGCAATAACGGCTCGCCGCCCGAGATGATCAGCTGCGACAATCCGGCGGCGGCAAGCCCTTCCACCGCGCGCTTCATGTCGGCCAAAGGCGCGTCGGCCAGACGGTTGCGATGCTCGTCCAGCGAGTAGCAGCCCGCACATGCGAGGTTGCAGCGCTGCGTGACGTGCAGGTACGCCGAAAGCACGCGCGGCTCGGCAACGACCCGCTGGAAGAAGCCGCCGCGCGCAAGATGTTCCAGCAACGCCGGATCCACCGCGGTCACATCGTCCTCGGGAACATCCTCCTCGAGCATGCGCGCGCAAACCGCAGCGCCCTGCTCGGTCAAACCGATCGCATATCCGGTACCGAGGCAGCCCACCATCGGGATTCCCGCGAAGTCGAACAGAACTACCTCTTCGGTAAACCTCATACACCCAGCCCCTCGTCGTACGATCGATGCATCCCGGACAAACATGGCGCAAAACCGTCTCTCCACGCTTACAAAAGCATACTAGCATTCAATGAAACCTTGCTGCTAGGGGGCTTCTGAAATACCGGTGCGACAAGTTGCGTAATCCGATGATTACAATTAGGAATTTTGCAGTCCATCTGGGCATTCAGTCGGAACAAAACGGCGAAGCCACCATCACAGATTTAATGTTTTATGATAAATTGTCTGACGTTAAGATTACTGCAGAGCCACGATCATCGGAAAAGAGCCGCCGTCATGAATATCAGCCGATCGGAGCATATCGTGACCGCCGGACGCAATGGAAGCCTCTCATGCCATTGCGCGCATAAACGCGATCTTCAACGATCGCACTAGATGATACCACGAGCGAACCACCGGACTTGAAAGGGATGACGCTGATGAACACTCCCGCAGATCGTGAACTGAACAAGCGCCTCATCGACATCTCCAAAGCTTTGACTACGCTTCTTTGCGGAACCTCTACCGTAGACGATTCCGCCTACATCCGCGACGAGGCGCTTCGCGCCGTTGCGGAGCAATCGGAGCTGGCTCGGCTGAAGCTCTCGCGCGCCGCCTCGGGAAAGTAGCGCCGAACGGGAGAAGGCCGACGCCCTTGCACGGACGCCGACCTTCTTGACCGCAGACGCGAAACGCAGGGCGTAGTCGAAACGCCGCCGCTTAGGCGTTCGCCACCGCCGAGGCTCCGGCGATGCGGCCGAACACGATGAGGTCGGTGAACGAGTTGCCGCCCAGACGGTTGCCGCCCTGGACGCCGCCGGTGACTTCGCCGCACGCGAACAGGTTGGGGATGGGTTCGCCCGCCTCGGTGCACACCTGCGCGTCGGTGGTGATGCACAAGCCGCCCATGGTGTAGTGGATGGTGGGGATGCGCTTGGAGGCGTAATACGCGGGATCGGACAGCTCGGTGCCCAGCAGCTCCTTGCCTGGGGCGATCTGCGTGTCGACGCCGGCCTTCACGCAGGCGTTGTAGCCCTCCACCGTCTCGGCCAGCGCATCAGCCGGGACGCCGATCTGGTTCGCCAGATCTTCGATGTCGTCGGCCTTGAAGCTGTGGCCCTTCTCCACCAGCTCGGCGATCTGGTCGGCGCGGTCGGCCGCGATGTCGGTGGAGTCCACGAGCAGCCACATCTCGTCGTTGGGCTGTTCCAGAATGGCGTCGGCGATGGTGTCGCGGCGCTCGTCCTCGCGAATGAAGCGCTTGCCCTCGTCGTTGACCATCACGTAGTCCTCGACGCCCAGCCAGTTGCCCACGAACGTGGCCACGCCGCCGTTCTGGGGATCGCCCAGCGGGTGGATCTGCACCAGCTCCATGTTGCGCAGGCCCGCGCCCACGCCTTCGCCCAATCCCAAGCCGTCGCCGGTAGACGAGCACACATTCGACGAGGGCATGTCCTTCGTCACGCGCTTGTCGTACTCCATGGCCAGCTCGGCGTTGCGGGAGTAGCCGCCCGTGGCCAGCACCACGGACTTCGCGCGCACGGCAACGGAAGCACCGCTCGAAGGACGGGTTCCGGCGACGCCCGTCACCTTGCCGTCCTCCTCGACAAGCTGTTCGACCTTCGCGTCGGTGTACAGCGTGACCTTGCCGGTCTTGTCGGCGCTGTCCTTCAGGCACGACACGTAGTAGCTGCCGCCCTGCTCGCCCTTCTTCTCCACCTCGACGGCGTGACCGCGCTGCCATAGGCCGCCGATGGTACGACAAGCCCGGGGCGGTGCCCCCGCCCTGCCATGGCCCGCCGATGGCCGTGAACGGTTCCTTCTCGTACACCAGGCCGTGGTCCTCCATCCAGTGCACAGCGTCCAGCGCGTTGTCGGCCAGGATGCGCACGAGCGCAGGATCGCCCAGCTCGTCGCCGCCTTCGAACGTCTGCTGGTAGAACAGGTCGGGAGAGTCCTCGATGCCGAGGGGCTGCTGACGCTCGGGGTCGGGCGCGTTGAGCGTGCCCTCGCCGGCGTTCGTGTTGCCGCCGTAGATGTCCATCTTCTCCAGCATGACCACCGTCTTGCCGGCCTCCGCCGCGGTGACGGCCGCCGCGAACGCCGCGCCGCCGGAACCCACGACGCACACGTCGCAGTCCTCGTCGATGGCGGCCGCGGGCTCGATGCCCGTGTCGGCCTTCTTGAGGGCCTTCACGTCGCCGCCCGCCTGGTCGACGCACTCGGCTACGGCCGTGGCGAAGGCCATGGACGACAGCGAAGCGCCCGTGACGGTGTCGAAGTTGAGGCTTTGCGACTGGAGATACTTGTCCTTGAGGATATCGATGGCGGCATCGCCGATGTTGCGGCTTTCCTCGTGCTCGACATCGATGGCGTCGATAGCGTCGTCGGTGAACGTGACCTTCACGTTGACGGCGCCGTTGCGGCCCTCGGCGCTGGCCTCGTAGGTGCCGGCTTTGTACGCCTGCGAGCCCACGCCGCCGTTCGCGTCGGCCTTCGGCGAGCAGCCGGCCAGGCCGAGCATGGCCAACGCCATGGTTGCGGCGCTGCCGCAGACGAACTGGCGGCGGTTCATCTGCAGGCGCGTGCGCACGTTCGCCTCGATGCGACTCATGGCTTCTTCCATACGCTGGCGGGCGGCGATTTCGTTCGGGTTCTGGATCATGGCTCCTCCTTGGTTGTGTCTGCTTCCCTCACCGTCGCGGCGCGACCCTTCGCTCAGCCGCTGCCGGATCGCGATCGGCTGACGAGCGGGAAGATCAGGGAGGGAATGCCCGCCGGTCGATCACGATGGGTTCATGATGCGGCGCAAACGGGTGGCGCAACAGTACACGGACGGGGTGTTTTCGCAGGTTGTGCCATGACACGAACCGGGTGATATACTGTGCGGCATGGAATATCGCGACGCATACGACCCCATCCCGCTGGAAGACGTGCACGAAACGCACGGGCCCAACGACGCGGGCATGATGACGCACCAGTTCTACGCGTTCAACACGATCATCACCCTGCAAGCCTACGCCGATGCCGCGCAGTGCGCCCCCGCGTTCGACGCGGCCCGCGGCGCGAGTCGCGCGTTCGAGCGGCGGCTTTCGCGCACGCTGCCGCACTCCGACATCTCGCGGCTGAACGCGGCTGCAGGCAAGCGCGTGGCCGTCCACGACGACACGGCCGAGCTGCTGCGCGCGGCCATCGGGTACTGCGCCGACAGCGAGGGCCTGTTCGACGTCACCGTGGGCTCGGCGGTGCGGCTGTGGAACTTCCACGAGGGCACGGTGCCCGAGCGCGCCGACGTGGAGCGCGCGCTGACGCACGTGGATTGGCGCGCGCTGCGCGTAAGCGAGGCCGGAGAGCCCGGCGGGTCCTGGGCGCAGCTGGCCGACCCGCAGGCGGCCGTGGATGTAGGCGGCATCGCGAAGGGATGGATCGCCGACCGGCTTTCCGCGGTGCTAGCCGAGCACGGGCTGGACTCGTTCGTGGTGAACCTGGGCGGCAACGTGATGGCGCACGGGCAGAAGCCAGACGGCAGCCCATGGCGCGTAGGCTTGCAGGATCCGCGCGACAAGGGCTCCATCGTGGGCGCCGTGACCGTGCGCGACGCCTCGGCCGTGACCAGCGGCGTGTACGAGCGCTGCTTCGAGCGAGATGGCGTGTTCTACCACCACATCCTCGACCCGAAGACGGGCTTCCCCGTCGAGACGGATGCCGCGGGAGCCACCGTGGTGGCGCGCCGTTCGATCGATGCGGAGGGCTACTCGACCACCCTGCTGGCATTGGGGATCGAACGCGGCCTGGCGTTCGCCCGCGAGCGCGATGCGATCCTGGGCGCGTATTTCGTGGACCGGGACGGCAAGGTGGCAGGGATCGCCTAGCCCTGCGCGATCAGGTCCAAGATCTCCTGCTTCGAATGGACGTCGAGCTTCGCGTAGATGTGCTTCGAGTGGGACCGCACGGTGTTCTCGCTGATGAACAGGCTTTCTGCAATATAGCTTTTCGAGCGGCCCTTGCACAACAGCTGCAGCACCTCCACTTCGCGCGCGGTGAGGCCCCGCTGGGACCCCAAGCGCTCGCAGCCCTCGTCGATGCTCGCGAACATGGAGCGTTCGGGCGCGGGGCCTTCCAAATCGGCGAAGATGCGGCGCTGCGAGAAGTTCGCCTCGTTGAGCGCGAACACCGCGGCGATGGTCAGCAGGTAGGCCAACGCCAACAGCACCGCGGATCCCGCGCCGTGCAGCCCTTCCGCTTTGCCCGCCAGCTCGCCCAACGCGAACGGCAGCGAGTAGGCGATCCAGCCCGAGCCGAAGATGACGTAAGGCGACGTGCGCGAATGATGCGCCACGTCGGCCAGCATCGTCCAGAACAGCATGACCACGAGCGTCTGCGCGATGGAGATGAGCACGAGCGCCCAGCCCGCCCACGCCGAGCCGATGACGGGCAGGAAGAACAGCCCCGTGGCCGTGAACAGCAGGATCGCGCGCCACAGGCTGGAAAAGCGCAGCAGGCCGCCCTTCGCGAACACCCACCACAGCACGCACAGAGCCACCGCGATCTCGGCCCTGTGGTGCGCGGACGTCATCATCCAGAACGGGGTGTAGTCGGCTTGGATGGGCATGCCCTGGATCACGCCGATGATCAGGCTGTACGCAGCTACGCCGAACAGGATCTTCCACGGGATGGACATGGGGTTCTGGTCGTAGAACATCCGCGGCTCGCGCTCCGTCGGCGGCTGCTTGCGTTGCGCGCGGCGCGCCAGCGCGGCCGAGGCGAAC
>OBXM01001553.1_pt1 | contig 13567 bp, 11 predicted proteins | sample 1538141 | NCBI WGS metagenome assembly OBXM01 (sample SAMEA2580153, study PRJEB22360) | human gut metagenome | biome: human gut; feature: human-associated habitat; material: faeces | place: Denmark | collected 2008/2010 | reverse complement strand
CGTCGGCCATTCCGACGCCACCACCGCACAGGTGTACGAGGCTTTTGGACGCGGGTTTCACAGCGTAACGCATTTGTATTCCGGCTGTTCGGTGCTGCACCGCAACGGGCCTCACCGGGAGGGCGGTGTGGTGGAGGCCGCGTTTCTCATCGATGAAATGGATGTGGAGGTCATTGCAGACGGCGTGCATCTGCCGCCGGATTTTCTGCGGCTGATCTATAAGATCAAAGGCCCAGAGCACATTGCACTGATTACCGATTCCATCCGCGCCGGCGCGGCGGACGTGCCGGAGGGCACCGTTGTGTACGATGATAAGGAGGGACGCCGGCCCATTTGCATAAAGGGCGGCGTGGCCGTGATGCCGGACGGCAAAAACTTTGCAGGTAGCATCGCCACAACCTCGCGGCTGGTGCGCACGATGGTGCAGCGTGCCGGCGTTGAACTGACGGCTGCGGTGCGCATGGCGGCGCTTACACCCGCGCGTATGCTGGGTATGGACGCCGAGATTGGCAGCATCGCCGTCGGCAAGCGGGCGGATCTGCTGCTGCTGGATAGCGGCCTGCAGGTGCAAGGCGTGATACGGGATGGAAAGCAGGTTATCGATAACCGCTTAAACTAAACTGCAGAAAGGACGAAGAAACATGAAACTGAAAAATGTTTCCCACTATGCAATTTACGACCAAAAATTCGACAACTGGAAATCCGAGGTGCTGGATCGGTGGACGTATGACGATTTTGTCCGCGATCCGCAATACAAGAAAAAATGGATTTCCATTACGTCGCTGGCGTATCACCAGCCGTCGGACGCCGTATATCTGGGCATCGGTAGTTTTTCAGCTGAGCTGCTGTGGAAATTTGACCGTAAGGCCAAAACCATCACCTCCTGCGGCTACGAGAAGGTGGGCGAGCCGTTTGACGCCAAGTTTCACCGCTCGCTGGAATTGGATGGCAATATGCTGTATGGCGGTGTTGCGCTGTTCCATGATATCGACAAGCAGTTCACTGCAAAGGGCGGTCGCCTTGTAAAATATGATATCAACACCGGGGAGTTTACGTTTCTCGCACGGCCGTGCCCGCCGGCGTATATCCAGTCCATCGCGCTGGATCGCAAGCGCAGGATCATCTATGGGTTTGGCGCAGTACCGGAGGTATTCTTTCGCTACGACATCGACACGGGCAAAAGCCGTGTGATCGCCCATATCGGCAACGCCGCGGAATTCTGCGAAGCGCATAACCCCGTCATTGATAAGGACGGCAACGTGTGGGGCACTTACGGCATCCTGCGGGCGTTCTCGTACCGCACCGGCCCGGATTCGCTTCGGCTGTTCCGCTATTCGCCGGATACGGACGAGATGACATTCTTTGACCACGGCCTTTCCCGCACTGATGACCCGGCCGATAAGAGCAAGCCGGATACGTCCATTCTGGGCCCGGACGGCATGATCTACATCGGCACCGACGCGGGCTCGCTGATCCGACTTGATCCCGCTACTGCACAAGCCGAATTGCTGTGCTGCCCGTCGCCTGAAAGCCGCAGGCTGCCCGCGCTGGCTTTTCATCCTGAAAATCGGCTGCTTTATGGTATCTGCGGTGAACACTATAAGACTAAGCTTTTCGCTTATAATACCGAAAAAAGAGAGCTGGTGTTTTCTCAAGACGTGGTATGCGAGCAGGATGGCTTGCGGCCGGATCGAATTCATCACATGATATTTGCCGGATCCAATACGATTTATGCCGGCGAAAACGATAACAATGACCGTTCCTCTTATTTGTGGGAATTGGAGCTTGAGAACTGATTTGATAGAGTCGCAAATGGGGAAACCCATTGAAAATATATCATAAAAAATGGAGGTCATGATATGAAAAAGCGGATCGCACTTTTCCTTGCAATCGCAATGATTGTCACGCTGTTGGCGGGTTGCGGTGGAGGAACGTCCTCCACGCCGTCATCTGCACCTGCTTCGGGAGAGGGAAGCGGGTCTTCTGCACAGCCTGTGGGCACAGACAAGCTGGTGATTTGGTCGTACATGAATGAAGGCGAACCGATTTCTACTTGGGAGCAGTCCATTGTGGATGCTTACAGTGCTGAATATCCTGATGTAGAGGTGGAAATCGTGTTCTGTGGCCGCGAGATCGCCTCTCAATTTCAGACAAAGCTGAATGATAAGGAAGCTGATGATTTCCCTGACATCATTATCCAGAACACTGGAGTCTTGGCACCTCTGGCGCAGGAGGGGCTGTTTGAACCTTTGGATGAAGCCCTCACAACACCGGCTTACGACCAAGACAAAACATGGGGAGAAACTTTTATCCCCAATCTGATGGAAAGCATGAAAATAAACGGCGTGAGTTATTTCATTCCGGAGAGTATGTATACACACGGCTTTTTCTATGATGCAGCGATGTTCAGAGAGCTCGGTCTGGAAGTGCCGAATACTTGGGATGACCTGATGGATGTCTGCGAAACTTTAAAAGAGAACGGTATCGCCCCCGTTACATTGGATGGTACCACCGATTTGTATAATGAGTGGTGGTTCATCCGCTTTGCCGAACGCTTAACGACAATGGAAAAAATCCATGCAGCGGCTAAGGGGGACGCAGCCTTTGCAGACGAACCTGCTTTTCTGAAAGCAGCGCAATATGTGGCTACATTCAGCGAGAATGGTTATTTCCAAGACGGAGCGGCAGGTTCTGTGTTTCCGGCCGCGCAGGCGTTGTTCACGCAAGGCAAAGCGGGATTGCTGTTCTGCGGCGCATGGATTCCTACGGAGATGGCCAGCCAGACCCCTCCCGAAATGGAAATGAAAATGTTCGCGTTGCCGGAGTTGCCGGATTCGGTCTCTCCTTGGCATGAAGAAATCTGGAGCAATGCGGCGGGCATCACGGTAGACGGAAAGAATAAAGAGAATGCCATCAACTTCTTAAAGATATTTTCTTCTATGGGCGTGCAGGAAGGGCTTACGGCATTGAAAAATCCCTCGCCTTTGGTAGGCGGTCCAGCTACCCAGGAACTTGATCAGATTGAGAATATCGTCAATAACGCTACCAGCATCAGCGGTAACTATGGGGATCTGCAGCAATATGGCGATTGGTTCGTCAATGTGCTTGGGCCGCTCTCTACTCAGTTGATCAACGGTGCTATTACACCAGAGGCTTTTATCACGCAGTTGGATACCGATACGGCAGCTTTTTATCAATAAAGATTGATCCGGCGCCGTGCACGAGCCAAGTGCGTGTACGGCGCCCCCGGATTTAAGGTGCGTTTAGCTGTGAATCCGAAACTTTGATTTAGGGAAGTGATTGTATGAACAGAAAGGTAAAGCCGTGGATCGTTGCGACGTTTCTGCTTCCGGGATTGCTGATGTACGGATATTTCTTTTTTATCCCTGCTATTCAGTCATTCTATTACAGCCTCACGGAATGGAATGGGTTTAAAGCAGAAAAAGTTTTTATCGGGCTGGATAACTTTATTTCATTGCTGCATGACAAGACATTCCTTCAGGCATTGGGCAACACAATGCTATTTCTATTGCTGGGCGGTGTGCTGATTTTTTCTATTGCGCTGCTGTTTACATATCTAATTACCCGTCCTGGTTTTCGGGGGCGCAAGGCTTTTTCCAACTTTTTCTATTTTCCCAATATGATTTCTCAGGCCGCGTTGGCCGTGCTATGGGTATTTTTCTTCAATCCGGAGTTTGGCCTTTTGAATATGGTGCTGGAAGCGATAGGTTTGGGAGAATGGTGTATCCCTTGGTTGGGCTCTCGCATGAGCGGTATGGTATGCATTATCGCTGTGTCTTGTATCTCTTTTGTGGGGTTCTATTTGATTCTATTGCTGTCAGGCTGTGATAAAATACCCAATACTTATCAGGAAGCGGCGTCTATCGACGGTGCTACCGATTTGGTGTGCTTTTTCAAAATCACGCTTCCTCTGTTGCGAGACGTGCTGGTGATCTCTATTTCGCTGTGGATCATCAACGCCATTAAATACTTTGAGCTGATTTGGGCCATGTTTAAGGGGAAGAGCACCATGCTCAATACCCTTGGAACGTATATGTTCACCATGGCTTTTGGCGTGGACGTACCCGTTTTCAAGTTGGGATATGGCTCCGCTATTGCAGTGGTAATGTTTTTGATGGTGGCGTTGTTTGTGGGAGGATTCCGCAAAATTTTTGACCGGGAGGATCTGCAGTATTGATTCGAGGTTCTATATAACGCATAAGAGGTGATAAAGATGAAAAAGAAACGCAGAAACATCTTTTCCTATGTGATTTTGAGTGTTTGGTCCCTGATTATCATTGGTATTTTGGGATGGGTGTTGATGAGCTCTTTCAAGACGAATCTCGAAATTTACCAGACTCCTTGGGCAATGCCTGCGAAAGCTACACTGGAAAACTATCATAGCGCATGGAGCACCATGAAGATGTCCAGCTATTTCATGAACAGTGTAGTTATCGTGTTTGCATCTATTTTAGGCTGTACGGTTATCTCAGCGCTGACAAGTTTTGCATTGACACGATATGAATTCAAAGGGCGCAAAGCACTGTTGAACCTGCTTATCTTCAGTATGAGTGTACCCTCTCAGCTGCTTTTGATCCCCCTGTACGATCAGCTGTTGAATTTGGGGCTGGTGAATACGCGTACAGGTCTAATATTAATTTATATCGCGCTATACTTCCCTTTCAGCTTGTTCGTACTCACAGGTTTTTTTCGAACGCTTCCTAAGGAGTTGGAAGAATCGGCTATCATAGACGGATGCGGCGAGTTTCGCATGTTTGCCCGCATTATGCTGCCGTTGGTGCAGCCGGGGTTGATTTGCATCTCGGTATTCAATTTTGTGAGCATCTGGAATGAATATATGCTCGCACTGGTGTTTGCCTCCAAGCAAAATTTGCGGACGATCTCCCTTGGAATGTACGCGTTGAAAGATTCCATGATGTATACTTCCAACTGGGGCGGGCTATTTGCTGCCATCGTCATCATGCTGATTCCTACAATCATTATTTTCCTCACGCTGCAAAAATATGTCATTCAGGGCCTGACATTGGGTGCAGTAAAGGGGTAAAAGACTCATCAGGCGTATCCTGAAGGGGCTGCTATGCAGGGATAACATGAGAAACTACGAATGAAGCTTTGAAGGTGATTCCCAAGCCTGACGAGCTGACATAAGGCTCATTTTGGCCAAAATAGAGAAAGACGTTGGAAATGGAGGCTGAAAACAGCCGGAGCAGACAACCTGTTTTTGTGAGGCCTGCTCCGGCTGTTTTTTTCATATGGGAAAATAATTTTGAAAGCAACTCTGTCCTACGTTGCTCCATCAAATTAATAATTACAAGACAGCAGGATAAAGTTTTCTGAGCTTGTATCGTAAGCGCCCAACGAAACCACGGTCTTGCGAGAGAAACATAAACATGGGAGAATAGCAATACAGAATCCGAGCATGTATTTGGGGAGCACTCTAAAAAATACATGCAGCCAGAGAAGATGACTTCCATGGAAAAGAGAGCACTGGCAGTTTGCGAAGAGCGATGGTACAATATCATGGCATGCGCGAAGCGCAGCGGACAGGCAGTCAAAGCATAGTGCGCGGAGAACGGCGTAGCCGCTGTCCACCTTCTACAGGTGGCAGAGGAAGCTGCGGAATTCTCTGCCGGAGACACAGAAACTGCCGCGGTACTCATTTGAAGAACTCGAGCGGCCTTCGATGGAACATTCAACCCCCATCTTCGGTCAAATCGTCATGTTTCAAAGCTCTGTTCAACTGGCGCTACACGGCAGCGGCCAGCGATGACTCTTTTGTCATGGGCAAAAAGGGAGTCCTGCACGATGGAAAAAAGCTTGACGGATCCATCATGCGGATGCGAAGGGAAATATGCTGTATGACAGACCTGCCATAACTTTGGCTCTCAGAGGGTATAGCTTTTTGAATCTGAGCGAGCGAACAGGTTTACGACGTAGGTGAGGCAAGGCGGGCTTCACTGAAGAGGCTCAGAATTCGATTGCTTGCGTTTCGTCACGGCCCGAGCATTGAAAAGCCGTGAATCATCGTAGGCAATGAGAACGCCTTGCCACCAGAATGATTTCATCATTTCAAAAAAAGAGGGAGGGCCATAAGGGCCCTCCCAAAGTGTAGTATCTGCAATATTTCAATGAATCAGCCTGCCAGGCATTCAAGCAGCGGAGCGCCGTATATACCTTTGTGTGGTGCGTCCAAGCTGATTGTCTGTGGATGCCGATGCCAGTTCTGCTTACGCCTCTCGGTGTTGACGGCAGATTTCATGGCAGACACAGCCAATAGTAAAACTGTACCGCCGCAGTTCTGGAAGAGTGGACCAACGCTTGACCGTCAAAAGATAGCGTAGGGCGATGATTTCAAACCGGTCGTTGACCGGCAATTTGTACTCGCGGAAGAACCACCAGACAATTGAGAGATATTCTTAATAATATGATTACTCAGTTAGATGGAGATATGGTTCGCACGGAAACTGTATTACCCAATGGTAAGACTTTGTATGCAGAAATAAACATTAGGGAAAATAAAACTTTTTACTGTAGGGGAAAACATCCGTGACGAAGGCGATATGTTTCTCAGCCGGGAGTTTTTTTATGGGCAACAGGGAACACAGAGAGGCAAAGCGCACTGATGTGTTCTGCACGGAGCTCAGTCTCGGTGATGGGAAGTAAACAAGGCGGTGTGCGACCTACACTTGCTGTGCAAAACGACGCGGGCAACCGCTACAGCGACGTGAGCATCGCTGTCACCATTTTTAAATAGGACAAAACGAATCTGCCCACGTAGATTGGGTTCAAGGCGGGTACGGGCGGCCTGTCCCGCAATAGTGTGGTGCGGATGGAACAGGTGCGCGCTGGAGAAGCGCCGTCTGCGCGACGCGCGGAAAGGTTGAGCCGGACGAGCAGCGCAAGATAGACGAGGTACTGGGAATCAACTTCAGCTGGAGAGATATTGAAGCCTCGGAAGGCGCTTACAGCGTTGCGTGCAGGGGAAGTCTGTGGTATAATGCTTTAGAATTGCTGCGGCTGTGGCACGCACGTTGTGTGTTGCTGTGCGCAGGTTGCCATAGTCACAGGTGGGAGGAGACCGCGTGTTCACTGAAGTAAAGCAGACGAGCAAGCCGTTGCCTCAGCTCGTCTCCGAGGAGATTGAGAAGCTTATCGTCCTGGGGGAGTTCAAGCCCGGCGACCGCTTGCCCAGCGAGTATGAGCTGGCGCAGCGCCTTGGTGTGGGACGTAGCACAGTGCGCGAGGCGACGAAGGCGCTTGTGAGCCGCAATATTCTGGAGGTCCATCGAGGGAACGGCACGTTTGTGTGCGAGCAGACCGGCCTTGTGCAGGATCCTCTGGGGCTGCGTTTTCAGCCGGACAAAAAGCGGCTGGGCCTCGATCTGTGCGAGGTGCGCCTTATGATCGAGCCAGAGATCGCTGCGCTGGCCGCACAAAAGGCGACAGAGGAAGAGATTGCTCGAATGCAGGCGATGTGCGACGCCATTGAGGAAAAGGTGCGCCGAAATGAAAATTATGGAGCGCTGGATCAGCAGCTGCATACGCTTTGGGCGGCGTGTACGCGCAACGCGATCATGCCAAATTTGGTCCCCATTCTGAGCCAGGCTATTCCTCTTTTTATCGATATCACGAAGCGTGCGCTGCAGATGCAGTCGCTGTGCACTCATCAGGCTGTTGTGGATGCCATTCGCGCGCGCGACTCCGAAGCTGCCCGGCAGGCGATGCGCGTGCATCTGGAAGACAATCGGCGAAGCATCGAGGCGCTGCCGGATGACGACAGCTGACGCAGTGCTTTAACAAGAGTAAAAAAGAGGCCGGTCTCTGTGCGTTTATACACGTACAGGGATCGGCTTTGCTTTTTCTGGCGCTTTTGGGCCATGTACCGGTCGGCAGAGGAGCAGGGGCGTTCTCCAGCGAGATTCTGCGGCGCTTTTCATCGGGGCAAAGCATCGGTAGAGGCCTGCAGAACGGCGGCCCGGTTTGTCTGTTTCTTTCAGAAAAGACCTTTGAATGTTTTCGTGCAAAGCGATAAAAAATGAAGTATAACTTTGTGGTCTTCCACAAAGTTCGAAAAAAGCCTTGACTTGCCGGTGAAGATTTGTTAATTTATAAGCGAAACATAAGACGTCTGATGTCTGATAAATGATAATGATATAGAGAATGGAAACAAGAAGGAGAGGGTGTGCGTATGTATCACAGCGAGGAGGTGCGCCGTCTGGCGCCTGAAATGGACCCGTTGCGCCTCGGGATGGGCTGGAAGCTGGAAGATTTAGAAAAACCGAAGGTCATTATCGAGAGCACCTTTGGAGACAGCCATCCGGGAAGCGCGCATCTGCTGAAATTTGTGGATACAGCGGCCGCAGGGGGGGGCGGGGCCGGGCGGCGCAGGTGTGGCGGCCGCAGGCGGCCGGGCCGCGCGCTATTTCACAACGGATATCTGCGACGGCATGGCACAGGGCCATGACGGTATCAATTATTCTTTGGCCAGCCGCGACATGATCGCCAATATGGTGGAGATCCACAACAACGCCACTCCCTTCGATGCCGGGGTATTCATCGCCAGCTGCGACAAGGGGCTGCCGGGCCTTCTAATGGGGATCGGCCGAACAGACCTGCCAGCTGTCGTGGTGACAGGCGGCGTTATGGAGGCCGGGCCGGACCTGCTGACACTGGAGCAGATCGGTGCCTACAGTGCCATGTGTCAGCGCGGTGAGATCAGTGAGGCGCAGCTCACTTATTATAAGCACCATGCCTGCCCCTCTTGCGGTGCATGCAGCTTTATGGGCACGGCGGGCACGATGCAGGTGATGTGCGAGGCGCTGGGCCTTACACTGCCGGGCAGCGCGCTTTTGCCGGCCACCAGCGCGGATCTTGTGGAAGTGGCCAGAAAAGCGGGCGCACAGGCTGTGGAGCTGGCAAAGCGCGGCTTGACGGCCCGCGATATCGTGACGCGGGAGAGCTTTGAAAACGCCATTATCGTGCACGCGGCAATTTCCGGCTCTACAAACGCCATCCTGCATCTTCCGGCCATCGCCCATGAATTCGGCATTGAGATCGATGCCGACACATTCGAGCGCATCCATAAGAGTGCTCATTATCTGCTGGATGTGCGCCCCGCCGGACGCTGGCCGTCAGAATATGTCTATTATGCGGGCGGCGTGCCCGCCATCATGGAAGAGGTGCGTCACCTGCTCCACCTCGATGTGATGACCGTCACTGGAAAAACGCTGGGCGAGAACCTGGACGGGCTGAAGGCCGGCGGCTATTACGAAAAATGCGCGGAATATCTTAAAAAGACAGGGGTCAAAAAAGAAGATATCATTCGTCCGTTTGACGCCCCAATCGGAGATAAGGGGACCATCGCCATTCTGCGCGGGAATCTGGCGCCCGAAGGGGCTGTTGTGAAGCATTCGGCCGTGCCGGTAGAGATGCACAAGGCGCTTTTGCGCGCCCGCCCTTTCGACTGCGAGGAGGACGCCATTGCCGCCGTCATCGCCCACGACATCAAGCCAGGAGATGCGGTGTTTATCCGCTATGAAGGACCCAAGGGCAGCGGAATGCCGGAGATGTTCTATACCACGGAGGCGATATCCTCCGACCCGGAGCTGGGCAAGACCATCGCTCTCATTACAGACGGCCGTTTTTCCGGCGCGTCCAAGGGCCCGGCTATCGGGCATGTTTCGCCGGAGGCGGCCGAAGGCGGTCCCATCGCGCTGGTAGAGGAGGGGGACCTTATCCAAATCGATATCCCTGCGCGGGTGCTGGCCATAGTGGGTGTGCGGGGCGAGCGGAAAACGCCCGAGGAGATGGACGGGATACTGAAGGAGCGTAGAGCCGCGTGGCAGCCCAGGCCGTTGCGGTATCAGAGCGGTGTTTTGAAAATCTATTCCGAACATGCGGTCGGCCCGATGAAGGGCGGCTACATGAAGTGAAAATGAGGAGTGATGAAGCCCCATGGAAAAGCTGAGAACCGGTATCATTGGGTGTGGAAAGGTGGGCGATTTTCATGCCAAGGTCTATGCGGAGTTGCCCCAGAGCGAATTTGTCGCTGTCTGTGATGCAGACAGCGCGCGTGCGGAGGCCTTTGCGTCACGCTATGGTGTGAAGGCGTATACGGATGTGGCCACAATGTGCCGCGATGCGAGGCTGGATGTGGTGAGCATCTGTACTCCGCACCCACTGCATGCCAGTCCGGCCGTGGCGGCTGCGGACTGCGGCTGCAATGTGCTTGTGGAAAAGCCTCTGGCTTCCAGCCTTGAGGACTGCGACGCCATCATCGCGGCGGAGAAGCGTAATCATGTCACTGTAGGCACGATGGTGCAGCGCCGTTTTTACCGCCCCTGCATGCGCATCCACAAGGCCATCGAGGATGGGAAGCTGGGCCGTCCCGTGCTGGGAATGGTGACGATGCTGGGCTGGCGCGACGAGGCTTATTATAACAGCGACCCCTGGCGCGGCACGTGGAAAGGCGAGGGAGGCGGCGTGCTGGTGAACCAGGCGCCCCATCAGCTGGATCTGCTGCTGTGGTACATGGGCGAGGTGGACGAAGTATACGGCGTCTGGAAGAACCTCAACCACCCTTATATCGAGGTGGAGGACACGGCTGTGGCTGTGGTTAAATTCAAGAGCGGCGCTGTGGGCAATATCGTTGTGAGTAACAGCCAGAACCCGGCGCTGTACGGCAGGGTGCACATTTTCGGTGAGAACGGTGCGGCCGCAGGTGTGCAGACCGATGGCGGCGCGATGTTCATCGCGGGCATGACGTCTATAACAGAACCGCCTGTAAATGATTTGTGGACGGTGCCTGGCGAAGAGGAAATGCTGCCTGTGTGGAAAAAGGAGGACAGCGACTTCTTCAACAGTGTGGACTCCATGTATTACTATCACCGCGAGCAGATCAAAGATTTCCTCGAGGCTGTGCAGAGTGGCAAAAAGCCGCTGGTGGACGCCACAGAGGGCAGACGCACGGTGGAGCTGTTCACAGCCATCTACCGAAGCACGAAGGATAACGCCATCATTAAATTCCCGCTGAAATAAGGGGGCAGGGAAAATGTTTATCTCTTACAATGAGGCGTGTGCGAGGGATTGCTCTACACTGGAGCAGGACCTCGTGCTGTGCGAAAAGGCCGGGTTCGATTATATCGAGATCCGCCTTGACATGCTGACAGATTATCTCAAACGCCATACGGTGGAGGAGTTGGCGGCATTTTTTTGCACGAGCCGGCTGAAGCCGCATGCCTTTAATGCGCTCTATCTGTATCCGGAATTTTTGAGCGAGGGCGACGACGAAGCACGTCAAAAGGAGCTTTTGGAGGAGTTCCGGCTTGGTTGTGAGGTGGGGAGAGCCATCGGCAGCCATTACTTTATCATTGTGCCGCCGCTTCAGCGCGACCCGGCAGGCGGCCCGTATACAGGCAGCTGGGAAGACACATTTTCGAATTGTGTGCGTATCCTCAAGGAGCTTTCCCGGCGGGCGGAACCATATGATATGAACCTGTGCTTTGAGCTCGTCGGCTTTGAACGCTCAAGCGTCCGCAGCATCGGGCAGGCAGACGCTGTAGTGCGCGCTGTAGACCGGCCAAATGTGGGCTTTGTGTTCGACTCCTACAATATTTTTCTCAACGGTGGGTGCAACGACTTTTCGGCCATTGGAAGCGTGCAGCCGGAAAAGATATTCGCCGTTCACCTTATGAGCGCGGACGATGTGCCCGAGGCACAGCGCGGCCAGGACAAACGCTGCTTCTGCGGCCGGGGCGTGGTGGATACCGGCGCGTTCCTGCAGGAGCTGAAGGCGGCAGGTTACAGCGGCATAGTCTCTGTGGAGACCTTCCGGCCCGAATATTGGGCAAAGACGCCCGAATGGGTGATTCCCAATGCATATAAGACGACGCGCGCGGCGCTGGCCGAAAACGGATGCCTTTGAAAAGGATGGCTTTTTCGTCTGTCAACAGTGGATGCACCTCGCCTGGCAGAGAAGGCGGGTGTTCGATACAGTCCTGTATAATTTAATTGAACGAGGAGGAATACTATGTCACCTTTAGCGTTTGTGTTCATGTTGATCGCTGCGATCATCATCCTCACAGTACTGACCTTGAAGTTCAAGATGCACCCTGTGATGGTGCTGTTCATCACAGCGACGTTCTGCGGAATAGCGTCCGGCAAAAGCCTGGTGGACACCTTCAGTTCCATCACCAGCTATTTTGGTTCCACGCTGGGCAGCATCGGCGTCATGATCATCTTCGGCGCTGTCATTGCCGCCGGCATCAGCGATACCGGCGCCGCCACCAGCATGGTGAACTTCTTCATCCGCCTTTTCAAGGGCAAACGCCTTGAGTTGGCTCCGGCGCTCACCGGCTTCATCATGAGCATACCTGTGTTCGGCGATATCGCCATTATTCTGAACGCGCCCATCTCCGCCATCCTCGCCAAGCGCAAGAAAATGAGCATGACACAGGTGGCGCCATTCGTCAATCTGGGCCTGACGCTGACGCACGGCCTTGTGCCGCCCACGCCCGGTATCCTCGCGGTATCTGTGTTGCTGGGCGCCGACATCGGCACTGTGATTTTGTGGGGTCTCGTGTGCTCTGTCATCTCCTTCGCAGTGTGCTATTTTGTGCTTACCCCGATCTATTCCAAATGTGAGTACATCGAGCCGCTGGCTTCCTACACCGAGGGCATCGAGGCTGTGGAGGACACATCCTCTGTGGACGCTTTGCTCATCAAGGAAGAGAATACGCCAAAGGCGGCAGCTTCCTTCCTGCCTCTTCTGCTGCCTGCCGTGATGATCGCTGTTGGTTCCATCGGCAAGCTGCTGGTGAGCGAGGGAAGCGGTGCCTACACCTTTTTCAACACTTTCGGCAACACGGTTCTGGCGCTGTTCTGCGGCATCATTGCTGTGGGAATGCTTATATTCGGCCGCAAAAAGAAGGTTGTGGATAAGGCAAATGTGGACGGCAACGGCTGCAAGGTGAGCGAGAAGAGCAGTTGGTTTGAGATCGTGATGAACAACTGGGTCGGCCGTGCGCTCAACATCGCCATCAGTGCTCTGCTCATCACAGCTATGGGTGGTGCCATGGGTGGTATCCTGCGCGAGAACGAGGCGATCCAGACCATCGGCAACGCTATTGCAGCCACCAATTTCCCGGCGATCCTGGTGCCGTTCCTGCTGGCAGCCATTTTGATGACGGTCTGTGGTTCCATGACGACTGCCTCCATGACGGCCGCTGGCCTTATGGCAGCACTGGTTCCCGTGCTGGGCATGAGCCCGGTGGTGGCCGCTCTGGCCATTGGTGCGGGTTCCATGGTGGGCTGGCATGTGAATAACAGCGGCTTTTGGATCTTCACTTCCCTGTATGGCTTTGATACAAAGCAGGGCCTCAAATACTTCACCACCACCAACGCTCTGGGCGGTATCGTAGCATTTGCGGTGCTGGCTGTGCTGACGATGGTCGGCTTGGTGGCATAAAAAGGCAAGAGTCGCCGGTGCGGCCCCGCTGCTCTGCCGGCAGGGGCGGGAGAACGGTGGCTGCAGGAAAAGTTGAAGAGC
>OBXM01001550.1_pt1 | contig 13574 bp, 8 predicted proteins | sample 1538141 | NCBI WGS metagenome assembly OBXM01 (sample SAMEA2580153, study PRJEB22360) | human gut metagenome | biome: human gut; feature: human-associated habitat; material: faeces | place: Denmark | collected 2008/2010 | reverse complement strand
CACCGCTTAAAATGGGCATTTTAATATCACATATGGCAAAATCAATATGAACTTCTTGAATAGTTTGAATCGCCTGTTGTCCATCATAGGCAATAAGAGGCGGATGACAGCCAATTTCTTCCCAATGTATCAGTTCTTTTAAACAACTGCATACCTTTCTATCATCATCGATAAGAATAACCTGATACAACTCTTTCCCTCCTAAACAGGATTAGCTGCCACAAAATACAAGTGGCAGCTTTAGCATTTTTTAACAAAGGCTATGATTTTTATTGTTTATTCGCTAAAAATTCATCGTATTGCGCTTGCATTTCAGCAATAACCGTATCAATTCCGGCCTCTTTCATTCTAGATCTGTATTCAGCAAGGCTTTTTTCGGGTTCTAAAAAGCCTTCTTCCAATAGACCCATGTATTCATCCACTACACTTTGCAGTGCGGTATATTGAGCATCTACTTTTGTTCGATCAAAACGGAAACCGCTGGTAGGTCTGACAATGGCCGCTGCATCATCAATTATAATTGTATCCTCGCGTGAAGATGAGGGTACGCTTGCCACAGTAATATTGGTGGAGGACCATGCATTGAACAAATAAGTGACATCCGGTTTGAAAGTTACTTTGTTATCTTCGCCTCTTGTGTATTGTTCTCCCTCTATGCCGTATGCTGCGAAATCAGCCAATGTTGTATCGGTCATCAACTGTCCTAAGAATCTCATGCTGGCATCTACTCTTTTGGATTGTGCATTGATAGCATAGCAAGAACCGAGAGCACCGTTTGAACCAATATACTTTTCTGTAACTGGAATAGCGATTACTTCACAGTTGTAGCTTTCTGAAAAATCAATCTCAGTATCCTCAACAGTCGCTTTGGTTTCATCGGGCATCAAACCAAAATCTCCCATATGAGCATATTCCACGATATTGGCGTTTGCTTCTGTGGCATCGCCTTCTGAGATATATCCCTTCTGATTCCATTCATACATCTTAGTAACATAGTTCTCATATTCTTCTGATTCCAAAATGTTGACTACCTTTGTTTGATCTCCGTCAAGCTTAATTCCGGCATAATTGGTAATGGAATCAAACTTATCCATAAAAAATCTGGTAAACCCATAGGCCTTGCCTCTGAAAGTTAGAGGAATTCTTAAATTCAGTTCAGAAATCTTCTCCAAATAAGGTTCTAAATCTAATATAGATTCTACTTTGTCAAAATCTTCTCTTGTCATACCTGCTTGTTCAGCCACAGCCTTAGGTGTTATAAAGCTGTATCCCTCACTCATTCCCTTATAGTTTGGAATAAAATAATTCTTTCCTTCAAAGGCTGAACTCTGCCATGCAAGCTTGGGCATACTATCCAGCAGCAAAGGATAATCATCTAAAAGCTCTGTAATATCTAACGCCGCATTATTTCTTACGATTTCTTCGGTTGATGCTGCGCCGCTCCAGCTGGATGTCCAGAACACGTCCACATCTTCGCCGCCGGCAAGTGCCAGATTCAGCTTAGTAGGATAATTATCGTGTGTCAGCACCGTCATGTTAACCTTTACACCGATAAGCGGCTCAAGATATTCGTTAATAGCGGCCTCAACCGCCTTACCCTCAGCATCAGCATATGTATTGAATATGGCTCTGTACCAATTAATCGTTGTAGTTTCACCCGTGTTCGTTGTGGTTTCACCTGTATTTGCCGTGCTGGCATTGCTTTGTTCCTGTGTGCTTTGCGGTGTATTGTTCTCAGTTTCTTTTTTATCTTTATCTGAGCCGCATCCGGATAAAGCGGCACATGCCGTAAGGACAGAAACACATAATAAAGACATCAATCTTTTCCATTTTATATTCATAGTTTACCCCCTGTTTTTAATTTAGACTTTGTTTTAAAATGCTATCCTATATTATCTTTTATCTACCATTTTCCATCCATATTATCAACCTTTCACGGAACCTACGGTAATTCCTTTGACAAAATATTTTTGGAAAAAAGGATACAAAATCATTATCGGACCCAGTACAGTCATCAAAATAGCCATTCTGCCGCTTTCCTGCGGTATTTCTTTCATAATAGCCGCCATCTCGGTAGAGCCCATATTTTTAGCGGTCAAAAGAAAATTGATATTGTTCTCAATTCTAACCAATAACAGCTGCAAAGGTGTTTTAGAGGATGACTCTATATATATCAATGCTCCCTGCCACTCGTTCCAATATCCCACCGCAACCATAAATCCAATAGCGGCTAAAACCGGAGGCATAATGGGCAGAACAATCTGCCAATAAATTCTGAAATCACCGGCCCCGTCAATTTTAGCGGCCTCTATCAATGAATCCGGTACATTATTTTGTATGTAAGTACGCAGTATAATGATATTCATGGTCGATACGCACATGGGCAGAATCAAAACAGCCAACGAATCCTTTAAACCGTATACCGTTGTGTTTATCATATACGAAGCCAGCTGACCCCCTGAAAAAAACATAGGGATTAACATAAATACCGCCAAATACTTACGAATCAAAAAGCTTTTGCGGCTTAGCGCATAGGCAAACATGCTCATTACTAACAGTGCCAGCACGGTACCGATAACCGTAATAAAAACAGTTACTTTATAAGAATCTATAATCTGCGTGCCATAGCCGAGAACATATTCATATCCCTTTAACGAAAGCTTCTCGGGAAAATAGCTGAATCCGTTTACTGTGATACTGGCGTCATCTGTAAAAGAAATGATGATAACCAACAACATCGGCATCAGGCAAATTAATGTACATAAAGACAAAATTAAAAGTAAAATCTTTTGTCCTATCCCAACCCTTTTCTTTTCCATGACAACCTCCTAAAATAATGCATTCTCAGGTTCAATTTTTCTGACAATCAAGTTTACCACAATGACTAAAATAAAGCCTACCAATGATTGATACAACGTAACTGCCGCCGTAGTTCCAAAATTGGATGAAGTCATAATGGCATTCAGCACATAGCTGTCAATGACTTGTGTTGTGCTGTATAAAGCGCCTGTGTTTTTGGTAACTTGATAGAATAAACCAGTGTCAGAATGCATAATGCCGCCGATACTCAACAAGGTCATTACCGTTATCATGGGAATAAGCATTGGTATTGTAATATAGCGTATTTGTTTCCATTTACTGGCGCCGTCCAAATCAGCCGCCTCATACATTTCCTGGTCAATTCCTGAGAGAACCGATAGATACAGTACCGAGCCATATCCCGTCCCCTGCCATATTTTGACGATTAATAATATAAGGGGCCAAACAGAGGCATCTAAATACCATCTTACACTGTCTTTTCCAAAGGCGGCTAACAGTTGATTCAGCATTCCTTTATCAGTAGATAAAAATGCGTTAACCACATATGAAACGGCCATTGCCGAAATAAAAGCAGGAATAATCATAACGCTTTGAAATAATTTTCCCGCTTTCTTAAAAGCTAATTCATTGATAGCGATAGCCAGTGTTACGTTGAATATGGTACCGAATACAGTAAACAACAGGAAATAAAAAATTGTGTTTTTTGTGATTCTTGAAAAAATTTCACCGGAATTAAAAATAAACTTAAAATTCTCGAGCCCACTCCAAGGTGAAGCAAATCCCAACGAAAAATCAAATTTTTTAAAAGCTAAAACCAAACCTCCCATAGGCATATAGCTAAATAGAAAGAAAATTATTATGGCCGGAACACACATTAAAAGTAATGTTTTATTCTTCCATGTGTTCTTTAGAAAAGACATCTCCCATTCCCCCCGCACAGCTTATTGTTTATTACAGTATATAATCTCACACTGCCATTGAAAAGAGGAATTTCATAACTTAATGGGTATAATTACAACATATTCTAATATTAGTGAATATTTTTTAATAATTTTGACGATAAAATATAGATAAACTTCATACAACTTATCAAGGATAAAATAGAGAAATAGAATCACTTTAGAAGTCCATTTCATAGCGATTCTATTTCTCTATTCATTTTATCATTTTAAATTTTTTCGTTGTTTTTTCTTATATATAGAAACTATTCTATCCATAATTTTATGGGATAAAGCCTATATTATTGAATCGTCAGCAACGGCAAAATCCTTAACTAATTTAAACTGAAGCTCTTTAAGCCGGATGCCGCTTTGTCCGAATTGGAATCGCAAATAACTGTTCGCACCAAAGAAAACCATCTTTCGTGTTATCGGAATCCATTTGCCCCCGGTACCATTCACCATAAAGATAGCCGCGGGAAATCCGCCCAAGGAAACGTTTAACGGCATTTGAGCTATTTCATCTGCATCTGAGCTGACTTGTAAAACAGCCTCATATTCTCCCTGCGTTACAATATGCACACCCAGCACAAAAGAGGAACCCTTTTCTGTCTTATATCCCGAAAGGTCAATGGCACTGCCGTCAAAAATATCATGATAAGTAATATCTTCTGCAAACAGGGTATCTCCATTCTCCATTTCTGTTTCAGGAAGAATGTAATCCTGCGGATTCATCAGGCGATCCATTGCATTGGATTTCATCAAAACACCACAGATATTGGCGGCACTTCTCTGCAATTCTCCTCTGGTAAGTTTGCCATCTTTCAGCATCTCTATGGTGTTATCTCCCAATGAATTTGCTTTGGCATCTTCCGTTACCATATAAAGATCATTCTGCGCCCGTATCATACCCGCCGTATTTCGCCGGGAGGGTTCGCCTCCCTCATCATTGATTTCAGCCCACCAATCCGTCATTACAATACCTTGAAAGCCCCATTCCTGACGTAGAACTGTGGTATTTAAATCATAATTTCCGGCACACCAAATTCCATTTACAGGGTTATAGGCTGTCATTACATAATAGGCCCCGCCTTCTTTTACGGCAATTTCAAAACCTTTGAGATAGATCTCTCTTAAAGCCCGCTCCGATACAACCGCATTGCATTCTCTTCTATGAAATTCTTGATTGTTACAACAAAAATGCTTAATGGTACCGGTCGTTCCCTGTCGGTGCATACCCTTTAATTGCGCAGCGGCAATCTGCCCCGTCAGATAGGGATCTTCACTGAAATATTCAAAGTTTCTGCCATTGAGAGGATGTCTGTGAATATTGATACCAGGGCCCAGCAGAGTTTCAATCCTGTGCTTACCCAATTCCATCCCCAGCATCTCGAATAATTCCTCATTGAGTTCACGGTTAAACGTACAGGCCAATGACGTACCATTGGGCAAACTGAACGCTTTTGTTCCGCAATCCATACGAATACCCGAAGGACCGTCGGCACAGCAGCCAGCCGGAATTCCATAATTTTTCAATTCTTCTGTTAACCCACCGTAAGCGGCCGCTGTCCCCGGTGTAACTTTCGGGCTGCACATCCCCTCTCCCCGCACAAGAAAAGCCAATTCCTCATCTGTCAATTGTGCCAAAAATTCTTGCATGGAAACATTTCCCTGCAAAACATCGACCAAGCGATATCCTTTATCGCCGGTATACGGATAGGTATACGGTAAATTTTCGTGAATTCGTTCTGACAGCGATATTGTTCTAACAGGAGTTTCCTCTTGATTCATCGATAAAGTCCCGTCGGCACAGCAGTTTAATTTCATTCGCAAGAAGCTTTTTACAGGTGCCATGGCTTGTGAAAGTTTTTGCGTCACTTTTGTCTGCGGAACAGTATAACATCCTGCATATGCGGCACTCCTCACATCGGTGCCGATATAAATTTTATAGTCACCCTTTTCCAACACATAACAGGACTTATGGCCTGTACAGCCGCTGTCATCATACGACGCCATTTTATCCGCGTCAATTTTAAACGAAAGAGTTTCGCTCTCTCCCGGTTTCAGCACCTGTGTTTTTCCAAACTCAATCAATACTCTTGCCGGTTTGCCCAAAAGTCCCTGCGGTGCCTCAAAGTACACCTGCACGACCTCTTTTCCGGCTGTATCACCGACATTGGTAACGGTTGCGGCAAAAGAGAGAGCATCTGTTTCTTTCACTTCCAGCCGGAAACAAGTGTAAGAAAGACCATATCCAAACGGATACATGACCCTTTCTTGGGCAACCGTTTCAAAATAACGGTATCCCACATAAATATCTTCGGCATATATGCTTTCATCTGCCCGTCCATAATTTTCATGGGAGGGATAATCGGACAGCTGATAGGCAATTGTATCCGTCAGCTTACCGCAGGGGCTTACCGTACCAGTCAAAATATCTGAAACACCATGGCCGCCTTCCTGACCACCCTGCCATGCATAAAGCACTGCATCGGGTTTATACTCGCTTATCCAACTCATATCGATGAGATTTCCGACATTCAGCACCACTGCCATTCTGTCAAAGCAACCGCGAACCTGCCGCAATATATTTTTTTCTTCTTTTGTGAGATAATATCCACCTTCCGTAGCCGTATTATCCCTATCCTCACCGGCTGTTCTGCCCAAAATCACCAATGCCAATTGAGATTTTGCTGCGGATTCATGCAGGAGTTCTTCTGATAATGGCATTTCTTCCTGATACCACGGTTCTTGCGCCCAGCCTGTACCCATATCAAAGGGATGCTCAATAATCCAGTCTTGATACACCTTCCAAAGCTCCCGGTTAACTGATATAGCGGGATGATTGTCCAAGCCCTCTGTAATTCCCACTGTATATTCAACATTTACCATCCCGCCGGAGCCTGTACCGCTTTTATAATAATTCATCTGGCTTCTGCCAAAGACAGAAACCGTTTCCCCTTCCCGAATCGGCAAGGTATTTTTTTCGTTGCGCAGCAGTACACAGCCTTCTGCTACTGCCTGTCTGGCCAGCTTTTTGTATTTTTCTGCCGGCAATTGATATTCCTTCATCCCCATTTCCTTTCTACTGTTGTTCTCAAATGATGATTGCGTTGCCATTCTATTATTCATTTTATCATAAAAAATAGATTTAGGTACTGCTTTTTTTGGCAGAAACTGATTTTATTCCCTGCGGCAGTTCATAATCCACATCCAAATTGCCATCCTTCTGCTTGCGCCACGATACCCGAACCATCCCTTTAGGCGTAACCACCTCTCCTGAGGCATGGTTAAAATACCCCGGAACAGGGTTAACCTCAATGGTTTCAAAACCGGGAGAAGCAGGCCGTACCCCCAATACAACAGCGGGCAGCTCATACAGAATCAGGGAGCCCCAAGCGTGACAGTCACTTCTTCCATTGACATCGTCTTCTACACAAGTCGTGAGATTGTTTTTTACCATTTCACGCCAAACATCCCACAGCCTTTGTGTATACTCATACAGTCCCGTCTGCTCCAACGCCCTAAATAGGTAGAATGCCATTGATACCGAACAAGCTGTATATTTTTCAGCATTTTCCATAACTTCTCTCATATTCCGTCGTCCCTCAGCAACATCTGATGTCTGCGTCAGCACGGCAAAAACTTGACAATGCGCACTGTATTCTTCAAAGCCGGGTCCATCCTGATACAAGCCGTTTTTCCCCTTACAGTATCGCCGAATTGCATTTCGGACTTTTTCGGCACGTTCCCTGTACTCGACAGCCGTATCCTTGCGGCCGGTATATTCTGCTAAATCAGCCGCTGCCATCAATCCCATGATATATAAAAAGCTTTCCATGGTAATGCTGCCATATTTTTGCGCATTGGGCACACCGGTTGCCCAGTCCTTGGTCCAATCAATAAAGGACCAATAAGGGGCAATAACATTTAATCCGCCTATTTTCTCCACTAAACCGCGGCTGTCCAAATGAGTATCAAAAAAATACAGGATACGGTCAATCGTCGCCTGATGGCTTTTAACCAAAGCAGGGTCATTAAAAAACATCATATGGTCATGAACCATCAGAATATAATAAATTGAGAAACCGGGAATCACATTTGTCACACAACAAGGAGCACTGGCATTCAGCAAACCGTCTTCACGCTGGCTCTTTCTGAAATCCTCCATACAGCGGCGGGCCAAACGGTCATCTGCGGCTGTCATGTAAGTATATAAAATTTCAGAGCGTGAATCCATCGCATATTGCAGTTGTTCATAAAAAGGGCAATCCTCATAGGTTTCATGCATACATCTTCTCAGTGTTCGTTCACTGATGTCCCAAACCGCCTCTAAAGTGGTATCAGAGGTCTTAACACTGGTTTTCACGTCCAGAGGATAACCTGTTTCTTCATAGTCTAAGCCGCTTAACACAAGAGGCTGAGCTTGTGTTTCCACCTTAAGCTGAACAAATCGAAAAGTTCTAAACCAAAACGGTTCATAGACCTCTTCATGATTCTTTTCACCAAAGCCTCCAACTGTATAAACATCCTCAAAACCAATCAGAACTCCATTTTTACTGTCTGCTCTGTCTTTTTTATAATAACGGATTGCTGATTTTTCCTCATGAGGCAAAGCATATGCCTCGGCATAAAGAAGCGTAATCTTTGTGCCCTTGCCACCGCTCACTGCCAGTTTTATGTAAGCAGTCATTTCCTCTCCGGCACTGAATTCCACAATTTCAGTGGTGTGTGACGGTATACAAAGAGGGCTGCGCTTGGATATAAAATTTTCCCACTCCGATGAGCTGAAACCAGACTGGCGAATACAAGATACTTCTGAAAAAGTTTTCGCAGTACGATATAGGAAAGGAATGGTTCTTTCTCTCAAATTACCGGGGCTCTCTGTCCTGCTAACGGCAAAAACAGGATATTGAACGGCCTCTTCCCAAGAAGAATCATCAAATGAAAGTTTTTGCCATTCTTTCAGACGTTCATCGCCTGCATGGATTTCCATAATTTGGAGAGGAGCAAAGCCCTCTGCCTCCGATACAATATTACGCTGAAGATTTTTCAGACATTTCCACTGAGTTTCAGAATAGGAATCATTCTTATCGGAAGGCATAATTTTAAAATAAAGGCCGGGAGTTTGCGTTCGTATAACGCCAAAATTCCCCTTTCGTGCTTCAAGAGGATAGCGCAATACCTCCACCGCCAAGCAGTTTTCCCCTATCTGCAAATAAGATGCAATGTCAATGGTATCATAATGCCAAATATTGCGGTCCCCCTTTTGCGGTCCTGTTTCCACAAAAGAGCCGTTGATATATAATTTATATCTTGAATCAGCAGAAATATGTATCACAAAGGACTCCATTTCAGAAGTCAGTGTGACCTTTTTTCGGAAACAAAGAAATTGCGGTTTTTCTTCCTCTGTTTTACTCCATGACGGGCTCCAAAACCAATCGGTTTTCGGTAAATTTGATAAATCCATAATATTTCCCTTTCCAAAATTTATTTTTATCCTTTCACAGCACCGATTGTAATGCCCTTAGCAAAATATTTTTGGAAGAAAGGATAAATAATCAAAATGGGCAGCAAACCAATCACAGATATTGCCATTCGAATTCCTACCGCGGGCAGTTCGATATCCGCCCCTACCGTTTGGCTCAGTTCTGTGCTGGATGCTAAATACTGTACATCCTGCAAAATGCGGTTCAATAAATTTTGCAGGCTGAACAAAGAGGGCTTTGTTATATAATATAACCCATTTGTCCAATCATTCCAATAGGAAAGTCCTACAAACATTCCTACTGTTGCCATAATCGGCAAAGACAGCGGCAAAACAATCTTGAAAAAAATGAAAAATTCGCCTGCCCCGTCAATTCGGGACGCCTCAATCACTTCATTAGGGATATTCTGGGCAAAATAATTTTTCATCAAGATGACATTAAATGCATTCATCAGCAGCCCGGGAATAATTAAGGACAGAATATTGTTTTTCATCCCGAAAAACTGCGTCCACATAATATAGCTCGGAACAATTCCGCCATTAAACAGCATGGTGAAAAAAACAAAAAAGGTAACCTTATTCCGATGTTTAAACTCCGGTCTTGACAAAGGATACGCAAGCAGTGGTGTGATCAACAGGCTGATGCAGGTTCCCACAGCGGTAATGATAAGCGTAATTCCGTAGGCATTGACAATATCCTTTGATTTATGCCCCAGATACTGATAAGATTCCAGGCTGAAATCCTGGGGTATAAAGGAATATCCATTGCTGATGAGCTCCTTTTCCGATGTCAATGAGCTTGAAATCAGCAAGATAACCGGTGCAACGGCTAAGATACATACTATGAACAATATTATATTGATGATGATTTGAAATGTTTGGTCTCCCTTTGACTTCACATTCATAGTCTTATTTCCTTTCGCAATTAGAATAAAGCGTTCTCTTTACTGACCTTTTTAACAAGTGCATTGCAGGAAATAACCAATATAAAGCCTACAATGGATTGGTACACCCCCGCCGCCGATGCCATACTGACGTCATTCAGCTGCATAAGTCCTCTGTATACATAGGTGTCTATCGTCTGAGTTGTTGCATAAATAGCACCTGAATTCATCGGTACCTGATAAAACAGTCCGAAATCCGAATAAAACATCCGTCCGACAGCCATTAATGAAAGCATTATAACGGTTGGCTTTAATAAAGGCAATGTTATTTTTGTAATTTGTTTCCACTTTCCCGCACCGTCTACTACAGCAGCCTCATAAAGACTTCTGTCAATCCCCACAATGGAAGAAAGATACACGATTGAGCTGTATCCCAAACCTTTCCAAAGATTTACAAAAACAAGAATAAACGGCCATACTCCGGGAGTAGAATACCATGAAACCTTTTCCATGCCTAAAGAAGGCAGCAGACGGTTATTAATCATTCCCGTATCAGAGCTCATAAAAGCAAAACCGATATAGGCGACGATGACCCATGACAGAAGATATGGAAGCAGGATTAACGTCTGATAACTTTGGGCAGCAAATTTAAGCCTTACTTCACTGAGCATAATACCTACAGCAATACTAGCAAGGGTGCCCAATATCATAAAAACAAGATTATAGAGTATCGTATTCCTCGTCATAATAAAGGCAGCGTCTGTTTTGAACAGATATGTAAAATTGTCAAGTCCTACCCATTCACTGCCAAAGATGCCTTTACTGTAGTCAATATTTTTGAAAGCAATGAAAATCCCGGTCATTGGGAGGTAATTATTAATCAGTAAATATAAAATCCCCGGCAATACCATCAGCCAATACGGCCACTGCAAATGCCTGCTCTTTTTTTTAACAGAAGCTTTCATCCTTAAATATCCTTTCTAAGATAAAGGATACAGGCCGCTTGTCAGCAAGCCTGTATCGAAGTGAATTCATTGATTTTTGGTCCACTCATCATATTGCTTTTGTTTTTCTTCAATTACAACCGGCAAGCCTGCTTTATCTAAAGCCTCTAAATACTTGGGCAGTTCTGTATCAGGATCAATCGTTCCGGTCATCAAGCCGGGCATATATTCATCATATACGTTTTTCAGCGCTGTCAATTCATTTCTGACTTTTGTGCTGTCATACGAAAAACCTAATGCAGAAGAGAAAGTAGCTGTTTTATTGTTTTGATCCAATCTCTCATAAATGGTGGTATCTCTGCCTTTTCCCCAGATATAACCTAAGAACTGATTACCGAAGAACCAATCCATGTTCAATCCGTAAGTCGTGTTATTGGCATCTACACCTTCGGGAAAATCAATGGTACCGTCTTCTTGTTTTTCATAATGTACTCCCTCGATTCCCCAATCCAAAAGATTGACAACATCGGGATTGCTGTACATCTCGTTCAACCATTTCATCGCGGCCTCCGGATGTTTGGAAGTGGAAGCAATGCCGAATCCCATACCGTTTACACCGTTTGTGTTGATATAGGGATTTAAAAGCTTGATGGCCTCAACTTCTACACCGGTAGCAGTTGTAATTTGTTCTGCCTGACCTTCTTCACCGGGAATGAAATAACCGGTGGTTCTTCCGCTTTGCAGGTAAGTATTGTTAGATTCTGTGGTTGTAGCCGCATCCTGCAAAATATATCCTTTATTATACCAATCTCTGGAATAACTTAAAAGAGTTTTGAATTCCTCTGATTCATAGACGTTGGAAACCTTATTTTCGCCTTCTACTAAAACGCCGTAATTATCTCCTAAATCATCCACAAAAGGTACTGTGGTGAAATACATACTGGCAGATGATCCCGGCACCAACATCACCATATCAGGCTCAGCTTCTTTGAGTTTGGCAAAAATATCACTGAGAATATCTAAATTTTCCGTATACTCTTTAAAGTTGGATGCTTGTTTTAATCCATCCGTTGAAATATTGTTTTCTTCTAGTTTATCCTTACGCAGAACAATATTCAATACGGCTGCTTTACCGTTAAGAGTGGGCAAACCATATAAAGAGCCCTTGCTCGTGGCAGACTTCAAGAAATTTTCTCCCAAAGCCTCTTTTGCCTCTTTGCCGTACACATCGATATAATCATCCATAGCCATAAGCTGATTACGGGATAACAACTGGCTGAACGTACCTAAATATGAAATCGCATCCAATTGTTCTCCGCTGGACATCATCAAATTTACTTGCTCGCTGTACTTAGCCATACTAATCGGCTCAAAATGAACCTCTACTCCGATTTTTTCTTTAGTGATTTTGTTTACATCTGCTTCTACCATTTCAATTCCGTCTATAATTTTAGTGGCCGGAAATGAAAAAACAATTTTTTCTACTTCGCCGGATTCGGTGGAAGCCACCTCGGAATTTTCTTTGGATGGATTCGTGTTATCTTGGTTCGTATTGTCTTTTGGCTCATTGCCGCTTGAACAGGCAGCCAGACTCAGCAAAAGCATTACTGCTGCCAAGCCCAATGATAAAAATTTGCGCTTCATATCTTAACCTCCATACTAATATTTTTTTCATATATTATATATACCACATCAAATCTGCAAATTCGCCTATTTATATGTCAGCTTTATGAACAAGATAAGACAAGGAAGTTAAAAAAAGCGCCTATCTACGTAAAAACACAAAGTATCTGTTTGCCTGATTATCAGAATTCTGACCTTATCTCCTTCACTGGTCAGAATTCTGATAATTCTTTTTATATTCACTGGGCGTCAGCCCTAAAACTTTTTTGAACAAATTAGAGAAATAGGAAAAATTGTCATACCCCAGTTTTTGTGCTATTTCACCCACACTCAAATTATCTTTTTCAATCATTTGAATGGCCAATCCCACTTTATTCTCAATGATGTATTGGCTTAAAGGCACACCGGTGGTTTTTGTGAATAATCGTGAGAGATAGTCCTGAGAAACATGAACAGCATCTGCAATATCTTTCCTCTTAATTTTAGATGTCAAATGGTCTGCAATATATTTTTTTGCCTCCTCAATCACAATGTTATCTTGACTGCCCTGCTCTCTTAGCTGTGCAATTTTTTTTAATGCCATTTTAATCCATACCTTAACTGGTTCAGTGGATTCGTATCCCATATAATATAACTCCGTCAGTTCACGGTCCATAAAGTCCATCATCATAAGATTCTCTTTCCATAAGGTAACGGAAAAAATTTGCCATAGATTATGAATAAGGTCCGTTAAAGCGGTCTTATTGATGGTATGGCTGAATCCATCTAAGATTCGCTCACACTCCTCCAAAAATAAATTATACTTTTTCTGAGAAAGCAGCAAGTGCAAATCTAAAAAAATTTTTCTCTCTAAATTGGGTGTGACGGCATTTTCTTT
>OBXM01001541.1_pt1 | contig 13649 bp, 12 predicted proteins | sample 1538141 | NCBI WGS metagenome assembly OBXM01 (sample SAMEA2580153, study PRJEB22360) | human gut metagenome | biome: human gut; feature: human-associated habitat; material: faeces | place: Denmark | collected 2008/2010 | reverse complement strand
CATTGTGCAGAAATAAGACGTTTTGTAATTTGGGACGGCCGGAAGTGATTTCGGTCCGTCCCCCTTTTATGTTTCAGTGTCCATGAAAAGGGGCTTACACTGAAACGTGACTGTGACAGATTTGACAGATAATAGCGCGGGCGGTAAGAAAAAAATCTGAGCCTGCGCTGTTTTTATATTTATATTGTGTTTTTTGCGACAATAAAGTATTATAGAAGTAGTAGAAATTCATTTGGAAAGGCGGAATCGTAATGGGAGACCAGCAGCTGGAATATCTGGAATTTCAGGCAGATGAAGTGCATTATCTCATACCCCTGTCCTGGGTGGACAGAATCAGTGAGAGAACGAAAAAAAAGGGAAGAACCGTCCTGATCGACTTTGGCGGGCTCACCAGTCCCGGCCGTGTGGGAACGCAGCAGGAATACCTGATCCTTGCAGATGAGGAGAAGGCAGGATTTCTGGCGGACAGAGTGCTGGGAATGCGGACCCTGGACAGAAGAGCATTCATCTCTCTGAGAGAACCTGCATTAAATGAGACCAACCGGTATCTGGAGGCAGCCGTTCTGCTTCCGGAAGAGCAGGAGGGTGAGGTGCTGGCCTATGTGCTGAAGCCGGAGATCCTGAAGGAGAGACAATGGAAATTATAGAGGTGAAAACCAGGGACAGGGTTCTGTATATAGAGAAAGAAAAGACAGAAACCCTGTTTATGAATCCGAAAATATGGAAGATCCCAGGCGCTGCCGAGGAAATACTGGGTGTTTCTGTCTATAAAGGCCGCCTTGCCGTATACTACCGTCTGGGAAGTGAAAGAGATGCAAAATGCGGAGTCCTTATGAAGACACAGAGTGATATGGCTGTGGGGATCGCCGCGGAGCAGGTGGCAGGAGAAGGGGAGATTGACCGGGAAGAATTGACAGAAGTGATACCCGGAATATGGGAGAGAAAAAGTGATTAGGCTGAAAGAAGAAGAATTTGCGGAAATAGTGGAATATATGCGTCAGAATTACGGTATTAATCTGGAAAAGAAAAAGACATTGATCGAATGCCGTATGTCAAAAGAACTGGAAAAGCAGGGTGTGGAAACCTTCGGCAGATATATGGAGCTTTTGAAAAAAGATACATCCGGGACGATTTCCTCCAATATGGTAAGCCGTCTGACTACCAACTATACATATTTTATGAGAGAGCAGGCCCATTTTAACATTCTGCGTGACCATATCCTGCCGGAGCTTTCCAAAAACCACAGCAGAGGGTTTTTAAACGTCTGGTGCGCAGGATGCTCCACAGGAGAAGAGTGCTATACCATTGCCATGATCCTGCAGGATTACAGGGAACGGACAGGGAACCTGATGAATTACAGAATCCTGGCAACGGATATTTCCAACCAGGTGCTGGATAAGGCACGGAAGGGAATTTATACGGCAAAGGAAGCAGAGGCACTGCCGGCTGAGTGGAAGAATAAATATTTCCGGGCAGAAGGCACAAAATCTTACTGTGTGGATGAACGGCTGAAACAGAACATCCGTTTTCAGAACCAGAATCTGCTCTCCCCCGGTATCGGGACAGAACAGTTTGATCTGATCTTCTGCAGGAATGTCATGATATATTTTGACAAGAAAGCCAAAGAGACACTGGTGAAAAAACTGGAGGCCGGTCTGAAACCGGAGGGATATCTGGTGATCGGGCACGCGGAACTTTTAAATCGCGGAGAAATCCAGCTGGAGCCGGTATTTCCTGCTGTATATAAAAAATATAAAGAGAAGCAAAGGTGAGTTTATGGAAAAGAAAATCTTGATCGTGGATGACGCAATGTTTATGAGGAAATCCATCCGGAAAATTTTGGCCGAAGGGGGATATACCAACGTGGAGGAAGCCAGGGACGGCGAGGAAGCACTTGCACTGTTCGGCGAATACAACCCGGACCTTGTACTTTTGGATATCACCATGCCCGGAAAATCCGGTCTGGAGGTTCTGGAAGAGATACTGACACAGGATGCCGATGCATCTGTTGTCATGTGTTCTGCCATGGGCCAGGAAGCTGTGATCCAGAAGGCTGTGGTGATGGGGGCAAGAGACTTTATTGTGAAGCCGTTCAGGAAGGATGAATTTTTAAGGATTGTGGACAGCTGTTTTCCAATAGAGAAATGAAAGGACAGGGCGCAATGAAAAAGTATTTCTCGAATCTGAAGATAGGAACAAAGCTGATCGCTGCCTTTGCCTCTATCCTTGTATTATATATCCTGACAGTTTTGGTGTCTGTGCACACCATACAGAATATGTCAGAGAAGATGGATGATCTGTATAACCAGCCTTTTGCCAAAGTGGAGGCGTCCATGAATATGGCATCCAACCTTCATCTGGTAGGAAAGAATCTGACCATCATGGCAGCAACGGAAGATATTGTGGATGAAGATGCCCTTATGGCTGAGACGAAAGCGGCGATCCAGGAGGAAGCAAAGGACCTGGAGTTTCTCCAGACAGGATACGGCAGTGATACAGCCCAGGTCAGAACACTGGGCGAACAGTTCAGGGAGCTGGGCATTCCGAGAGACCAGATCATAACTCTACTGGAACAAGGAAAGTCTGAGCAGGCGCTTGCTCTGTATGTAAGTGAGTATATGCCGAAGATGGACAAGGTAAACGATACGCTCAACAAATTGACAGGTGAGTGTGTGAACGATGCGGAAGATACACTGAACACTTCCCTTACCTCCAACACCAATGTCAGGTTTATGATCCTGGGACTGGCACTTATCTGTATTCTGATCACCTGCGTTCTGTGGCTTACCATAACGAGAAGCATTTTAGGACCGGTCAATGAGATAAAAAAGGCAGCGCAGGCTGTGGCAGACGGGAAGCTCAAGGCAGATTTGTCCTATACCTCCGATAACGAGCTGGGACAGCTGGCAGAAAATATCAGGGAGACCACGAAGGCCCTCAATATCTATGTATCGGAAATTAAGACAGGTATGACTGCCCTTGGCAACGGAAAACTGAACTACCGGACCAAGATAAAGTTCAAAGGTGACTTTGTAGCTCTGGGGGACGCTCTGGATGAGATTGGAGGTCTTCTGCGCAATGCCATACAGCAGATCAGCGGCAGTGCGGAACAGGTGGCCGGAGGCGCGGAGCAGGTATCCAATGCTGCCCAGGCCCTGGCGCAGGGAACATCCCAGCAGGCCAGCTCCATTGAAGAACTGGCTGTCAGCATCAATGAGATCACAGAGAGCATCAACGGCAACGCGGACAAGGCGGTCAAATCAAGCAGACTGGCAGATAATGTGGGATGCAGTCTGGAGAGCAATGACCAGCAGATGCGAAGTCTGCTGGATGCCATAAAAGAGATCAAGAACAATTCCCGGGAGATCACCGGAATTGTTAAGGAGATTGAGGATATTGCCTTCCAGACCAATATCCTGGCTCTGAATGCGTCTGTGGAGGCCGCAAGAGCAGGAGAGGCCGGAAGAGGATTTTCCGTGGTTGCCGGTGAGGTGCGCCGTCTGGCATCCAAGACAGCGGAGGCATCCAAGCTTACAGCCGGTCTGGTGGAGAAGAATACAGAGGCGGTCAATGTGGGAATGAATACGGTTCACTCAACAGCGGAGTCTTTGAAGACATCGGTTGAGAAGGCACAGGAAGTGAACCGGATGATGGATGAAATCTCTGAGCTATCCGTACAGCAGGCGGAGGCGATCATGCAGGTGCGCAGAAGTATGGATCTGATCTCTGATATTGTGCAGGGCAATTCCGCCTCCTCTGAGGAGAGTGCGGCTGCCAGTGAGGAGCTGTCTGCCCAGGCTCAGATGCTGAAGGAACTGGTGGAACAATTTGAGATATGATGGATAAAGGGGAACAGAATGGATTGTGAAGTGGAATTGGAGGAACTGTCTGAGGATTTTATAAAGGAGCTGGGGAACATCGGAACCGGAAACGCGGTCAGTGCCCTTTCACAGCTTCTGAACTGTCCGTTGGAGATTGATACGCCCAATCTGCGTATACTGCATTTCCAACAGATAACGGAAATTATTACGGAAGCGGAAGTACCGCTTGCCGGGATCATGGTGGAGGTCTTCGGGGAAGTGAACGGTATGTTTCTCTTCCTTCTGGATAAGACCTTTACCGGTCAGGTGATACGCCTTGTGCTGGGAGACACGGTATCTGACTTTATGAACCTGACGGAGATGGAGGAGTCCCTGCTCCTGGAACTGGGGAATATCATGTGCGGCTCTTATATCAGAGCCCTGTCACAGCTCATGAATGTAGAGATAGATGTATCGGTTCCCCAGATAAGCATAGATATGGGCGGCGCCGCCACGTCACGTTTTTTAAGAACAAGCGATGAACTTTTAATGATAGACAATTTGTTCTGTATGGATACCGATACTTTTTCAGGGCGTATTCTGTTCCTTCCGGAAATGGAATCTCTGCATGTTCTGCTTCGGAAACTTGAGGAGTTATGAAATGGATAAAATTACAGTAGGTATTGCCGAGGGCAGAATCGCCTTCAGAGGGCAGACGCTGGTCACCTATGCACTGGGGTCCTGCCTGTACGACAGCAGAATAAAAATAGCCGGAATGGCCCATATCGTGCTGCCGGACGAGAACAGCGCTACCGTAAAAAGTAATCCCTATAAGTTTGCCGGAAGCGGGATATCTGCACTGGTTATGGAAATGCAGAGACACGGTGCCGATAAGCGGAGGCTGACAGCGAAGATCGCCGGCGGGGCTAAAATGTTCAGTACCGGCCGCTCCGCCTGGGATATCGGGGAGAAGAACGCCGCCGCTGTCAGGCAGGCGCTGCACGCGGCAGGGATCCGTATCCTGGCGGAGGACACAGGTGCCAATTACGGAAGAACCTTAGAGTTTTGTGCGGATGACGGCATTGTCCAGGTGAAAACGGTTAGAAGAAAAACAGTAATATTATGATATGATAAAAGCTATGGGAGGCAGATATGGATTTTAATGGTAAGAATATCGTTCTGGCTGTGGATGACAGCCTGATGGTATGTAAACAAATTCAGACAGCACTGAAGGATGAGCCTGTTTTTCTCTGCGAGGCACACAATGGGCAGGAGGCTGTGGATATGGCGATGCAGTATCAGCCGGATCTGATCCTTTTAGATGTGGTGCTCCCTGATATTGAGGGATACGAACTGATCGGAAAATTAAAGGAAGTGGGGCAGGAGGAAGCAGCGGTTCTTTTTCTCACCTCAAAGGATAAAGACGAGGATGTGGTGAAGGGCTTTTCCATGGGCGCCTGCGACTATATCAAGAAGCCATTCGCCACTGCGGAGCTGCGGTCCAGGGTCCACGCTCATCTGGAAATGAAAAAGCAGAAGGATATACTGAACAGACAGAATAAAGAGCTGCTTACCAATATGGAAAAACTGAACTTTATGGCCTTCCGGGACGGTCTTACCGGTCTGTATAACAGAAGGTATGTAGTCGGCAACCTCATGGAGGACATGAAGGACCACAATGCGGAGAAAGCCACAGAAGTTCTCATTATGGCGGACATTGATGACTTTAAGCGGATCAATGATACATATGGCCACGATGCCGGGGACGCGGCACTTGTGTGCATTGCCAACATTTTAGAGGAGCAGTGCAGGGAACACAGGGTCATCCGGTGGGGCGGGGAGGAGTTTCTTATTGTACTTTTCGCTGTCACGGAGGAGGAGGCTTTTGAGATCAGTGAGCGTATCCGAAAGGAAGTGGAGGCATTCCGGATCTATCATCCGGACGGGGAATTCTCCTGCACGCTGACTTTGGGACTTCACACCTACCAGGAACCTGACAGGATAGAGGACAGCGTCAACTGTGCGGATAAGGCACTTTATTACGGCAAACGAAACGGAAAGAACCGCAGTGTCTGGTACAAGGACATACGGTGAGCGGTGATCAGATATGGGATATTTCGATGCGGATGCGGAAGAAATGCTGGAAGTGTACCTTTTAGAGACACGCCAGCTTATGGAACAGTTAAACGGAGTTTTGCTGGAGGCGGACAAGAATAAGACGTTTTCAGAGAAGGATATCAATACGGTTTTCAGGATCATGCACACCATTAAAAGCTCCTCTGCCATGATGGGACTTCACGCCCTGTCAGGCATGGCGCATAAACTGGAAGACCTTTTTTCCTACTACAGGGAACAGAAGGGGGAGATCAGCCGTATAAAACCGGATTTGTTTGACCTTTTGTTCAAGGTATCTGATTTTGTGGAGAGCGAGTTAAAGCAGATGCCGGAGGAGAGTTATGCCCCAAAGGATACTAATGAGGTAGAGAATAAGATAGCGGAGTACCTGAAGAGCCAGGAGGAAAAGCCTGAGGCTGAGCTGCCTGCCGTCCCGGAACAAACAAAGGGGGAGGCAGAGGCAAAAGCAGAGAAAAGAGCAGAGCCTGTGCAGGTGGGAATCCCTGAGATATCCTTAAAGAAAAGCGGTGTCGTCATACGGATCCGTTTTGAAGAGGGCTGCCGCATGGAGAATATCCGCGCGTTTATGATCGTGAGGCAGATCGGAAATCTCTGCAGCAGTGTGGAGAGTTATCCCCAGGACCTGGAAAAGTCCCAGCAGGGAGCGGAATATATCAATAAAAACGGAGTTTTCATCCGGTTTGAGAGCGACAAAAAAGAGGAAGTTCTGGAAGCGGTCAAACGCGGACTTTTTGTAAAGGATTATGAAGTCCTAAGGGATGAGGTAAAGAAGCCGGAGCCGAAGGTGATCAAAAAACCCCCGAAGGCAGACAGCCTTGCCGAGACAAAGGAAGTTGAGTTTCTCAATGTCCGTACAGACCGGCTGGACCGGCTTCAAAACCTGTCGGGAGAACTTTTGATCCTGATGCTGACACTGGACGAAGAGTTAAAAAGCCACGGAATGGATGATGTCAGGGAGGGGACTGCCTATCAGGTCAACCGCCTGATCGAGGAGATGGAGCGCACGGTCATGGAGATGCGCATGGTTCCCGTGTCAAAGGTCATTCCCAAGCTGAAGAGGATATTAAGGGATATCTGCAGGGATCAGGGAAAAGAAGCGGAACTGATCGTGAACTGCGGAGACATTGAAGCAGATAAAAGTGTAGTGGACTATGTCTCGGAATCCCTGCTCCATATTATCAGAAACGCGGTGGATCACGGCCTGGAACATCCGAAAGAGCGGACAGCGGCAGGCAAGAACCCAAAAGGAAGCATTACCTTTAATGCGGAAAATACCATAGGCGAGCTGATGATCTCTGTCGCGGATGACGGCAGGGGCATAGACCTGGAAAAGATACTGGAGAAAGCCAGAGAAAAACATCTCATCACAAAACCGGAGGAGGAGTATGATCCCCAGGAGATCCTGGAGCTTATTTTGACGCCCGGTTTTACCACCAACGAGGAGGTTACGGAGTATTCCGGACGTGGTGTGGGCCTTGATGTGGTGAAGAATATACTGGAGGAGGCGGGAGGCCATCTGTATATCCAGAGTGAGGCGGGAAAAGGCAGTACCTTTACCATCACGCTTCCCCTGTCTCTTGCCACCATTGAGTGTACCAGGTTCCGGGTGGGAAAATGCCGTTTTTCCGTTCCCTCCAGATATGTGCAGCGCTTTTTGAGCTATGAGGAGAACAGAGATTATATACACCTGAGGAACGACAGGAAGTATATTCTGTATGATAACCGGATGCTCCCCCTGGTGGATTTAAGAGAGGCTTACCAGATAGAGGGAGAGTATCCCGACACAGCCCTCCTGGTGTATGTCAAGAGCGCCAAGCGGGAGGGAGTCATCATCATTGACTCCATGTATGAACAGAAGCGGATCGTGGTAAAGCAGCTTCCCGCCCTGTTCGGCCCCGGCTTCCGAAGACATACGGGCATCAGCGGATGCAGTATCATGGGAAACGGCAAGATCTGTGCTGCTCTTGATATTGAAATCCTGATTGAAAAATTCACAAAGGAGGCAGTCCATGAGCGAGAATGAGATCAATGAAATTCTTTGTTTTCCCGGCAGCAGGAAGAATTATGCGGTGGACTTTTCCTGTGTGGTGGAGATCAGCTATGATTTTAAAATATCAAAGATTCCCTGCATGCCCCCGGATTTTGACGGGGTGTGCAGCTACAAAGGTGCCATGATACCTGTCATAAGGATAGAAGGGGAGGAGAGTCTTCCGGAGACAGACAGCGAAGAAGAGAGCCGGGTGATCGTTGTGATCGTAAAGCACCAGAAATATTTTCTGGGTATCCGTCTTTCCAAAGAGCCGTATATCATCTCCTATACCGCTGCGGACAAGATAACCAACCCCCTGGGTGTGGCAGCTTCTGACCGATGGAAAGAAAAAGGGCTTTACCGGTACGACCAAAAATTATTCTCCGTCATTGATGTGGAGAAGACGTTGGAGGGTATGGTCTTCTATCCATGACGGGAGGCTCCGTGTGAACCGTAACCTATGATGCACCAACAGAGAAAAAACAGGCTCTGTTGGTGTTTTTTTATGTTTTTTCTTATGATATAATGATAAAAAGCCTGGGCGGCATGAGAAAAGAAACTGCGCAAGCGGCAGTGGAGGGAGCAGCCTATGAGGAATCGGCAGAATACGGAAAGACCGGCAGAAGAACGGAAGGAAAAAAGTAAAGAAAGACTTCGGGTATTTGCTCTTTATCTGATACTGGCAATGGTCATTGTGCTTCTTATCTGGATGAATAAAGAGACTGCGTCCAATACCATTGGCTTTGACAATGAAAATGTATACGCCCTGGCGGAGGGCTGGACCATGCAGTACGGCGGAAAGACCTTGCAGGTAGCCCTTCCCCTGGACAGCAGCGCAGAAGCAGAGGAGCCCGTCACCTATACAAGGATTCTGGAAGCACAGGACTCCTACTGCAATATGATCATGTTCCACTCCTCTCATCAGCGGATCAAAATATATTTGGACGGGGAACTGCTCTATACCTTCGGATATGGACAGAGCACCCCGGTACACTCCTCTGTGGGCAGTGCCTGGCAGTATACCCGCCTTCCGGAGGACTGGGAAGGAAAGGAACTGCGGATTGAGACCAGGGGTGTGTATGACTCCTATTCCGGCAACCAGGAGATCGTATATCTGGGGACAAAAACGTCCCTTGTCTTCATGGTGGCAAAGCAGAAGGTCGTCTCTCTTCTGGTGGATCTGTTTTTGTTCATTATGGGCGTGCTTTTGATCATGAGCAGCTTCTTCTTCAGGGAGTCCCATACTGTGGGCAGAATCCGGTATCTGGGAATCTTCGCCATTGTGACCAGTACATGGATTCTGCTGAAGTCAGGCGTGGGGCAGCTTTTCACCGGGAACATATTGATGAGTATGAACATTCTTTATCTGCTGTTCGGACTGATGCCCATTCTCACCATCAGTTTTCTTCTGACCTTTGACAGCTTTTTAAAGAGCCTGTTTATGAGGGGACTCTACTGGTTTTGTGTTGTCTGTTATTTTGTCATGCAGTTTCTGCAGTTTGCGGACGTGACAGATTACACCAGGATGGTGTCTGTGAATCACATAAATTTCCTGCTGATCGTACTGGGAATGGCAGGTATTTGTATCCGAAAAAAGGCAAGGGGGGAGAAGATCGAAGACCTGTCGGTCTTTGTAGCTTGCTTTGCGTTTGCAGGATTCGGAGCTGTGGATATTTACCGGTTTTATTTTGAGAAGACCATGCAGAGCAATGTGGGATTTACACAGGCGGGATTGATCTGCTTTGTCTGTTCCCTGGGATACTCTGTAGTCAAACAGTCCTCAGAGGAACAGACGCAAATCATTGAGAACAAGACGCTGAAAAAGATCGCTTACCTGGATATCCTTACGAATCTGCCAAACAGAACCGCTTTTGAGAATCAGATGGAAAAATACAGGACAGGGGATGCAGACAAGAGACCGATCGTGATGATCGTGGATCTGAACGGCCTGAAGGAGATCAATGATACATATGGACACAAGGCAGGTGATGTGGCTATTATCCGCATTGCGCAGCTTTTGGACCGGCATTTCGGACAGCCGCTCCACACATATCGAATCGGCGGGGATGAGTTCTGTGTTCTGGCGGAAGGGGAGAAGGATGAGATATTCAGGCAGCGCATCCGGCATTTTTTAAGTGATGTAAAGGAAGCTGACAAAGAGTACGCATTTACCTTTTCCGCTGCTTACGGATATGTAAAAAGCGGAGAGGAAGGGATTGACAAGGCGTTCATCTGCGCGGATAAAAAAATGTACATCTGCAAGATGCAGATGAAGCAGGAACGGACAGAAGAGGAAGCGTGAGGGGCGGCAGGAGGAGCATATGGATTATAAAGAAGCATTTCACATATTGGGAACAGAGCCATCAAAGGACGAAGCGTGTATCAGGCAGGCTTACCGGAGACTTCTGGCGGACAACAACCCGGAAGACAATCCTGAGGGCTTTAAGAGGCTGCGCCGGGCATATGAGACGGCAGCACAGTATTCCCGCACTGAGAAAGAGGATACGCAGAAGCAGGAGGCACAGACAGAGACAGATCTCTGGATGGAGCAGGTGGAGGCAGTCTATCACTCCTTTTCCCGGAGGATGGACCCGGAATGCTGGAAAGAACTGCTTCGGGCAGATGTGTGCCAGAGCCTGGCAGACGCGGAGGAGGTCAGGGAAAAACTCTTCGGGTTTTTGGCTGTACATTTCAGGCTTCTGCCGGATATCTGGAGGATACTGGACCGGCATTTTCTTATCGAGGAGGAACAGGCAGAGTTTGAGGAGCATCTGCCCGCGGAATTTGTCCGGTATATGTTAAGCCAGATACACGGGGAGATACATTTTCCCTATGAATATTTTGAGGGCAGGGATGACGGGGATTATGATACCTGGACAGCCACTTATTTTCAGCTCTATGAGGCCGTGGAGGAGGGAAATACAGAGCGCGCCGAAGAGCTGTTAAAGAGCATGGAGGCACTGGAGATCTGTCATCCCCTGGCTGAGATGGAGAAGGCCAGGATCATGATGCTGAAAGGGGAAAAGGAAAAGGCTTATGAGACGGCGTCCCATCTTCTGGAAAAGTACCCGGATGAGATTAGGATCCTGATTCTCGGAGGGGGAATTCAGTGGGAATATGGAGATTTGGACCGGGCGGCTGCGGCCTATGAAAAGATACGCAGCCGTTTCCCGGAGCACTTTGTGACCAATCTTCGCCTGGGGAAATATTATGCGGGAAAAGGCCGGTACAAAAAGGCAAAGGAATGTATCAGCAGTGCCAGCCGCGTCAACTCCCGGGACCCGGAGATGCTGGAGTGTTTAAAAGAGATAAACACCCGTCTGATCGCAGAGTACAAAGAAATGATCAGCCGGCAGGCAGCAGGAACAGAGGATTACATTGAGCTAGCCTGGTGTTATCTCCAAAATGAGGAGAATGAGGCGGGAATCGCCTGCCTTACCGGTGTGACGCCGGATATGAAGAATGAAACCGGCTACCACAGTGTGCTGGAACGGCTTTATTTTGCGGCAGGCATGCCGGAAAAGTCTGAGGAGGAGGGAAATGCCTGGATACAGAGCATCCGCAGGGAGGAGCCGTCCCTTTCCGAGGAGGAGAAGCTGCGGGTACCGGAGCGGATCGCAGCGGCTTACTACATTATGGGCCGGGCCTGGATGCAGACCGGGCAGCAGGATGAACATGCGCTGAAGCTTTTGGAGACCTCCATTGCCTTTTATGATCAGAACGCGGATACCTACCTGCAGAAAGCACTTCTTTTGAACCGGATGAAGTTAAGCCGTGAGGCCCGGGAGGCCTGCGACAGGCTTCTGGAGCTGGAACCGGAAAATTTCTGGGGGTATGTGAACCGGATGGAGGCGCTGCTGGCCTTAAAAGACGGGCAGGGAGTCATTCATGATTTTTATGAAGCCAGGAAAATATTTGCAGCTTATCCGCCCTTATACGAGATGACCGCAGAGGTCTTTGACAGTACAGGGCAGTATGAGGATGTGCTGGATATCATGAAACAAGCAGAAAGTGCAGAGATTTCCACACCAAAGCTCTCCCTTTTCCGCCTGCGCGCATGCAGCCGGCTGGCAGAGACAAGAGCCGACGCGGAACAGGTTTTGGATGACGCAGCTTCTCTTCTTGCCCAATTGGAAGGCAATCCGGAAAATGGTAAAATCCGGGCGGAGATTTACGCGGAATCTGCCCGTCTGCAGAATAATATGGGCGACGGAAAAGCAGCGCTTGCGTATATCAACAGAGCTTTGGCAGAGGATAACCGGCCTTTTTTTAAATGGATGAAAGGGAATTTTTTATATGAACTGGAAAAATATCAGGAGGCACTGGAGGTTCTTATGTCCTGCGAGACGGCGTTTCCCGAGGGGGATATGGTCATGTTCCGTATCGGGGAGTGTTTCCATCGTCTTGGACAAATGGAGCAGGCGGCTGCCTATCTGAAAAAGACCCTGGAGATTGACCCGGAAAACGGGCGGGCGAACTGCAAGCTGGCGGAAATCTACAGGGACCTTCTGGAGGAGAAGGAAGACCCGGCCTTTTACGGGAAAGCGCTTATCTATGCGGACAGGCAGATCCAGCTGCAGCCTGAGGCATATTACTATGTGGAGCGGGGACTGCTTCACATGGCCTGCGCCTATTACTGCAGGGCAGTGCATGATTTTGAGGAGGCACTGCGCCTGGAGCCTGAGAATGTGTATGCATACAACAATATCTGTGTCTGCCTCAGAATGATGGGGGAATATGACAGGGCGGTTGAGGCCGGGAAAAAGGCGGAAGCGCTGCTGAAAGAGGAGGACATGGTCCGTGTGTACGGCAATCTGGGGGACTGCTGTATGGAAACCGGATGTCTTGCTGAGGCGGAGGCATATTATCTGAAACACCAGAAACAGTTTCCCAATGGACGCTCTCCGAAAGAATCCCTCATCGAGGTATATATAAGGCTCGGGAACTTAAACGCAGCCTTTTACTGGATCGGGCAGGCCTATGACAGGGAACAGGAGGTGCTGTACCGAAAGGCCCAGGTTTATTATAGACTGGGGGAGGGCGGCAAGGTGCGTATCTGTCTTCGGGATATCCAGAAGGAGAAAACGTATTCGTGCAGGGCAAAGCTTTTGGCCGCATACAACGCCTGCTATCTTCTGGAAAAGAACCGGGAGGCGCTGAAGCTGGCAAAAAGTGTTCTGAAGGAGGCAAAAGCCGGCTCTTCGGAATATTTCCAAGCAGGTTTTCTGGCGGCTGAGATTTATATGAGAACCAAGAAGCCGGCAAAGGCGGGTAAGACAGCAGAGGCGCTTTTGGCTGTCTGGCAGTCAACGTTTGGGGAGGCGTCCCTGATCAAATGGAAATACCGGAGAAAGCGTCTGTACGAGCTGGGGCTTCTCTGCCTCTTTACCGGCAGGACGGAAGAGGCTTTCAAACAGGCAGAGCTTATGGCGGATGCCCCAAAATGTGAAGATGTCTGCTGCGGGCAGCAGGGAGGAATGTGTGCGGAAGCCCTTCATCTCATGGCCCTGATCTGTGAATTTACGGGGGAGAGGCAGCAGGCCTTTGACTACTACGCAAGACTCAAAGAAAGCGGTTTTCTCAACATACAGGCAGATTACGGGTGCAGAAGGATGTAGTGACAGAAAGGAACAGAAGAATTGATAATTGGAATAGATTTGGGTACAACAAACAGTCTGGCAGCA
>OBXM01001527.1_pt1 | contig 13788 bp, 9 predicted proteins | sample 1538141 | NCBI WGS metagenome assembly OBXM01 (sample SAMEA2580153, study PRJEB22360) | human gut metagenome | biome: human gut; feature: human-associated habitat; material: faeces | place: Denmark | collected 2008/2010 | reverse complement strand
CCTGACAGGCGATAATCCCATGGCGGAAGCCGGTGCCGCTGTCAGCGAATCCCTGGTCCTCGATTTCGCAGACACAGACAAGCTCTCCTGGCCTGTGACCGGAAATATCGTTCTTGGCTACAGCATGGACACCACGACCTACTTCCCGACTCTGGACCAGTACAAAGTCAACCCCGCCAATGTGATCCAGAGCGAGGTCAGCACCCCGGTATCGGCTCCGGCGGACGCCAGAGTCGTCTCTGTCGGGACAAATGAGGAGATCGGTAATTATGTCAACCTGGACCTCGGAAACGGATATACCGCTGTCTGCGGCCAGTTGAAAGAGATTCCCGTTGTAGAAAACGAGTACATCCACCAGGGTGATCTCTTAGGTTACGTCGCAGAGCCGACAAAATATTACACGGTGGAGGGCACAAATGTGTTCTTTGAGTTTCTGAAGGACGGCGTGCCGGTGGATGCGTTGGATTTTCTGGAGTGAGAGAGCGTGGTTACACGTAAAAATCGATTCCGGCTCAACTGCACCGATGGACTTTTGTCCTTCGGCGTAAATTCTCTTACAGTCAGCACAGCAAGTGTGCAGATCTGCTGAATATTTTAAAAGTTTAGTGCAAAAAGCCTTCAGGGAAGCTCTCTGGAGGTTTTTTGCAGTGTTCAGACCTGAGCATTCCCATATTTATGGATGATGCATATTCTAATATCAGAACAAAGAAAGGAGACATCCGCATATGAATTGCAGAAATTCCGATCTGCCGGATACCGCTATGGCTCCGTCCTGCGACTGCGGCAGAAGTCTGTCTGATATTTCCGGCCCGGGACCTGTTGTGCGTCCGGTGGCCAACTTTTGTTTTGACGACAATGATCCAAGATTCCCGATAGGAATGGGATATGTTCCGATGCAGATGTGGGGGACCATATATCCGTTAGCCAGAGGTTTTGTCCGGGGAACGATCTTCCCGTCCCTGGATCTTCCATTTGCTGTGGGGAGGTGCAGAAGATGAGGGAAATGTATCGATGCAGCATGATGCCGGGAATGCCGGCAGAACCCATGCGTGACTCCCGCCTGTCAGCACAGAGTGCGATGCCTGCGTGCAGTACGTGCCAGAGTGCCGGGGGCATGGCCGTACAGGATAAAGAGCTGTTGATGCGTCAGATCATGGAAGCCGGTTTTGCGATGGATGACGTTGTCCTGTTCTTAGACACTCATCCGGAAAATCAGGATGCACTGCGCTATTACAAAGCGGTCCGTGACATGCGTGACCAGTCCATGGCTGCCTATGAGAGGCGGTTTGGGCCGCTGAGATACACCGATGTCACGTCCATGTCCTGGAACTGGGTAACTGAAAAATGGCCATGGGAAGGAGGATGCTAAGATGTGGGTCTACGAAAAAAGATTGCAGTTTCCGGTAAATATAAAGGAACCGAATGCGAAGATGGCGCAGTTTATTATGAGTCAGTATGGTGGACCCGACGGCGAAATGGGTGCGTCCATGCGCTATCTGTCCCAGCGCTATTCCATGCCCTACAGTGAGCAGAAAGCGGTGTTGACAGATATTGGTACAGAGGAACTGGCACACCTTGAGATCGTCGCGGCGATCGTCCACCAGCTCACGAGAAATCTAACTGCCGAGGAACTGGAAGAACAGGGGTTTGGTCCGTACTATATCGACCATGCTACAGGAATCTGGCCTCAGGCGGCTGGCGGTGTGCCCTTTAACGCCTGCGAGTTCCAGTCGAAGGGCGATCCTGTGACGGATCTCTTCGAGGACCTTGCTGCAGAACAGAAAGCCCGGAGCACCTACGACAACATTCTTCGTGTCGTGACAGATCCCGATGTCTGCGAACCGATCCGTTTCTTAAGGAAGCGTGAGATCGTCCACTTCCAGCGTTTCGGAGAAGCTCTTCGCGGTCTTCAGGAGAAGCTGGACTCCAGAAACTTCTACGCCTTCAACCCGAGCTTCGATCCGCAGCCGGCTGCGGTGGGAAATTCACGGTAGAAGAATAGAAAAAGAGATCCCGTTCCTTTTCCATAAAATTTATGGGAGGAAGGGATCTCTTTTCTCGTCAAACATCAGACCGGACTACATCTTGCACTGGAAGGAATCACAGTCGGTACATTCCTTTTTTGTAGGATTGAGTTCATGCGTTCCTACATGGATACGGTCTAAGGTGCAGTAATCCACATTTTCCGCATGATGCACGCAGTTATGGATCGAGCACTGGATGCTGTCGTTCTTTTCCTGATTCATCATTTCTCACCACCTTTTTCTGGGATGGTATCAGTATAACCGGACGGCAGAAAATGATGCTGGAAGAAAATGACAGGAACTTATGCGACGGTCTGAAAAAAGCCATTTCACCCGGAATCCAATAACTTAAGCATTTCCTGTTTTCTTATAGGAACCGGAAAAATATTTCATGATATCACGTCTCGTGATAATTCCGATAAAGGATTTATTGTCATCGAGTACCGGGACGAAGTTCTGCTGCATCGCCTTATCCAGCAGATCTTCCATCTTTGCTCCGGCGTTTACCGGGCTGTTGTCCTGACGGCGCTTTACCTCCATGACGGAGATCAGCTCCATATCCTTTAAACTCTGGTTCAGATGGCTCTTCATGTACCAGAGCAGATCACCTTCTGTCAGCGTTCCCGCATACCGTCCCTGCTTTGTGAGAATCGGCAGGGCGGAATAGCCGTGCGCCTCCATCAGGTCGATCGCTTCTCTGAGGTTCGCGTCGGAATAAATAAATGCCACATCATTCTTTGGTGTTAGAAAAAACAGAATATTCATGTGTCTCTCCTTTAATATCCAAGATCTTCATTGATAAATACCATTTCAACTTCCATTCCGGTACAGGGGCGTTCTAAGATCAGGATCGCGTTACAGATCCGCTCCGGACTGTTGCAGTCATAGCACTTTTTGTCATCGGACACGACGCATGGAGTCTTCTTATTAAAACGCGCCGCGTTCTTTGGACAGGCGATATTTCTCGCGCGGTCCATTGCGGAGGACAGATCCGGCGCGATCTTATTTTTTCCGATCACATAGTATACTCGTTTCGGTCCAAATAAGCTCTCGGAAAGACGGTTTCCGCTTCCGTCAATGTTGATGATCTGACCGGTCTCTGCAGCGGCATTTGCGCTCAGTATGTATACGGTAGATTCTTTTTTTGCCCGGATCCTTGCATCCGGTCCCTGTTCCCAGTGCCAGATCACTTCGTTGTTTTTTTTGAGGATCTCAAAGAGATCCATCTCTTTTGCGGTCATACAGCCACCGAAGCCAACGGTCTCACCTTTGATCTGCTCAGCAAGATAAGCTGCAGCTTCCTCCTTTGTCTCAAAATATGATGTATGGAAACGATGGTTTTCGAAGTTCTTTTTTAATACAGGGTAATCCATAAGTTCTCGATGTTCCTCCTTCTGGTACAGACGGCAGCAGCCGCCGGGTCAGTGACGCAAAAACCGGTCCCAAAGCAGCAGCGGATCAGCTTTTTCTTGCGTAAATAGAGTCATGATACTTTACCATGACTCGTCTATTGACATTATAGCATAAATTGTAACAAAAAGAGGGAAGAAAACATGAATTATTTGTGAAAAAATTCGAAAAGAGTCATAGTATATGAAAAAAGGTTCCTGCCTGGAGTTCTTTGGATGGGTGATTTTGATATCATATTGACATTTAAAAAAAAATAGAATATGATGTAGGCAGCTAAGAAATGTGGTGAACTTTTCTCATGCGACGCAAAAACCCCAGAGGCTGCCACCTCTGGGGTTTTCTTGTTCGTTACGGTGAACCACTCCGCATAGGCTGTTGCTGCCTATTTATCTCTGTCCAGCCATTTGCATATGTAGCAGCTAACTACACCTGCTATAACAGAGACAAGAAATGTGGTGAACAATTCGGTCATGGACGCACACCTCCTTTCTGCTGGAGGTTCGGCAGCGTTTACAGCATATCACATTTTATATTGATATTCTACAATTTTCTATTAATGAAAACTATGATAGATATAAAAAAAGAAGCTGTATGGAAGTTCCATACAGCTTCATGACCTGTCCGGGAATCGAACCCGGGTTTACGCCGTGAGAGGGCGTCGTCTTGACCGCTTGACCAACAGGCCGGAATCGAGGCGACAAGATTCGAACTTGCGACCTCTGCGTCCCGAACGCAGCGCTCTACCAAACTGAGCCACGCCTCGATGTTCTTGAGCGTTTGTTTTGCGCTGTTTACCAGCGACTTGTATATATTATCATGACTCAGAAAAAAATGCAAGCGTTTTTTGAAAAAAATGCAAATTTTTAAAACAAATTTTCCGGAATGTGGGAAGAAGCCCGGAAAAGCCTTATTTTATGCGGGAAAATGGCATTTCCGGTTAAGTGGGGGATCTATTTCATAAATGTTTTTAGAGGGAGGGACCGGCAGAAGCTTCCGCCGGTCAAGTATGAAAAAGTATATTTTGTTCCAGGCTTGCTGTCCTGTTACGATTTATAGGATAGTGGAAAAATGTGTCGAAATATTGTGTTGTGTGTGAAAAAAGTGTGAAATTATATAGGATCGCTGCGCTGTACACAGGAATGATAAATTTATAACGATTTCTTCTTTGAAATGGTTGCAGGAATGATGTGATTGGTATAAAATATAGATGTTTCTGCGATGATAGTATAAACATAAAAGTCATGGGCGGGAAAATTCCGCTTCAGGCGCAGAAATATGATTGCATTTATTAAAAGAACGCAGGCAATGATTCAGAAGTGAAATAATCCTGCAGTCACGCAATAAAGGAGAAAAAATCATGAGCAAAAAGCCAGTAGTGTTAATGATCCTCGATGGTTACGGACTGAATAAAACACATGAAGGAAATGCGGTATATGAGGCGAAGAAGCCGGTGATGGACCGCTTAATGAAGGAGTGCCCGTTTGTGGAGGGTCAGGCCAGCGGACTTGCTGTCGGACTTCCGGACGGACAGATGGGAAACTCTGAGGTCGGACACCTGAACATGGGCGCAGGCCGTATCGTTTACCAGGAACTGACAAGAATCACAAAGTCTATCCAGGACGGCGATTTCTTTAGCAACGAAGAGTTCCTTGCAGCTGTTGAGAACTGTAAGAAGAATAACTCCGCGCTGCACCTGTTCGGACTCTTATCCGACGGCGGCGTACACAGCCATATCACCCATGTTTACGGACTTTTAGAGCTCGCAAAGAGAAACGGTCTCGACAAAGTATTCGTTCACTGCTTCTTAGACGGCCGTGACACTCCGCCGGCATCCGGAAAGGATTTCGTCGCAGCGTTAGAGGAGAAGATGAAAGAGCTCGGTGTCGGCAAGGTGGCATCTGTTATGGGACGTTACTATGCGATGGACCGTGACAACCGCTGGGACCGTGTGGAGCTTGCGTATAAGGCACTGACAGCAGGCGAGGGCAATAAGGGAACATCCGCGACGGAACTGATCCAGGCATCCTACGATGACGGAAAGACGGATGAGTTCGTTGTTCCGGCTGTCGTGGCAGGGGAGGATGGAAATGCGATCGGAACGATCAGGGACAATGATTCCGTGATCTTCTTCAACTTCCGTCCGGACCGCGCAAGAGAGATGACCCGCGCATTCTGTGATGACGAGTTTACAGGATTTGCGAGAGCGAAGAGGATCAAGACCACCTATGTATGCTTTGTTGATTACGATGAGACGATCCCGAACAAACTTGTCGCATTCAAGAAAGAGACGATCAAGAATACTCTCGGTGAGTTCCTTGCTGCCCACGGGAAGACTCAGGCGAGAATTGCTGAGACAGAGAAATATGCCCACGTTACCTTCTTCTTCAACGGCGGCGTTGAGGAGCCGAATCCGGGTGAGGACCGTATCCTTGTGAAGTCCCCGAAGGTCGCAACCTATGACCTTCAGCCGGAGATGAGCGCACCGGCCGTTTGTGAGAAGCTGACAGGCGCGATCCGCTCCGGAAAATATGATGTTATTATCGTAAACTTCGCAAATCCGGATATGGTAGGCCACACAGGCGTTGAGAACGCAGCGATCAAGGCCATTGAGGCTGTCGACGAGTGCGTTGGAAAAGCAGTTGAGGCAATCAAAGAGGTTGATGGCGTGATGTTCATCTGTGCTGACCACGGAAACGCAGAGCAGCTGATCGACTACAAGACAGGAGAGCCGTGGACCGCTCACACAACAAACCCGGTTCCGTTCATTCTTGTAAACGCGGGCGAGGGCTGCGGCCTCAGAGAGGGCGGCTGCCTTGCAGATATCGCTCCGACCCTGATCGAGCTTATGGGAATGGAACAGCCGAAGGAGATGACTGGTAAGTCACTTTTAATAAGAAAGTAAGAGAACTTTACCGCGATAAGATCATGTAAAAATAAAAACAGTTCCGGCGATATGGACAGAAGAGTCTGTATGCCGGAACTGTTTTTATGTAACAGAAAATTCCTACCCGTGTGCAGTAACGCCAAAGATGTGTTATAAGAACAATTTCACAGTGTATACTTGACATAGAGAATCCTCTGACATTAAGATAAAAGAAATATTTTCGGCAGGACAAAAGGAGAAGGTTATGGAACAGGAAACAAGAATCGCAGTAGTGGGAATCATTGTAGAAAATAAAGAGGCTGTGGGGGAGGTCAACCAGATCCTTCACGATTACAGCCCCTATATTATCGGAAGAATGGGACTTCCATATGAAAAGAAACATGTGAACATCATCAGCATTATCGTAGACGCTCCGGCCGACCGGATCAGCGCGCTTTCCGGGAAGCTTGGAAAGATCAGAGGGATCAGTGCGAAGGTGATGTATTCGAAGAGTGGGCAGTAGGTGGAGAATCGCATGCTCCAAAGCTTCCCTGCATGGCATTATTCCCGTACGATATCAAGCAGAGTATCATCTCTGGTTTCGAACCATTTCATAAAGGCATACCATTTTTTCCATAAGACGTATGCTTCCGAACAAAAAATGCATAGACGATCATGATCACCGCTATCTCGATTAATAGTAGTATGTAGAAATAAGCCCGCCTTACTCATCGGTTATCATTCCCTTCCGCATACAGGTAAACAGGTATTCCATAAATGCTTCCTTTGTCTCTTTTTTCTTTCGACGGCTGCAGAAAAGGCAGGAACCATTTTTCAGACGGACAGAACCATCCTCCTCCACAGAGATCACCTGCGAAAAATTGAGGAGGAGACTGCGGCCGCTCATATAAAAACGTCCGCCCTTTGGCAGCAGCGCCATTAGATCCGAAAAAGAGAGGCGCGTGGCAACGTCCCCTTTTAACGTGTGGATGATCAGGCGGTGATTCTGCGTTTCCGCGTATAAAAAATCATCCAGAAGAATCCGCTGGCAGGATGACTGTCCCTGTCCAAGGACAGCCTGAATCTCAATGTAAGCCGGTTCGGAAAGAAAGGTGCGGATCTCATTGAGGCACCAGTCCAGAGCGTCTGCATCCACCGGCTTTAAGAGATAGTCAAGCGGATGTACCCGGTATCCCTCAAGGGAATAATCCCGCTCATTGCTCACAAAGATAAGAGGGATCCGTGCGGCAACAGTTCGAAGCTTTTTGGCTGTTTCAATCCCGTTCAGACCGTTTTTTGCAAGCATAATATCCATAAATACAGCGTTGAAAAGACCGGGGCGGAAAGCCTTTAAAAAGGCTTCACCGCTCTCATAGCAGGTAAAATCAGCCATTTCTCCATGCTCCTCGAAATTCTTCTGTATTAAATCGATCAGATGCTTCTGATCGAAAACGAAATCTTCCACAATAGCAATATGCATCATAATTGCAGCACTCCCTTCACCACGATGCTTCTGAACCAATTAGGTCGAGGTTGGACCATTTGCGTCGAGGCGGTTTTCAGAAAAACACGTAATTGATATACTATTAGTATAGAAGATTATGCGAAAAATGTAAATATTGCGGGAATCTGATGTTTATCACAGTCGAGAAGACTCCCACCTCTTTCGGGTGGTGAGTAATAGCAAATTTGTCTCAATGGGAGGAAAATGGTATGAGAAAAAAATCGAAACGAATTTTAGCAGCTGCATTGTCAGCTATATTAATATGGAACACATGTGAATGGCAGCCGCAGGCAATGGCGGCCGGTTCGCTGCAGCGGATCGGGGCTGAAACGGAGGCAGATGATACTGCGGAAACAGCAGAAAAAGAAGCTGCATTAAAAAAATCTGCATTAAAAGCCTCTCCGTCGGATGCTTCTCCGTCGAATGCGGAAGTAAAAGATAACCGCGGCGGGGCAGGTGCAAACGGAGCACCAAACGGCACAGCAACAGGAGCAGAGATAGAGGCATTTCTGGAGCTGGATGAGGCCATTGCGGTGCAGAAGCTCTCTCTGGGTGCCAAAGAAAGCGATATCATCCTTCCGGATACTCTGGAGGTTCGGATGAAGCAGGAAACTTTAGAGGATACTCAAAAAGCCGAAAGGGAACTGCAGATAGCTGCGGAAGCTGACACCGAAAAAGAAAGTGCAGAAACGGAAGCAGATGAGGATATCAGCAGGATTTCCGGCGTGACCTGGAAGCTGGATATTGGTGAGAGCGACTACCCGGAATTTCACGGCGGGATCTCCCCACAGGAATATTTTGAAGAATTTGACGAAGACGGAGAACCTATCGAAACCTCCGATAAGACTTGGAATGGCTATTATGAGGCAAACCAGGACTACAACGGCTGTGCCTATGTCTACACACCGGTTCTGCCGGAAGAGCTGAGCAAATTTGAAGTGGCGGATACGGCTGACCTGCCGGAGATTTATGTGATGGTAGGGGACGCGGGCGTGGCGCTGCTTGCGGATACACCGCATGATTTGAATGGAAATTATCTGGTGATTAATAAAAAAAATGTGGGTGAGTTTAATGGAAAGACGATCACTGGCACCTATCATCCGACGGAGAGATTATCGGGAGGCCAGAAAATCGAAGGTGGTATTGTAATTGATGATGTTACAGTAAATTTGACAATTGAAGATGTAAATGTTGGCTATGGCACTGATATCATAGATGATGCAGCCGGAATTCTTCTGAAAGGAAAGGCAAAATTAAATTTAACAGTAAAAGGGGATAATTCATTAAAGGGTACATACGGCGGCGCTGGAATTGGGGTTGAGGAAAAAGCAACCCTGATCATTACAAAAGAGAGCACCGGAAGTCTGACCGCGACCGGAGGCGGATATGGCGCGGCAGGAATCGGCGGAAGGGCGACGGTGCCAGATCATGAAAATACAATAATAAGCTATAAGACAGGTACGATTGAGATTCAAGGCGGCAATATCCATGCGGTTGGTGGAGATTACTGGTTTAGGGGTTCGGCGGTACGTCTTGGGGGTGCGGGAATCGGAACAGGTATGTATGGCATTGGCGGAACGGTCCGGATTTTGGGCGGTACCGTAAAAGCGGAAGGCGGAATAGCGACCGGAGCTGGAATTGGAGGCGGAGACAATGGAGCCGTAGATTCGATCCAGATTGGCGAGGAAAACGGCGAAGCACCGGAGGTTGAGGCAAGCAGTCATGATGTAAAGTACGGTGCTGCAATCGGAAGCGGACGGAATGCTCAGCTCAATTTAAAGCTGTCCTGTGGCACGATAAACATATTCAGTGGAAATCTGAAGGTTAAGGGAAATATCGGGTACGGAGGTTTCGATAAAAATGGAGACAATGAACAAAGAGGCGGAAGCGTTGATATTTCAGAGCAAGTGAAATTAAAACTGACAGACGGAACGATAGAACCGCGTGGAACAACGTGTACATTTGGTAAAAAAGCATTCCAGATGACCGTCTATGATAATCAGTTGTCAGATGGAACATACCCTGTAAAAATTCGCTTCTATCAGGAGGGGGATACCGCTCGAAGCACTCCTGTTTATGAAACAGACGCAGAGATGAAGGTTAGTGCATTTAAAGGCACGATACCGACTGTGACAGAGTGGCTCGGATTTACGGGAGAGATGTCAGTTGTGGCGGAGGTAACAGACTCCCAAAACAATACGGTTACAGAGACAGGAACGGCTGTCCTGCATGCAGGAGAAGATGAGAACATTCCTGTTACGCTGGGAAAAGAGGCATATAAGAAAACACTGGATTTAACCATTTATGATGGCCGTTTGAAAAATAATCAGAATTATACGCTGACAGTTCAGGTGGGCGATCAGGATGAAAGCGGAGTTTTGCCGGATATTCTGAGTTATTCGAATAAGAAAGCGTCTAACTATCAGATTTCGGCAGGAAAGGTCAGCTGGCATTCCTCTCTAAATGGAGAAGAGATTCCGGTTGTAGTTACGATTCAGGAATCAGGAGAAAATGGAACGGCGTACCAAGTGTCCGGAACACTTACCCTAGAAAACAAAGAAGAAACGGCACTTTCTCTTTCCATTGGTGAAAAGCTGTATCCGGTACACTTTGTATTCTTTTCATCACAGGTACAGGATACCGATCAGGTGGAACTGCGGGCAAATCGGACAGATGCAGCTGGCACAGGAAACCCTATAGAATTGAACAAGGAGCTGGGACAGTTTGCTTTTGATGGGAAACTGGTAAAAGATGCTGCTAACGAGAATAGTGCAGTTGCAACGGCATATCTTCCGACAGGCGAATATCAGTTCGGAATTGCGACGAGGATTGCGGGATTTGGAGAGTCGAATGGCCAATTTACATTGGACCAGAAGAAGGTGAATGCAGATGAGGCAGGGACAGAGATAGTGGTTCTGAATGAAATGCAGGCCTTTGAAGGTGTGCTGGATCTTTCCCAGGGCGATATCACATTCTCGGAACAGGGAGGAAATCTGGTCATTTCGCATTATCAGAAGGAGGCAGATTCGATAGAGAGCACGTTAAAAACAATACCGGGGCAGTCGTATGAGACAGTCTATACGATTGTGACAAGTGAAGAGAATACGGCGCATCTTTTAAAAATCAATACATCCGCAGCGCAGGATGTGAAGCTGGTTGTAAAAGGCATCCATCTCCAGGCATCAGAAACCGCAGCACAGGATGCAGCGCCAATTCAGATTAACGGTAGTTCCCGCGTGCTCATGTATCTGGAAGGAGAGAATGAGATTCAGGTTCAGAAAACGGAATCAAAAGCTCCGGCGGGCATTAGTGTGGCTGAGAAGGCACAGATTACCATAGATTGTAAGCCGGATGCAGACGGTTCGATAGAGGTGGTAAGTCAGGCTGAAGGTAACAGTGGAGCAGCGATAGGAGGCGCTCCGGAAGCGGATGCGGGTACGATCATCATCAATGGAGGAACGGTTACGGCTAAGCTTTCAGGGAGCTCTTATGCAGCGGCAATCGGTGCTTCGTTTCGGAAAAGTGTACAGAAAATACAGATTAATGGTGGAACTGTTACTGCTGAGGTAAAGGAAAACAGGGGGCAAGGAGCAGCAATTGGTTCTGGTTCTTCGATTAATAAGAAGGATGTTTCAACGGCTCAGATCCATATTACAGGTGGAAAAATTAACGTATATGCGCTGTATGGGGCTGGAATTGGAAGCGGCTCCATGAGTAATGCACAGGTGCAAATCGATGGCGGAATGATTACAGCTCGCTCATGGAATGGGGCTTCTGTTGGAAGTGGTGATTATGGAAGCTCAGAGATAAAGATTAATGGTGGAACGTTTTGCCTGGATAAAAGCAAACAAACGGATTCTAAAATATCAGATATAGGATCGGGAGCATCGGGCGAGGAGACAGAGGTTATTATCAATGGTGGAACGTTTTATATGGTAAACAATGGAAGCTTTTATAATAGTGCACCTCGGATTCAAAGCCTGAAAGCAGATAGTTCGGGAAATTTGAACCCGGAAAATCCATTGAATGGTGAGGGAGCTCCTGTTTATGCCACGAAAGCCGATTTATCCAGCGTTTATGGAGCAGATGGTGTGATAAAAAATGCCAGCATCGACGTTCCTTCTTACAACTATGGTTTTAAGGATGCTCAGACAGCTCCAAACGGCGTTGTGTATATGTACCTCCCAGCCGCCGATTTAGTGAAGGCAACTTTTTCCGGCATCAACTATGAAGGAAAAGTAGAGGCGGATGCAGCTAAGAATGAGTTAGAGCGTGAATTGACTTTTGTTGATTATGGAAAGGAATTATTGAGAAACAATTTACAGAGCGTAGTGGAATTTGCACAGTCAAACGATGCATCGTCCTGGACGGAAATTCCGGTAAATGGTGCAGCATCGCTGACTGAGATTCTGAATAGCCAGTCAGAAGATACAAAAGAGATTTCCCTGTATGTCCGTAAGAAAGCGGGCACTTCCGGTGCTGCAACCGAGATAAAAATTCCGGCAAGACCGGCAAAACCGGATAAGATAACAAAGGTAACGAAAACCAGCTACTCTATCAAAATTGTCGAGCCGATTGATGCCAAGTATGAGTATGGAATTGCTGAATCTGAGTCGGGTGCGCTTCAATGGCAGATGGAGAGGACGTTTACGTCACCGAAGCCGACTAACACCTATTATATAACCCGTCGTGTGAAAGCAACAGAGAGCCGCTTTGCATCGAAGCCGGCTGATCGCTTGTCGGTGACAACACCGGATACATTACTGATCGACGGTCCCGCCGGCAAAGTATCCTTGGAAACGAAAGGAACCTATGGGCAGACTCTTGCGGAGATTCCGGTACAGCTGGCAGCGGGATTTCAGGTTGTTAATTATAAGGGATTACCGGTTTCAGGAACATGGAGCTTCAGTAAGGATCAGAAAGGAACGCTCGCTTCATCCATTTGTCCGGAGGTAAAGGGAACAACTGCATATCAGGTAGAATTTATCCCGGATGGAGCGTCAGAAGGGCAGTATGGAAATAGTTTGGAAAGAGATGTGATTCCGGAGATATCACCGAAAGAGTTGCATGCAGTTCTTACGACACCTATTGAAAAATTCTATGACGGAAATACCGATATCGCATTAAAGGCGACGGTAAAGATAGGAGCTTCGGGTCAGAGCTATACCATCAGTGGCCTGAAAGGAAGCTTTGCAGATGCCAATGCCGGAACCGGTAAGACGATAACCGTTGATTCCTCAGAGGCAAGGGTTGAGACGGGCGAGAGTGCAGTGAATCTGCAGAATTACCTGATCACATATCCAGCCCAGACCGGAACGATCCATCAGATACAGGGTTCGGTTTCGATCGATCCGCAAACATGGACCGGAGAAAAAACCTATGGAGACGACAGCTTTCCACTGACAGGTGTGAAGAGAGTGGGAGATGGAGTTCTGAACTATACAAGCTCTGATGAAAAGGTTCTCACCGTGGACGCACAGGGACAGGTGACCATTAAAGGTACCGGTTCTGCAGATGTAAGCATCACCATGGCAGAGGGAACGAATTACCTTGGCACAAGCACACCGGTAAAGGGAACGATAACCATTGAAAAAGGGACACTCACCCTTGCCTTAACGGCTGTGAACCGGAGTACCGGAGCGCAGCAGCCGGAAGGGATTCTCGGAACCTACGAGGATGATTTTGATATCATTGCACGTATTCAGGGAGCGTATGGTGACAGGCTGCAGGGTATGATCCACTTCTATGATAATGGAAATCAGAATCCGGATACGATCCCTGTAGGGGAAGCTGGAACTGCGGTTCTCAACCTGCCAAAGCCGGGAGTCGCATCCGTAGGAACGCACCGGATGACAGCCGAGTTTGATTTTGACACTCATCAGGAGTGGGCGGCCAAATACAAAACGCCTGCTCCGGCTGCATTTACATTTACGATCGGAAAGGTGGCTGCACCGCAGATCACCTGGCCGACGGCAGCGTCGGTGAAG
>OBXM01001526.1_pt1 | contig 13789 bp, 13 predicted proteins | sample 1538141 | NCBI WGS metagenome assembly OBXM01 (sample SAMEA2580153, study PRJEB22360) | human gut metagenome | biome: human gut; feature: human-associated habitat; material: faeces | place: Denmark | collected 2008/2010 | reverse complement strand
AGGCCATGCATTGGATGCTGGAGCAGAACACCCGCCTCCGGGATGTGGTGCTCTGCCTGGATCACGACGAGCCCGGACAGACGGCGGCCAGGCGCATCCAGGAAGAGTTACAGGGAGCAGGATACCACAGCGGTATCCTGCTCCCTGTGCATAAGGACTGGAACGACGACCTGGTGCATGGGCAGGCCATGGCCGCCCCCGCCATGGCCATGGGGCAGAGTATGTAGGCCGCAGAGGCGCACCGCCCGCCGGGGGGGTGGTGCGCCCTGCCGCTGGACTGGGCCCCGGTTCATTTTGGCCCGCCCAGAAGGTCACACTGGAAGCAGATTGAAACGCAGAGAGCAGACAACGAAGGGATGATTGCAGTGAACAACGACACCTGGATGCTGATCCTCCTGCTGGCGGTGGTATTCGGCGCCCTGGTCGCCATTACCACCTTTTCCGGCCGGGGCAGCCTGGACAGCATCAAGAGTAAAACTGTGGGTGACGGCCAGCACGGCACCGCCCGCTGGGCCACGCAGGGGGAAATCAAGAAGACCCTCCGCTCCGTCCCCTTCCAGACCGCGCTGTGGCGGAAGGGGGAACGCCTCCCAGGCGCACAGGGGCTGGTGTTGGGCTGTACCGGAAAGAAGGGGCAGCTCACGGCCCTGGTGGATTCGGACGATATCCACTGCCTCATGATCGGCGCCTCCGGCGTTGGCAAGACCGCCTTCTTCCTATACCCCAATTTGGAATACGCCTGCGCCAGCGGAATGAGCTTCTTTGCCAGTGACACCAAGGGAGATCTGGCCCGGAACTATGGGGCCATCGCCCGGGACTGCTATGGCTACCAGGTGGCAGTGGTGGATCTTCGGAACCCCACCCGCTCAGATGGCTATAACCTGCTCACTCTCATCAATCACTACATGGACGCATGCAGGAGAGATCCGGCTGATCTGGCCGCCCGAGCCAAGGCGGAGAAGTACGCCAAAATCCTCTCCAAGACCGTCATCAACCCGGATGAGGAGAACTTTGCACAAAATCAATATTTTTACGACGCGGCGGAGGGCGTGCTCACCGCCGTGATCCTGCTGCTGGCAGAGTACCTGCCACCCAAAAGGATCCACGGGGAGTTGCGGGAACGGCGGCATATCGTGTCAGTATTCAAGCTGGTGCAGGAGCTGCTGGCCCCCAGCATTCTGCCCGGCAAGAATGAGTTCCAGCTCCTCATGGACCGCTTGCCGGAGGAACACAAGGCCAAGTGGTTCTCCGGCTCCGCCCTCACCGCCGCCGAACAGTCTATGGCCTCCGTCATGTCCACCGTCCTCTCCCGGCTGAACACCTTCCTGGACTCGGAGCTGGAGCAAGTGCTGTGTTTCGACAGCACCATAGACGCCGAGAGCTTTGCCGCAAAGAAATCTGCCATCTTCCTGATACTTCCGGAGGAAGATCAGACCAAAAACTTCATGGCTGGGCTGATGATCCAGACCCTGAGTCGGGAGCTGTTCTCTGTGGCGGATGAGCACGACGGGAAGCTGCCCAGCCGGGTGGTGTTTTTCTGTGACGAGCTAGGTACCATGCCCGCCTTCGACATCCTGCCCCTATTCTCCGCTGGCCGCTCCCGGCGGCTGACCCTGGTGCCCATCATCCAAAGCCTGGCCCAGTTGGAGAAGAACTATGGCAAGGAGGGGGCGGAGATCCTGACGGATAACTGCCAGGACACCATTTTCGGCGGCTTCGCCCCTAACAGCCAGACCGCCGAGGTGCTGTCCAAAGCATTGGGCAACCGCACTGTCCTGAGTGGCTCCATCTCCAGGGGAAAGAACGACCCCAGCCAGAGCCTCCAGATGATCGAGCGGCCCCTCATGACCCCGGATGAACTCAAGTCCATCCCCAAGGGGCACTTCATCGTCATGAAAACAGGCACACACCCCATGCAGACCCGCCTGCGGCTGTTCCTGGAGTGGGGGATTACCTTTGGGGAGCCCTACCAGGTATCCCAGCAGGCCGCTCGAAAGGTCTACTACGCCAGCAAGGCAGAATTGACCGATGTTATATACCGGGCATTTCCTGCGTCTGCCCGCCAGAACAACTACCGTACGCCGAAAAAGGAGAAAACCATACCATGAGCTATTTTAGCGAGATTTACGGCGACTTAGAGCTGAGCGCCAGGGCCAAGCTGGTGCTGGTGTACCTCCATGACCGGGCAAACAAGGATGGCGAGAGCTGGTACGCCATTGGCACCATGGCAAAGGATCTGAGACTTTCCCGCTCTACAATAAAGCGGGCCCTGACCGAACTTGTTCGTCAGGGCCGAGTAGAAAAGCAAGCGAGGTTTCGGGAAAATGGTGGGTGCACATCTAACCTTTATGTATTTTCGAAGTATTGTAAGCAACATCTGTGATCATTATCTTCATTGAAAAGTGCAACGGGTTTTTCAATAGTTATTATGTGGTGATCCTCCACCCTCTAAAGCACAAAAGGAAGCCCCCTTGAAGCTTATGAGATATCACCCATATAGATTAGTTCCCTGTTGCCGGTGAGCCGGTATAGGCATAAAATTGGGAGTCGAATTTGTTGCGTAGTGGTTCTCACTATTGCCTATTGATAGCGCCGAAGCTTTTTTAACGCTCTCATCTTTACCTGATTGATATTTTGTTTTGTTGTATGGACAATCCTTGCAATATCGACTGATGTATATCCATGGAGGTAGATTAGGGTAAGGACTTTTCTCTCCTTTTTAGTAAGTTCTGGACATGTGTCTAAGAGTTCAGAAAAGTCAAGTACTTCGCGTTCTCTGATGGGTGCCACTAATCCAAGAAGCTGTGCTTCTGTAAGTTCTTCCCAAGATACCGGCGGCTCGACCGTCTTCTTGAATGGAAGCAATGAGATGTAAGCATTTCGTACAGACTGGGCTAAATAGGCGACGATCGTACCGTCTCCTTGAGAGCGAAGCGAGTCAAGATTCATCGCATGTATAGTTTCAATAAAACGCAGGGTTAGCTCACTTTGTGCGTCCTCCGAGTGTAGTCGTCTGCTATAATGTTTGAGCTGAGGTTCAAATTTCTGGATGATGAAAAGCATGTCTTCTTGGCTTCCAGACTGGGCACGAAGTATACGTTCACTGAACACCGCTTACACATCCCATCTTCGTAAAGATGAGAGTTAAAGAGCGGATTGTGCCCCAAAAGTAAACTTAGTTTCAAAAAAATTCTACTTTGTACACTCTATTAGACAAGGAAATTCCAATTATGCAACCAGACTTCTATGCTGTAAAATGGTTCAAAAGTAAGAGGGAGGGCATGAGTAGACTCATGCCCTCTCTCCTGTAAAGTGGATTCAATTGATGAAACTGATAGTGTTGATTTTGTTGCAGATTTGATGAAAGCTTGTCTTATATAAAAACAGCACCTTCTCTAAGGTATGGAATCTGCCAAGTCATATCTTTGTATGCTTAGTTTGCTTTCGATTTCAGAACGATGACCTGGCACAGTAACCGCCCCGTAGTAATCTCGGCTTCCGCACAGCGCAATTGTGTAGAAGCGCCGCCATCCAAAAAGAGGCCCTTCCATGCAGGATCATTGGTAGCAGCGGAATCCTTGAGCCCCAGATAGGACTGGATCGCGCTTCTAAACTCAACATAATTTACATTCTTGGCAGTCGCGATTAGATATACCTTGTTCGTATCCAGGTTCACTACGATTGCACTCAAGCCCTCGTGATCGCTATTGACATCAACGGCTTTATTAACAACAGATACCCAGTTCTGATTACCAAGAGACATCGCTACGCCGCCCTGAGCCCAGGCTCTCGAATTTCCCTTAACACCAGGAAGATCCTCATAATTAGTGGCCTCCATATAGCCCATATAACTGCCAGTGTAGAAGATGGCATGCTTGCCGACTGTGCTTACGCTTCCGTCACGGGGTTCATTTTTATTGTTCACTCCTCCGCCAACAGGACGGCCGCCACTAACTGCAATGTTTAGAATATTGCAATTATTATCATCGGGTTTCGTACTGGTGTACCACCCGCCATTGATTCCATACTCATTGGAACCCTTTAAATTAGACGTCTTGAGCAGCTGAACGGGCCTAATATTGCGGGCATCCGTCTCAATAATGTGTAACGTCATACCATTCTCTGTAGCTTTATGATAGGTATACATTTCTTTTCCTCCGTTAAAATAAACAGATTTTGATGTCTTGTAAGCGCCTACGTAATATGAAAGAAATTGTTGCCCGTGAAAAGTAAACTAGAAACAGGAGGCTACTATGAAACTTCACTGTCGCTTGAACCGCCTTTGGTGCATCCTACCTATGTGTGCTTTTATTGCCGCATTTTTTATCGGATGTACCATCAGCCGGTCAGATTCCGTTCCGTCTCCTTCGTCCGAGCCGCTGCCCGCGGCCACGCCGGCTCCCATCCCCCGGACACTGATGGAGGGGATCGCCCCCATGCCCATCGCCTCCAGCTACATAACCTACTATGCAATACAGACGGACGGCACACTGATCGGCTGGGGAGAAAATCTGCGCGGACTGATCAACTATCCGGATTCTTTACCGAGCTATGAAGATGCCGTTGTCATGATGGAGGATGTGGCAGCCGTCTATGCCGGGGATTGGGTCACATTGATTTTGTGTTCCGACGGCACACTCTGGGGGGTGGGCTCCGGGCTGTTCGGTCTTTTGCCTGAAAGGGCGGCTTCGCAGGATGCGTATGACCCTCTCTTTCTGATGAGCGACGTGGTTATGGCCGCCGTTTCCTCCGAGAGCGCCTGCGCCCTTCGCTCTGATGGCACGGTGTGGAGTTGGGGCGGCTCGGAGGGATTTCAGCCGGAACAGATCCTGGAAGGTATTGTAAAGATAGCGGCATATTCCAGCGGCCACTATGCCCTGGACATAGACGGTACCCTCTACATCTGGGGATCGCTCCTGCCTCTGGAAGTAGACCGGAACGAATGCTGGTTGACTCCCCAGCCTATTTTGGAGGGCGTCACAGACATGGCCTCCACTGGTCGCCGGCTTCTGGTGCAGAAAGGGGATTCCAGTCTCTGGCGGATGGGCTGGTGGGAGGGGTATCAATATCAGCCGCTGGAGAAGTGGATGGACAACGTGGTCTACTTCACTGCGGATCTCGCAGTTACCGGGGACCACACACTTTGGTACTTGGCCTCAGATACCCCAAGCATGATCATGAACAATGTGGCCTGCGCAGTAAATGGTGAACAAGGAATTTTAGCCCTGGACTGGGATGGCGGGCTTTGGCTGCATCCCCAGGAGGGCGACGGCTCTGCCGATGCGGTACATCTGTGCGATGATATTTGGGTTCCAGAGTCTTGGTATTCACAGCAGCAATCCCGCAATACAGATTAAGGAAACTACTTACTGCAACTGGTGTGTGCATTTATTTCTTGAAGGATTGCCGTAAAGAAATCGATCATTTGTTGTGTTATAGTACCTATAAATGAACAGCAGGAGGAGCAATGTGCCCCTCCTGCTGTTACGTTTATACACTTAAATATTCTTATTTCGTAGAGCGACAATGCTACAAAGAGAACGATTTGCTTTTGAGTTATATATAGTTACCTTGTTGCCGTAATCGTTCAGCACCTTCATCTGGGTAGAATCGCTTCCGTCCAAAAGGATCCCTTTATAGCGCGAACTCACACTAGAGCTCTCAGGAATATCGAAATACTCCATAATTGCATCCCGGAAATCCTGCTGAGTAATGGTTTTCTTCGCAGAAGGATCTTTGGTAACAATTAGATGAACTCTCGTGGTCGTCAAATCTGCCACTAGCGCTGTCCAAGCATTTGCAGCCTGGTTTGCGGATACACTTTTTCTATTCGTCCACTCCCGTTTGCCAAGAGACAGTGCGATGCCACCCTGGGCCCAGGACTTCGTATTTGTGACACCGGTAATGTCAGTCGCACTTTCAGCGATAACCTCCTTGAGCGTCTTGTTTACCCCATTATAAAAGATTGCCGCATCACCGACGGTCTGGGCGGTTCCATCTCTGGGTGGATCTCCATATGTTGCACTACCAACAGGTCCGCCGTCACAGTAGGTAATGTTGAGTAGTCCACGACCAATTTCTCCAGGCTCACCTAAATTAAACCATCCACCGTTAATCCCATAATAAGTAGAATCAACAAGGCTTTTCTTTTGGTCTAGAGTAAGTAGCTGGATATTTGTAGCCGGAGTATCGTAGACATACATTGCATCAGGCAGTTTTGGGGTGTAATAGGAATTCAAGGACATATTTCATACCTCCATATTTTTTGACTCGGCCAAGTCTACTTTCATAGAGATATAAATGAGTCCCTAAAGTAAACGCTTTTTTAAGTTAAGCACCCATTCTATTTAATTTCATGTTGGAACCCATATCCTCTCTGCAATTTCTTTTTGGGAACCATCCGGTTCCATGATCCACAGGACCCCGTCCCGGTCTGTATAGAGCAGGCAGTTCCAGCCGTACATCCATTCCACGGAGGAGACATACTCCGCGAGCCTGCGGAGTTCATAGTCGTCCGCCCCGTCCGGGGACTCCGCCACCTCCCACAGAGTGCCGTCATTTTGTAGCAGGAACCGCCCCTTCAGGCTCCGGACATCCTCCAGGACGGGCGTCCCCGTGCCCTCGGCCAGCTCCGTCCCGTACCGCCAGACGGCGCCGTCCTCCTTCTGCACCAAGAAACTATTCCCCGGCCCCCAGCAGACGTTCCGCACCCCCTCCATGATCTGCCGCTGGGAAATGTCGTGCGTGCCGTCCTCCCGCTGAACCGGCTGCCACTCCCATAGGGTGTGGTCCTCCTTCACAAACAGGCCGCCGGGAACGACCTCGCAGGCGGTGGACAGCACCTGGTCCGCGATCTGCACCGGCTCCCGCCAGCTCTCCTCCCCCAAGGGATCTCCCCAGGCCCACAGGGTACCGTCCCGCTTGACCATGACAAAGGTCTCCGAATACTGGGTGATGGAGGACACCCCCTCCATCAAGGGCACAAAGTCAGGGACGTAGGAGCCGTGATAGGCCCCCGGCAACCAGCAGCCCGACTCCCCCGTTTTTCCCCAAAGGGTCCCCTGCCGGTCGATGGCATAGGTGGCCCACTGGCCAGCGTAGACCGCCGCCATGCCCGGCAGGAGCTCCGTTTCGCCGCCGTCCCGCTCCAACTTCACCAGGGTACCATCCTCCCGGATCACGAAGCAGTCCGCCAGGCCGGAGACCGGAACCTGGGCCACCGACAGCGCCCCATCCGGGGGCGGCTCCGGAGTCTCGGCCGATTCCGCCGCCAACAAGGGGGTAAGCGCCAGCCTGTTATCCGTCATCTTGACACTCACATAGTCTCCATCCTCGGTCAGCACCAGAAAGCCGTCCAGGTTGGAGGCAATCCGTGCAACCTCCAGCTCAATCCGAAGCGCCTCGGTGGCATCGTTGTTCCACAGAAAGCATGTTCCGTCCCCGCTGCGGTAGCCCCAGTCAAAAACCTCGCTGACATCGTACACATCGGGGGTGTCCGGCAGCTGGATGGGCTGTCCAGCCTGGTCAGGGACTTCGGCCAGGTACAGTTCCCCCTCCTGGGTAAGTATCTGGATCCGATTTAGGTCAGCCTCTGCCACGTCGGCCACGTTCCGGCAGAGCAGTTTGGGCTCCGTGCAGCCTCCCCATAGCCCGATTCCGTACAGCTCCCCGCCGGTGGTGACGGCATAGCTGCCCAAGCGAATCAGGCGGACACCGTCCATAATGTGCTGGGGCGGGTAGTTCGTGCCATCCTCAGAAAGCTCACCATTCCCAAGCTGTCCCTGGTCGTTTTTCCCCCAGGTCCACAGGCTCCCATCTGAACAGACGGCCGCACCATTCCAGACATTGCCGCTGGCCGTCACCACATCGGAGAGCACATACTCCCACCCGTCTCTGGTGCGCGGCTCGTCGTAGCCGGAAGCCCCTGTTGTCCACAGCTCGCCGTTTTCATCCAGAACCATCTGGCCAAACCGATAGCCCCAGACCGACTGGGCCCCTTGGAATAGGGTGACGTGCTGGCTGTAGTCTGTGCCGCCGTGCAGTTCTCCCCAGGCCGCCAGATTCCCGTCCTCGATGGTGTACCAGTCCCCGCCGCTTCCGGCTATGAGGGAGAGCTCCGGGGATATCGGGAGCGAAAGGGAGGATGATTTATCCGGGGACTGCTGGGGCGCCTCTGCCGCACATCCTGACGCCAGGGACAGGAATAGTGCGCCGGCGACTGCGGCAGCTTCAAATCGCTTTGAGCTTACAAATCTTTTCATTTGAAAACGCCTCCTTGGCAGTTAGGTAATCCGATGAGCTTTGGGCCTATTTACTTTTGCGTCCTTTTCCAGTCTTTATATACCATACCAGTATAAGAAAAGCAACGAAAGGGTGCATGAAATGGAAACAGAAATGGCCTTATCATGGCTCGGCAATCTTGGCAGGAGTGTATTTGGAAGCATGGACGGCCTATTTTATACGCTGGTAGCCTTTGTGGTGATCGATTATATCACCGGCGTCTGTGTTGCCATCCACAATAAACGGCTGTCCAGCGATGTGGGTACCCATGGAATAGCCAAAAAGATCGCTATTTTTGCGCTGGTGTCCCTAAGCAACATTATTGACCGCTTTTTGCTGGGCTCCGAAGATGTCCTGCGCACTGTTACCACCGTGTTCTATATGGCCAACGAAGCAATGAGCATTATGGAAAACGTGGGAAAGGTAGGACTGCCTTTGCCGCAAAAGCTTCAGAACTTCTTGTCTCATTTTGAGAAATACAGAGACAACAAGGATGGTTCAAAGCAGGAGTAACGGCCCGGGCAGCTATCAATACGTTCAGTCGCTACAATCCTCTAGCACCTCTTGGATCAAGAAGCGGGGTCTCCCCTTAGCCTCTAAATAGATCTTGCCGATATACTCGCCAACGATCCCTAGAGAGAGCAGGATCAGGCCCCCGATGGCCCCTACGGCGCAGATCACGCTAACCCAGCCAACTATTGGTATCTCCAGCAACCCAGCGGATCACAGAGTACGCCAGCATGAGGGTATTTGCCAGAAAGACCAAAAAGCCCAGGATGGTGATGTACCGGATGGGCCTGGTGGAAGGGCTGGTAATACCTTCTAGCGCGAAGGAGAGCATCTTTTTCAGGGGATACTTGTTCTTCACGGCAAAGCGTTCTCCACGCTCATATTCCACGGTTCCAGTACGGTAACCGATCATGGGTACAATACCTCGAAGGAATAGGTTCACCTCATGAAACTGAGCAAGGCCCTCCAGAGCGCGCTTGGACATTAGCCGGTAATCGGCATGGTTGAATACCGTCTCTGCCCCAAGGAAGTTCATCAACTGGTAAAATGCTTCAACAGTAACTCGTTTAACAAAAAACATTTTGGACCACGGTTTACTTAAAAGTCCCTGGGCACTCTTTATCATTTGTACGCGGAAAGAATCTGGAGCATACAGCGTGGGGAAGCTGTTTGTTTCAATATCCCAGTTGATTGCTTTTCGTAGAAAACAAAACAAAAAAGGAGAGTATTTATGGGATTGTACAATATCATTAGCCGAGTCAACTCCTCGCTCTACCTCAACATCAATGGCTATGGGGCGGGTGCTCGGAAGAAGATCAATGTATATCCGGCAACGAGTTCCAATGATCAGGTCTGGTCCATTACAAATCCAAATTCTACGGCGCAGCAAGAGGTTGCCTCCAATTCTGGTCTGACGTATAAGCTGAATGCCAACCGGAACTACGACCCTTGGAGCTACGACCATTGGATCTGCGACCTCTACACGACCAATGCTGACACCTATCTGGTATTCGAAAAGACTAGCGTAAGCAACGTGTACCGCATCCGGCTTAACGGTGCCAGCACCAAGAACTATTATCTGACTGCCGCGGGCACTTCCGGGAGCCAGGTATACTTCAAGCCGAACCTGGGGACTTCCGATAAGACTCAGCAGTGGACTCTAAAATCCGTCTCTACGGCGTTCTCCTATCCGTATACCTATTCCACCAATACAAAGAATGGGATCAAACTCCATATTGTCGAGACCCCCGCGAGCACGATCGAGCTTGTCAACGTCAAGAAGAAAGACCAGGGCATCCCTGTGCCTTACTGCGGTTGCAATGGCGGCTTCTTCAACAATAATGGTGACAAGACGGATTGTGACACCCTTAACATTGCCCTGAATAACGGGGCGGCGGTAGGCCCGGGGGCTGCTGGAACCCGCAATACCTGCGGCCATGGCAATATCGCTTATATCGGCGGCCAGATCAAGTGCATTAGCGCATCTACGCAAAGCCAGCTGATCAGCTACCTTGGCGGCAAGCCCACATGGGCCCAGGGCGGCGGAATGCTTTACCTTGGAGACGCTAACTGGGAAACTAAATGGGACTTCCCCCATGCTCCCGATGCGCTCTCCACTGGTTGGACCGCCATGGTTGCCAATACGTCTACCAAGAAAGTTTATCTCTTTGTTACCCAGGATAACAACAACAAGTACCTCCGTGATTTCCGAACCGCTATTCAGCAGCACCTCGGAATTACGGACGGAAAATCTACGAACTACGTTGGCATCATGTTGGACGGCGGTGGGTCTTCCTGTTTGAGAGTGTACACTTCTTCCGGAAGGCGGGTTGGCCCTGATACGCCTAGGCCTCTCTGCCAGATCGTCTCCATTAAATACTAAGGCCCAAAAGATGATGGTGCCCGCATATTGAGAATATGTGGGCACCATCCCTGTTGCTAGAAACCTATCCCATCCATGATCTGTGACACATCGCCTTCTCCAGCCGAATTCCACGTCCAAAGCGTTCCGTCTTGTTTGAGCACGAGCGTATATTCAGCACCAGTAACCGCATATTCCACGTCCTCTATTACGGCTTCATAAGTGCTTCCACTATCGCTGACTGTTTCTACATAAAGAGTGCCGTCTGTCTGAACCGCGACGCCGGTCATTCCGCAGGCTACATCGTGCAGACGCAGCTCTGGCTCTGTTCTCTCCCCATCTTCCGTATATGTCCAGGTTACCATATCCCCATTGGTTAAAATCGCCATGCAGTTCTGAACATATTGAACGTCTTCAAGAATTTTTTCTGGGGTCGATGATACGACCCCCCACTCCCACAAAGTATGGTCTGCCTTGATAGCATATCCGCCATTCCTGTAGCAGACCGCATACAGCACATCGTCCATAATTTTTTCCGGCGGGGTATACTCTTGAGAAACGAGCTCATATACGCCAGGGACACCATTCCTGCCCATGCCCCAGCACCACAAACTGCCGTCGCCTTTCAAGGCAAGGCAATGCCATGCGGAAGTGGACGCCATAACCACATCTTCCATGAGGCGAACTGGCTGCTGTTTGTCTTCATCCGGGCCAAGGTGCCCGAAGTAATCCATCCCTATTCCCCAAAGAGTATTCTCTTTGTCAATCATAAGCGTAACCCATTGCCCGGATGATACCGCACGGATATCTGTCATAATCTCTCGCGGTTCTGTCACTGGGATATGGAGATCAGAGCCGCCTAGTGTACCGTTCTCATTATTCCCCCATCCGATAAGAGTTCCGTCCTTTCTGATGGCAAAATAAGTTTCAGAGCCACAGGCGAGCGGAACCGCCGGGGGTGTGACGGGGGCAGGCACTTCCATGCTCGGCTCTGTTGTGCCTATGGGTATAGGCGTCTCATCTAAGGGGCTACGTGGGGGGCAGGACGAGAGCAACAGGGCGATCAGAGGACCCAGGAGCAGGAGCGTGCCCAACCTCCATTTTTGTGATGTACGCATGCTTTCCTGAAGCATATACATATCACCTCTACTACAATATAATTTCGGGTTAAGACACGGCTGCAAGCCGTGTCTTTTGTCATCTCAAAACTGAAGCTGTAAAATGGAAGAGTAAATAGCCTCGCACGTATCACCTCGGTTCAGCATACTTGTAATTGAGTCCGTCAGCCGTTTCTCTCATTTCCGCCTGATCCTAATGTTGGCTGTGCACGGGAATGGCATCCATTTCACGATAACATTTCTATTTAGTAAGACTGTATCCTTTACAAAATGCAACAGCATTTTGGTTGTTTAGGGCAACCCGCCTCGCGCCAGAGTGCAAAAGGAGCGCCTGCGCTGATATGCTCCCTCTATGAGGGGCAGTGAAATAAAACACTGTGAATCATGGAGGGAGCATATCAGCGTGAACCGCTCCTTCACTGTCTGCTTTTATCCTGTAAGAGCTGATATGCGGTTTTGCGGGCACGGGTGAGGGCCATACGCAGGCTGGCCGGCTTTATGTTCAACTCCCGAGCCATCTCCGCAGCGGGCAGGTTCAGTATGTAGTGCCCTTCCAGCAGATAGCGGGTTCGCTCATCCAGCTGCGTCCAGATATGGGCCAACTCCTCCAGGTCTTCCTTTTTGATAATCTGAAGTTCTATCGCCCCTCCATCCATATTGGGGTCTTCGTACTCCATAAATTCCTGCAGGTCTGACGCAGAATGATGCCCAGAGTCCCGCAAGTAATTGCGGGCCTGATTCTTGGAAGCCGTTATAATATAGTTCACCAGATGACCCCGGTCTTTAAGGCGAAGCTCAGGAATTTTGTCAATCAGCCGAACCAGGGTTGACTGCATCACATCTTCTGCGGCCCATTGGTCATGGACCAGCTTGAAGATTTCATGGTACATCAGTCGATGGTCTTACCGGCAAGCTTCTGATTGTCGTTGGCAAGGGCAATCAGTAAGGCGGCAAGATTTTTCGCCCCCAGCCCCGCCAGCTTGAGGGCGCTCTCGGTGATCTGGATACCCTCACGCACCATCAGGTCAGCGGTTTCACCGTTGGTACTCATGCTTGTGTTCCTCCTTGTTCCTTAGATTTTCCTGCCGTTCAGCCTGCGCCTGCTGACACTGTTGGGATACCCTTGGAATGTCCGATTGTATCCTGCGGCACAGACGCAGCTCCCCGCGTTTTTCGCGCAGGGCGGCAGTCTGCTGTTGGATCTCCGCGCTGTACTTGGCTTGTGCTTCTTCATCGCTGGTGTTCCTCCTTTCCTGATAAAGTGCTTTTCTCTGTTCCTCCAGCAAGCGGATGTCCCACTCCAGCACGCGGATACGCTGCTCCAGCTCCGCTTCAGTAGTGATCCCGCTTGATAAAAGGTATTTGAATTGATGGTCAGCATACCGAGGGACGGCATACAGTCAATGAGCGCGTAATCGTAGCGGTCTGCCACGGTGGACAGATATTGCCGCAGCACCGTTTCACGGCTCATTGTGTTGACCAGCGTGACCTCCAACGCCGACAGCTCGATATTGGCGGGGACAAGGTGGACGCCGGACGGGTGGTGCAGAATGCCCTCGCCGGGGGCGATGGGCTGCTCTGCGATGATCTTCTCCATCAGGGTGGAGAGCGTGGGGGATAATTCGTCGGGCTGCGGCCAGCCCAACATCTGCGTGAGATTGCCCTGTGCATCGGCGTCGATCAGCAGAACTTTTTTACCTTGCCGAGAAAGACCAATGCCGAGGCTGGCGGCTGTGGTGGTCTTACCCACGCCGCCCTTCTGATTTGCCAGTGCGATTGTTTTCACGGGTTCGATGCTCCTTTCAGTCGTAAAATGGGTTTCAAAAAAGCAGAGCTGTTCGCTCTGCCTATCCGCTGTCATGGAAGTCGTGATTCACTTTGGCGCGGTAGTAGCTGCCGCAGGTAGCTGGGGCGTTGAACAGCATCTCCAGCAGATAGGCTTTGATGTTGCGAATGTCCGCGGTGCTCTCCCGCAGGCAGTCCAGCACATACTCGATGTGGGAGGAATCCAGCTTCAGAA
>OBXM01001517.1_pt1 | contig 13892 bp, 13 predicted proteins | sample 1538141 | NCBI WGS metagenome assembly OBXM01 (sample SAMEA2580153, study PRJEB22360) | human gut metagenome | biome: human gut; feature: human-associated habitat; material: faeces | place: Denmark | collected 2008/2010 | reverse complement strand
GAACCCACACGACCAGCTTGGAAGGCTGGGGTTCTACCACTGAACTACACCCGCATAACTTGTGACGGATGATATTATAACATTCCGTCACAAAATAGTCAATAGGTTTTCGTTAACTTTTTAAAAAGAATCCACTAAAATTTTACCTTCGCGGACAGAAACTGCAATTGCCGAAACATTGCTTTCTCCTTTTTCCACAATCAAAGAAGCAATTTTATCTTCGATTTCACGGCGAATATTATTCCGCAAATCTCTTGCTCCGCTTTTACCGCCAATGGATTTCTTGGCGATTTCAGCATAAACGTTGTTCTCTACTTTTAAGATAATCCCTTTTTCATGCAGAGAATCAACATATTCATTCACCATTAGTTCTGCAATTTCTTCGTAATCCTTCTTATTCAGAGGACGGAAAATGATGACTTCATCAATCCGGCTTAAAAATTCAGGGCGTAAAAAGTCATTGAGTGCTTTCATCGCTCTTTCACGGCTGATATCTTCCGCAGTTTTAGCAAAACCCAATGCATTCTCACGTTTATCACTGCCTGCGTTTGACGTCATCACGATAACTGTATTTTCAAAGTTGACCGTACGTCCCTGTGCATCAGTAATTCTGCCTTCATCCAAAATCTGCAGTAGAATGTTCATCACATCAGGATGCGCCTTTTCGATTTCATCAAAAAGTAAGATTGAATAAGGCCGGCGGCGTACTTTTTCAGTCAGCTGTCCTGCCTCATCGTAACCGACATAGCCGGGCGGAGAACCGATGATTTTAGAAACGGAATGTTTCTCCATAAATTCCGACATATCTAAACGAATCAGCGTTTCCGGTGTATCAAACAGTTCTTGTGACAAAACCCTAACCAGCTCTGTTTTACCCGTACCTGTGGGGCCCACAAAGATGAAGGAGGAAGGATGGCGTCTAGGGCTAATCTGCACACGACTACGGCGAATAGCGGCTGAAATGGCATTTACAGCTTCTTCTTGCCCTATAATCTTCTTTGACAAAACTTTTTCCAGCTCTGCTAATTTTTTCAATTCATTTTGTTCAATTCTGGCAGCGGGAATCCCTGTCCAAAGTTCAATTACATAGGCAAGATCTTTATCATTAACGTCGGCAAAAATGCCCTCTTCTTCCAAAGCCGTAATACTTTCTTCTAAAGAAGCAATCCGATAATGGGCCTTTGCCAACTCTTCATAATCTATTTCAGTATTTTCAGGATTTGTTAATTTACCTTCATACATTTTTTCTTTTGCCAGAGCAAATCGCAAATTATCGTATTCTTCCAATTTTTTATTTCTTAAAGCGGCACAAGCACAAGCCTCGTCTAAAAGGTCAATGGCTTTATCCGGCAAAAACCGGTCATTGATATAACGTTCTGACAGGATAACAATTCTACGGGCAATCTTATCTGACACGGTCACCCTATGGAATTGCTCATAATAAGATTTAATTCCCAAAATAATGGATTCTGCATCCTCAAGAGAAGGCTCTGTTACGGTAACAGGCTGAAAACGTCTTTCTAAAGCAGCATCTTTTTCAATATATTTACGGTATTCAGAAAATGTGGTCGCACCAATTACTTGAATTTCTCCGCGGGAAAGTGCTGGTTTGAGAATATTGGCGGCGTTCATACTGCCCTCGGCATCTCCCGTTCCCACCAAATTGTGAACCTCATCAATAAAGAGAATAATATTGCCGTCTGCTTTTACTTCATCTACAAGTCCCTTAATCCGGCTCTCAAATTGTCCCCTGAATTGCGTACCGGCTACCAATGAGGTTAAATCCAACAACTGCAATTCTTTATTGCGCAGTCTTGCCGGCACTCTGCCTTCCGCAATACGAATAGCCAATCCTTCCGCAATCGCTGTTTTACCAACACCGGGTTCACCAATTAAACAAGGGTTATTTTTGGTGCGCCTGGATAGAATTTGTACAACACGTTCTACTTCTTTATCTCTTCCGACAATGGTATCCAATTCACCCCGTCTGGCTTTACCGGTTAAATCCGTGCAGTAATTTACGATATGTTTCCGTTTTTTCTTATGGATTTTTTCTTTTTCAACAGAAGTTTTACTTTTTTGAGTATTTTCTCCCGGTTCTTTGCCTAACATCATTTCAAGCGGAGGCATGGTTGCAGCACCACCGGGCTCAAAATCATCTTGATCTTCCTCTTCTTTTCCACTCCCAAACAATGTTGGCATAAGCCCCATCATTTCATCCATTTCAGCTGTAGCGGCCTCTAACTCTTCTTCTGAAATTCCCATTTTTTCAATTAAATCATTCACGGGTTTTATGCCCAGTTCTTTGGCACAAACTATACAAAGACCTTGTGTATTATTGGCATCAGCCGAATTGGAAACAAACACAACAGCCGGTCTTTTTTTGCATCGTGTACACATCATCATATATTAAAATTCTCCTTTAAAAGCAATATTGCTCTCAACCTCACAATCTTTCAAGCTTTATTTTTTCTTTGATTTTTTCATTTCTTTTGCTCGAATCTCATCAGGCAAATCAAAATTATACTTCTCATCATTGGAACGAATTATTTCTAAAAAGATTTGAAAATATTTAACAGCAGCATAAAGCATAAAGATACCTGTTACAATTAACAGTACATTCGCTACTAACTCAAAAATAAATGGCGTGACGTAAAATAGACTGTTCATACCAACAATCACCGTCACTGAAATATAAAAAAGAGTCGTTCCGACTTTACCGTACCATTGAGCAGCCGTTGGCTTTTTCTTTTTTTTAAGCAGTACGCAAGCACCGCAAAGCATTAAAAATTCTTTCACCATAAATAGAATCAAAAGTATCCGCACTTCAGGAATTTTTATGGCTAAACAAACAGCCACTACGCCTTGCGTAATTTTGTCCGCAAGGGGGTCCAGCATTTTTCCTAATTCTGTAATTTGATTAAACTTGCGGGCAATGTAGCCATCAAATAAATCCGATAAGCCAGACAGCAATAATAAGATAACAGCTACCAGTAATTGGTCTTTCATAAAGAAGTAAGCAAAAAAAGGAACTATAATAATTCTGATAATGGACATTAAATTGGGTATGGTTAGGTTCTTGTTTCTCATCTGGCTACTTTCGCTCATAAAAATTCCCTTTCTGTACTTCAAAACTCACTTAAAACTAAACCCTAAACAAGGCTGTCAGCGGATTAAACGCCATAATTGCTTTCGCGGCTACAGAATCTTTCAACACTCCCTGCACTTTATCTTGAATCTCTAAAGATGTCATTGGCAATAAAATTTGCAGCAAAGCAAACACTGCCCATACAAATATCAATGTCGTAAGCAAACTAAAAAGCCCGCCTAATACAGCATTCACTTCTCGCAGAACCGGTACAGTAAACATATTGGCCACGAAATTGGCAGCAACACGTGCAATAATCATCAAAAGCATAAAAATCACAATGACTGACATAATTTTTAAAAGTTCAGTCAAAATAGGGGCAAAGGCATCTGCAACAATGGCAGCTGCTTTTCCTGTCTGTGCATCAATTTCGCTCTGCAGGCTTTGCTGAGTGATGCCTATTTCTTCCAGGGCACGCACCATAAACTCCGGCAAAGAAGAAAAAACATTATAAATACCATGATTGGTTCCACTGGTATTGGCGATTTGCTCATTGACCTTTTGTATAATGGCCGGTCTGAAAAAATTGTTATAGATAGAATGTGCCGCCATATTGCCCAGCCAACCGGAAAGGCAGGCCGCCGCAATGGTACCGGCAAATTGCAATGCAGAACGTATCAAACCTTTTCTTACGCCGAGTATGACACAAAGAACAAAAACAGCAAGCAAAATAATATCTAAAATCACAGTCTTTTTTCTCCTTTACCCCTTTGTGCGTTCTTGATTCAAACAATCCCTTTATCCCATAGAAAACAGAGAAAAGCATTGTAAAAACCTTATTCTTTAATATAACACAGCTTATTTATTTTCACAAGCATTATTGCGGTGAAAGCTCAAAAGTTAAGGTTTAGTTAATAAATTGCATCACTTTAAATTTACTTTTCTGACTTCAGAAGCGCCTAATACATAGACTGAACTTTCATTTTCCAAAACAATTGCTTTGGCGTCACTATCTGCACGAATGGCACCAATCTCCTGTAAAGTACCGCTGTCATAAAAAAGAATTTCGGAGTCCGTAAGTACAGCCAATGTTCCGCCGTAGACAGAAAGCGATAACGCTCTTTTCGACAATTCCAAAGTCTGCGGCTCCTGGGCAGATTCTCCCATCACTAAAATTCTGCCACTGCCGCCATATTCATGTCCTGAAAGACCAATATATAATTGTGAAGATGAGGCGCAGTAAGCTGTCAACTGTTCCCCTTCATAAGAATATTCTTCTTTTTCGGATTGCTTAGAAGAAACCACGGCTGCACCTTGATCACCTATGGCTAAAACTTTTCCGCTGTCTGCCCAAAACAAATCTATAATCATGTTCCCTTTTAATTCATATTCAAAGAGAGGGTCTTTCTTGCCGAAATCGTGTATGGTTATTTTCGAGAATAATTCTCCCGCTGCACTGTCAAGTGTATTAACAGCCCCCATGGATGCTGTTGCATTCAGTGCCGCGGCGTTGGCATAACCTGATGCAAATGAATATTTAAAAGGAATTTTTCCGTCTTTTTTAATCACGTGTATTTCGCTGGCATATTCTGTCCCACGCATCCCCAATAAAAAAGTCCCGTTTCGGGCCACATCTGCAAAATAAATCTTTTTTTCGGCTTGTTTTTCCTGTAAAATATCCTCCCCAAAACTCAAGAGATATCCCTCAAGACCAGAATTATAGATTAAGTGATAGCCACCTTTTTCTTTTAAAATGGGATTGGCAAAGCTGTGACGTGTATATGAAACCTGGCTGCCTTTGGTATCTAGCACGGTAAGAGCCGTATCACTTAAAACAGCCGCATTGCCTAAGGATAATTTAAAATTACCTTTTTCTACCTTATTGCCCAAAATAGAAACCGGAAATCCTTCTGCTATTTCCTCTCCCTTCAACTGATGAGAAAACCAATTTTTTATGCTCTGCGGTTTTAGATGTTCACGGTTCATCCAAATGGCCAGCAATAAAACGGCAACAGCAAGAATCAAACCCACACGGTACACCGCTTTAGGAATTTTCACGGTTTCTTCTACGGAAAGGCGGGGCTGTTTTTCAGTATCCTCATACACAAACGTTGCCAAAGGCTGGTCAAAGCGATTGGCACTGATTTTTTCCTTTTTGGGTTCTTTGGGTTTCAAATGTTTTGAATTTTTCATACATTATTCTCCGTTACTTGATTTGACAAAGGCAACTTCTCAAAGCCCGGCATTTCTTCTGCCTGATAAAAAACCTTTTGCAGATAAAGTCCCTGTGGCGGGGCAGTGGGGCCCGCAAGCTTTCTGTTTTTCCCTTCAATAATTTGGGTAATGGCGTCCGCACGGATTTTGCCTTGCTGAACCCGCAATAAAGTTCCTACCATAATCCGCACCATATTATATAAAAAACCGTCACCACAGACTTCAAAAATCACTTTTTTATTTTCCCGAAACACTTCAGCACGGGTAATGGTTCTTGTCAAATCGCCCTTGGCTCTTCTATCGAATGTGCAAAATGAAGAAAAATCGTGCGTTCCGACATATTGAACCGCCGCCTGCCTTAAAAGACTCACTTCAAGCGGATACCAATAATGCAAAGCACGATTCTCTAAAAAAGGGTCCCGAACCGGGTCGTTCCAAATTTCGTATCGATACATTTTTCCCACACAGGAATATCTGGCATGGAAATCCTCCGGCACTCTTTGGCATTCCAACACGGCAATATCCAGTGGTAAATAATGGTTGAGAGCTGCCACCAGCCGCTCCGGCGGAATCGGAGAATCTGTTTTTAGGCTGATACAAAATTCACGGGCATGGACACCGCTGTCTGTACGGCTGCAGCCCTTTAAATCAGCATTTTCTCCTGTCACTTTCAAAAGTGCTTTTTGAAAAACTTCCTGCACGGTTACAGCATTCTCTTGTATTTGCCAACCATGATAATTTGCTCCGTTATAGGCAATTTTCAGCAAAAAATTTCGCATAGAAGCACCTCTTATACAACAAAAGCGGGCGGAAAGGCATGATTGAATACAATAAATGCGGCCAGCACTAACACGCTGAAAGCCATAACAAACAAATCCACCTTTGTTAACTTCAGAATCTTCATTTTGGTCCTTCCCTCTCCGCCATGATAACAGCGGCTTTCCATAGCGGTGGCTAAATCATAGGCTCTGCGAAAGGCAGATACAAATAAAGGAATAAGGACAGGAATCATTGCTTTAATACGCTGTGTAATTCCTCCGCTCTCCATGTCTGCTCCTCTTGCTTTTTGTGCCCGCATAATTTTATCGGTTTCTTCCAGTAAAAGCGGCACAAAACGCAGTGCAATGGTCATCAGCATGGCAAATTCATGCACCGGCAGCCGCAATACAGCCAAAGGCTTCAGCAATCTTTCAATGGCATCCGTAAGCTGTGTCGGTGATGTCGTAAAAGTCAAAACGGAACTGGCCAAAATCAGAGAGATAATGCGAGAGGAAATAAAAACACTGTTTAAAATCCCATTTACGGTAATTTTAAACACCCAAAAGCGGGCAATCGGTTCTCCTGTGCCATAAAACATATTCAAAAGAGAAGTAAAAACTACAATGAAAATAACAGCTTTTATACTCTTTAAATACAACTTTACCGGAACTCTTGAAATCAGCATCCCTAAAAAAACAAAAGCAACGGTTAAACCTAATGTCACAAAATTATTGGCTACAAACAACAAAATAATTGAAAATAAAGTCAAGCAGATTTTCACGCGGGGGTCTGTTCGGTGCATGACAGATTTACCCGGAAAAAATTGGCCGATGGTAATATCCATCATTTTACCACTCCTCCTTTTTGCAAAATCGGCATTAACTGCTGCAGGGCATCTTCCACTGTTAGCGTTGCCGCATTCACATCTATTCCCTGCTGCTGAAGGTGATTCATAATTTTGGTAATTTGCGGCAGGCGAAGACCGGCTTTCTCCAACATCTCTGCTTGTGAAAAGACCGTTTTGGTGTCTGCAAATAATTCAGCTTTGCCTTTGTTCATCACTAAAATCCGGTCCGCCATTCTAGCGACATCTTCCATACTGTGCGATACAAAAAGGACGGTATTGCCCCTTTTTTCATGATAGGCACGAATTTGCGACAACAGCATTTCACGTCCTCTGGGGTCAAGACCGGCGGTGGGTTCGTCTAAAATTAACACATCAGGGTCCATGGCGATAACACCTGCAATGGCGGCACGGCGTTTTTCTCCTCCGGAAAGCTCAAAAGGAGATTTTTCCAAAAGCTCAGGTTTTAGTCCCGTAAAAACAGCCGCTTCTCTTGCCAGTTCTTCTGCTTTATCTTCGGGAAGCCCCATATTTTTAGGACCAAACATGATATCTCTCAAAACGGTTTCTTCAAAAAGCTGGTATTCAGGATATTGAAAGACCATTCCCACGCGAAAACGGATATCTCTGATTTTTTTAGGTTCTGCCCAAATATCTTTGCCGTCTAAAAAAATTTGGCCGCTTGTCGGCTTAATCAGCCCGTTTAAAAGCTGAATAAACGTAGATTTTCCACTACCGGTATGCCCAATGATACCGACAAATTCACCTTTTTTTATTTGGAGTGACACTTCTTTTATTGCCGCTTTCTCAAACGGAGTGCCAATCCCATATCTATAAGAAAGATCTTTTACTTCGATCATATATTCTGCTCCATTATACCGCCCAGCGGTTTTCTATCCCATTCTCGTCTTACTTTTTCAGCATGCCTGCCAGCATCTGAATACATTCCTCTGTATTCAGCGGTATCTCACTCACTGCTGCACCTGCCTTTTTTAAGCGATACATCAACTCGGTGGCCTGCGGTACATCCAAATCATGTTCTTTCAAAAAAGGAACTTCCGCAAAAATTTCTTTTGGCGTTCCATCCTTTAATATTTGTCCTTGATCCATTACCACTACACGCCCAGCCTGCACGGCTTCATCCATATAATGCGTAATTAAAATAATTGTAATACCACGTTCACGGTTCAGCCTTTGAATAGTCTGCATAACTTCTGTTCGGCCACGCGGGTCAAGCATAGCTGTCGGTTCATCCAACACTATGCATTTCGGCTGCATGGCGATGATTCCGGCAATTGCCACACGCTGTTTTTGTCCACCCGAAAGCTTGTGAGGGGCATGGGTGCGGTAATCATACATGTCTACAGCTTTCAAGGCCTCATCGACACGTTCGCGGATTTCAAGCGGTGGTACCCCGAGATTTTCGGGACCAAAGGCTACATCCTCTTCCACGATACCTGCCACCAACTGATTGTCAGGGTTTTGCTGAACCAAGCCAACCATACTTCTCACATCAAATTGTTTTTCCTCATTCGTGGTAAAAATCCCGTCTACTGTTACGGTTCCCGCTGTCGGCAAAAGCATTCCGTTAAAAAGCTGCGCCATGGTTGATTTCCCACAGCCGTTATGCCCTAAAATGGCCACGAATTCTCCTTGTTCTATGGAGAGATTCACGCCTGTCAAGGCTTCTTTTACTTTTACTTCATTCGGATTATATGAAAAGCGAACATCTTTTACTTCAATAAAAGCCAATTTCTGCACTCCTTATTTCTGCCAAATTGCCGTACTTCCACAAGGCAGGACCAGTCCGGTTTCCGTAACTTTTAAACCAATTTCATCCGACGATACGGCACCGCCAAAATTCTTTTGAATTAATACTCCCAACAAATACTCCATCACAGCAGGTGAGAGTCCCGTTGTGTAGGAATTTAAAATAAAAAACAAAGGATTGTCCGATAACACCGGCAGGCACATATTGACTAAATCCCAAAGCTGTTCTTCTAATTTCCAAACTTCACCATTGGGTCCTCTGCCATAGGACGGCGGGTCCATAATAATACCGTCGTAGTGATTCCCTCTTCTTTGTTCCCGCTGAACAAATTTCATGCAATCGTCCACCAACCAGCGCACCGGCTTGTCCGCAAGATTAGAGGCAGAGGCGTTTTCCCTCGCCCACTGTACCATGCCTTTTGAGGCGTCCACATGCGTTACCTCGGCACCGGCTTTCATACAAGCAAGTGTCGCGGCACCTGTATAACCAAATAAGTTCAGTACCCTAATCGGGCGGTTTTCTTTTTTTATTTTATCCATGGCAAACTGCCAGTTAATCGCCTGTTCGGGAAAAATACCTGTATGTTTAAAACCCATGGGTTTTAAACGAAAGGTCAATTCATTCCACTGGATTTTCCAAACATCCGGCACTCTTTTATACATTTGCCAAGCACCGCCGCCCGAACGGGAACGCTGATAACGTGCATGCGCCTGTTTCCAAAGCGGATTTTCTCTGCCGGAATCCCAAATAATTTGAGGGTCAGGGCGAATTAAAATAATATCGCCCCAACGCTCCAATCTTTCTCCGGCACTCGTGTCGATCAATTCATAGTCTTTCCACTGTGCGGTTCTCATTTATACCAATTCTTCTCCTATTACCTTGGCAACATCCTGTGCCAATCTTTCAATTTGCTGTTCATCAATGCCTTCTACCATGACACGCAAAAGCGGCTCCGTTCCGGACGGACGAACAATGACACGGCCATTTCCGGCAAGTTCTGCCGTTGCTTTATCAATGGCAGCTTTTACTTTTTGGTCAGTATAGAAAGCCAGCTTGCCCTCGGGTGAAACACGAATATTCACCATAGTCTGCGGATAACGTTTCATCAGTGATGCCAAAGAAGAGAGATTGGCCTCACGCCTTTTTACAATACTCAAAAGCTGTGCGGCAGTCAGCTGACCGTCACCGGTGGTGGCAAAGTCATGAAAAATCACGTGTCCGCTCTGTTCGCCACCAAAATTATAACCATCTAACAGCATTTCTTCCAATACATAACGGTCACCGACCTTGGTTGCCTCAAAGCGGATATCATTTTGCTCACAGAACTTCACAAAACCAAGGTTGGTCATAATCGTACCCACCACACTATTGTGAGCCAATTTCCCTCGGCTTTTCATATCCATGGCACAAATGGCCATCATAAAATCGCCGTCTACCAATTCGCCGTTTTCGTCTACTGCCAAACAGCGGTCGGCATCACCGTCAAATGCTACACCTAATGGGAGTTTATGCTCTTTGACATAATCAATCAGCTGTTCCATATGCGTGGAGCCGCAGTTGTCATTGATATTGATACCATCCGGGTCGGCATTTAGGATATGTACTTTAGCGCCAAGTTCTGTGAAGAGAGTTTCCGCTGAAACGGAAGATGAACCGTTGGCACAGTCAATGGCAAATTCCAAACCGTCCAAAGAAAAATGTACGGTACTTTTGACATGGTCAATATAATCTCTCAGCGCATTTTCAGCACGAGTGACGATTCCGATGTTTTCATTCAAGCCCAAAAGATGGTCTATATTTTCTTTTCCTAAAATAATATCTTCAATTTCTTCTTCTAATTGGTCGGCCAGCTTATAGCCCTCGCCGTTAAAAATTTTGATGCCATTATACTCAAAAGAGTTGTGCGAGGCAGAAATCATAATACCGGCATCCGCCTTATATTTACCGACAAGATAAGCAACAGCCGGTGTTGGTACAACGCCGAGCAGTTCCACGCTTGCACCGACACTGCAAAGACCTGCCGCCAAAGCGTGTTCCAGCATATCTGATGAAATACGGGTGTCTTTTCCGATAATTACTTTTGGATGACTGTTTGATTTATTGGTGAGCACTTTCGCCGCCGCTCTGCCGAGTTTCATTGCAAGCTCACAAGTTAAATCTTTATTGGCTATTCCTCTGACACCATCTGTTCCAAAAAGTCTTCCCATACATTCAATAACCTTTCTGCCTGCTGATTTTTATAGCGGACCGAACACCACAAAGCCACGGCCGCTCCCTGACGCAGACGAATCAGGATTGCAGAAAAATTCATTTTTATAAAAATGATTTTATAAAATCACTTCTGCTCTTCCCATAATTTTTGCTGAGGATTTTCCTCACAACTTTCAGGCACCGGCAAATCCAAATGCTGATAAGCTGCTTTCGTTACACAGCGCCCCCGCGGTGTGCGGGTTAAAAAACCAATTTGCATTAAAAACGGTTCATTTACATCTTCAATTGTAATAGATTCCTCTCCAATGGCCGCCGCTAAAGTTTCAATTCCCACAGGACCGCCGCCGTAAAATTTAATCATTGCCTCTAACATTCTGCGGTCGCCGGAGTCCAAACCCAATTCATCGATTTCAAGGCGGTCAAGCGCCACTTTGGCCGTTTGAAAAGTCACCACACCTTCACTCATCACCTGTGCAAAATCACGCACCCGCTTTAAAAGACGATTGGCGATTCGAGGTGTTCCTCTTGAGCGGGAGGCAATTTCTAAAGCACCGTTGGTATCCATATCAATGCTTAAAATATTGGCACTGCGCATGACAATTTTAGCCAGTTCCTCCGGTGTATACAGTTCTAACCGAAGTACCACACCGAAACGATCTCTCAGCGGTGCGGAAAGCTGACCGGCTCTTGTCGTCGCACCCACCAACGTAAAATGCGGCAACGGCAAGTGAATGGAAGTCGCCATTTGTCCTTTTCCGGTGATAATATCCAAAGCATAGTCTTCCATGGCAGGATATAAAATTTCCTCTACCGTGCGGGGCAATCGGTGAATTTCGTCCACAAACAGTACATCACCCTCATTCAAATTGGTGAGCAAAGAGGCTAAATCACCCGGTCTTTCAATCGCCGGACCACTGGTGATACGCATATTCACGCCCATTTCAGCCGCAATGATGCCTGCTAATGTCGTTTTACCAAGCCCGGGCGGGCCATATAGCAAAACATGGTCCAAAGTTTCTTGTCTGGCTTTGGCGGCTTCTATAAAAATGGCAAGATTCTCTTTTACTTTATCCTGCCCGACATATTCACTGAAACTACGGGGTCTAAGCGGATTTTCCACCTCTGCGTCTTCGGGATTATACGCAGGCTCCATTACGCGGTTTTCAAAATCCATTTCAGAAAAATCTGTGTAATCCAACTTCTTCCTCCTTAAATGCTTCTGCAAGCAGATTGGGAGTGAAAACTCATAGGCAGTTTAGTTTTGAAAATCATTCTGCCGAAAATTTAATCTGTGCTCCCGTGTAGGGAGCAACAAATAGTGATATCATTCAAGATGTCAATCCGCACTCCCATATAGGGAGTGGCATGCAGAAAAAACATACTCACTGGTGGCTGACCTATTTCAATCCATGCTCCCATATAGGGAACGACACAATATCTCATGCAGATATATCTTCTATTCCACACTCCCTGACCAATTGTTATTTTTATTTATATTTTCTATAAAAAACAGTCCTGCAAATGTATTCTCTCAACCAAATAGGACGTTCCACTCACGCTACTCGGTAAGAGCAACTATTTCGAATTTGCATATAGTTCGTTCCTTAAAATTTCAATCCACACTTTTTATAATCCATACTTTTAATAGCATCATTGCACCGATATACCTGCTTTTATAGCAAAGGTGATTTCAACCCACACTTCCAACAAAGGGTGACATCAAAAATCAGATAATTAAATTTATACTATAAAATTATAAAGTAGAACCATAAAGCGGTAGAATACAAGGCACTAGCCGTTCTGAGAAAAAGAGCGCAGTGCCAACCGTACCAATTCCCCTGTTTCCAAGGAGGAATCCAATTTACCCACTGCTAAGGTCGCTTCTGAGGGAGAATAGCCCAGTGTGACTAAAGCACTGACCGCCTGTGCCGCATTGGAAGACGCTGACACCGACCCATGTGAAATTTCTGAAACCGACGTACCGCCGGCAAAAGAAATATCCTTTACCTTATCTTTTAACTCTAAAATAATTCGTTGTGCCAACTTGGGACCGACACCGCTGGCACGCGTAAACTGCTTAGCGTCACCGGACGCCGCCGCTAAAGCGACCTCTTCATAGGTGAGTTCTGATAAAATCGCCATACCGGCTTTAGGCCCAACCCCATTAATAGTCGTCAGCATCTTGAAACAGTTTTTTTCTGCCAAAGTAGCAAAACCAAATAAATCCAAGGCATCTTCCCGCACATTTAAATGGGTATAAAGGGTAGCAGGTTCATTGAGTTTCGGCAAGGTTCGCAGTGTCTGCATGGATACCGCACACTGAAAAGCTACACCGCCTACATCTATCACCGCCATACCGGGCTCTGTATGAAGCAAAATGCCTTTTAAACGATAAAACATATTTCCTCCTCATATTCAGACGGCTTTACCGTGTTTGCAATCCTAATAATCTTTGCTTAATTTGAGTAGACCCTACCTGTCCATGGCAAATCGCCATTGCTAAGGCGTCTGCCGTATCATCCGGTTTTGGTACTTCTTTTAAGCAAAGGGTTCTTCTGGTAACCTCCATCATTTGAGGTTTTTTTGCCAAACCGTATCCTGTCACCGCCATTTTAATTTGAAGCGGCGTGTATTCAAAAATGGGAACGCCTGCTTTCACCGCAGCTAGGAGAATCACGCCTCTTGCCTCCGCTACACCAATCGCCGTTTTCTGGTTGTTTTGAAAAAATAGCTTTTCTATGGAGAGAGCATCAGGCTGGTGTTTTTGCAAAATGAAGGATACCCCGTCATAAATTTTTTCCAGCCGCAGGTTGAAATTTTCTTTTGCCGCAGTGGTAATTGCGCCATGCTCAAGTGAACGATAGCGCCCTGCTTCTTTCAGCACCACGCCGTACCCCACGATGGCATAACCGGGGTCAATGCCGAGTATCTTCAAGTTTTCATCTCCTATGCTCTATCACAACATTGTTTACTTAACTTAACAAATTTTCTTTACGCAAAATTAC
>OBXM01001515.1_pt1 | contig 13901 bp, 14 predicted proteins | sample 1538141 | NCBI WGS metagenome assembly OBXM01 (sample SAMEA2580153, study PRJEB22360) | human gut metagenome | biome: human gut; feature: human-associated habitat; material: faeces | place: Denmark | collected 2008/2010 | reverse complement strand
GTGGCGGTGACTCCCTCAAAAGTAAAGATGCCACCGGTATCAAGCCTGTCGCCATAATCACGCAGCGCCTGATACATTCGGGTGTTGCCCATGAAGGACCACACCATACATCGCTTGCCCTGTAAATAATCCCTCACAGCACATCACCTCCGTCCTGCATTTCCTGAAATTCAATATAGAGCTTTGCGGATTTTCCTTTCTCCAGTGTAATTGGGTGTTTGCTGTCACCGGCAGCGGAATACTGGAAGAAACCATCCTTTTTGGTGGCAGCGCCGTTTCGCAGACACTCTCTGGAAGAGGCCAGAAGCGAAAAGGTATCACCGGCGGCAGCTTCCTCAAGAAAGGTAGCCTTGTGAGAACCAGCACCCTGCGAGAGAACAATGCTGCCAGCGGCCATATCCTGAATCGGTTCTACCTGAATATCCAGACCGGTAGTAGTGCTGCCAAGATTGAAGATGACCACTGTGCCGCTGGAACGGACGATGCCGTTATAAAATCTGGGAGCGACGATAACGTCATCCTCACGGTATTTTTCCAGCAGCGTTTCCGGGTTGATCACAAAGCCGGTAAGTCTGTCGCCTTCCTGTACCATCAGGTCAGTAAACCAAATCCTGCCGGTGCAGTCGCTGACAATGGGTTTTACAGTGATGCTAACCACTCGCATATCTTCCTTTACAGTGATGGTTTCTGCAAATCTTGTAAATTCAGCCATGACACCACCTACCCATCCAGCGTCCATTGGATTTCGCTGACATGACCGACCCAGCCGGTAGCGATAGTGCCGCCTTGCAAAAGCATATCCGTAATGAATACGGTGCCGGTGCAGTCGGTCATGCAGACACGAACAGTAATGGACTTGACTCGCTTGGAGCCTTTTGGTGAGAGGTCATGGGCTGTCTGTGTAAAATAAGCCATAGCGCCTCCTTAATACAAATCAATAAACCTCGTTTCTGTGGTTCCGTCTTCATATTCAAAAACCACCTCAATACCGACCTGACCGGCAGAGCCTTTTTCCAGATTCTCAGAAGCAATCTGTGCGGAAAAGGTGTAGCTGCTGCGGTTTGCCGGATAGACTGTTTGCATCAGGCTTTTGGTCATGCCGGATTCACCCTCGGCCTTAAAGGAAGCTGTGCCGGACACGCCGTTTTCTGCATCCACTTCAAAGCCGGAGTTCACCCAATAGGAAAACTCGCTGTCGGCTCTGGAATTGCGCAGATGGTTGAACGGAACGAGGTCTTTTACTTCCTGTCTGTCGATAACATCAGTGGAGGCCAGCACATCGGCGGCCTTATCCCATTGTGCAGAAGAATCACCAAGTTCACGAAGTGTTGTGGAAAGCTCCAGCACCGTGTTCCAAGGCTCCTGCAGGTTATACTGCCTGCGGACAACACGGGTCTTGACCGACAGGTTCAGGTCTTTGTCATCCACCGTAACGATATCGCCCAGCGCCCATGATTCATGCTCATAGCCCGTCAGCACCGACAGGTCCATTGCGGAAAGGACATAGGAGACACGAGGATAGGCATATTCGGCCAGCTTGTTTTCGGTGTACTCCAACATCTGATAAGGATTGGTAAAGTTGGAACAGTCCAGCGTGGAGATGCGGATTTCACTGGTGTAGGTGGTGTCCTGCACATATTCTTTGCCGCCGTTGATGGAGGCGAAGGTCATACCGTCCTTGCCATAGGCATAAAGCCTTGTGACGAGGCTTCGGGTGTCCACCACACGCTGAATGGATTTCATGTTCTTTCGGTAGCAGAACAGCACACCGTTGTCGTTGCCACTGAAGGTCAGAAGATGCACCAGACGATTAGCGCAGTCGAAAATCAGGTCGCCGCCGTGGATAACCTGTGTCTGACGCAAAATGGCCAGTGCATTTTTCTCGCTGCATTCCCATGTACGCTTGCTGGTGACATTAACGGTGCCAACAGCCCAATCAGTGCCGGAGAGCGCATGAGCCATCGGTGCTTCCGCAGTATCGGCATTGAAGTTGACAGTTTCTTTTACTTCGGAAAAAGCCAGATCATAAAAGGTCGCTTCCGCATAGACCGTAGTGACCACTCGTCCATCGGCAGTTTTGTCATCGGTGACAGTACGGATACGGTACACATCATTTACGATCTGCACCTGCTTTTCGTTATCCAAATAGCTGCGCTTGGCATCTTGAAATGGGAGCTTAAATTCCAGCGTATCAGCGCCGTTGACCTCACTGGTAACAATGATATCAAAAGCGTTCTCCAAAACTGCCTCCCATGCGTTATTTTCATCCAGCAACACCGGCCTTGCAAAACCGAGTCTGTCATAGGGAGCCTTGGGAATGTCATGGAGTTGGATGTCCAGTACCTTTGGTGTCTTACTGGTATCCGTGGTGGTCAGTGTAATGCGGTAGCGGATATATTTCTGATTGGGCGATTGTAGTTCGCCGCTGGAGCCAATGGACTGCCAAGTGGACCATTCCACCATATCCGCAGAGGTGGAGGTTTCCACCAGTGACACTGCATTGACACCGGCAGTGTATTCGCTGGTAAGAGAAACTCTGCCGCTGCCAGTGAGAGCGCAGATGGCGGGAATGGTCGTAAGTTGTCCGCTTTCCGGGTAGACACCATCCGTGGCCGGAAGCGTAACAGTTCCCGGTTCCGTAAGTGCGTCTACGGTTCCTGTGGAATCGCCGCCATTGGCACAGAGGGAACCGAGGAAGTAGGCAACAAGGTCATCTGCGGTCATATCGGAATCGCAGTCCAAAAACCAGTCATCAAAGCCACCGGCATAGTAGTAGGAACCGGCATGCATACCCATGACAAGGTCAGCAACACAGCTGCGATTGAGTTCGCCGGTAAAGGTCAATACATCAGATTTCCATACTGCGCCGCTGCCACGATCACCAACAATATAGGTAAACTTCTTGTTATTTGGCTCAATTACACCGGCGATAAAATACCAGCCGCCATTGACCAGAGAAAAGCTCGGTGTCACGGTTTTGTCCAGTATCAGGGAGCCGGAGGAATTGTAAAGCATAATTCTCGGCTTGCCGGAATACAGGGACAGATAGAAGATAGGATTGCCGGGACCATATCGGGTGTTAAAAATCGGACAGAAGGTGTTACCGACAGAATAGGTTGTCGGGTTCATCCAGCCGCCCACAACGATGCGCTCACCGAGGTTTGCAAAGATGCTGCCATCATTGGTCACCTGCAGGTGAGTTTTTTCCGTGGTCGGATTGTTGATGTTCATACGGAACTGGCGACCTTTTTGGCTGCTTTTGAGGCTGGCCGTAGTGCCGCTCCAGTTCACAATCAGCATTTTTCTGTCGTTACCGGAGGAATCCAGCAGCTTGTTATCCGCATCTGGCGCAGATTCATTAAAACGCCACAGGCCATTCATACCTTCGATGTAAGGAAATTCACCTGTAAAATCCGTCTGGGATGTAAGAATACTTTTAACAGCCACTGTATCACCTCCATCTGCTGTTTGCTTCTATATTGAGTTCGGTGAAGGTAGCATTAGAAGTAGCGACCACCACCGTATTTGTACCGGTTTCCAGTACCGGGAAGTTCAATTCATATAAAAGAGGCAGGCCGTTGCGCAGCGTGTCGCCGGCGGAGTCCACCACCTTTGCGGTAACAAGATTGGAATCCACGATCAGCGTTTCTCCCTCGGCCAGTGCGCCGGTAATACGAAGTTCCTCGCCATTCGTTATGATGGAAATGTAGCTGTCGATATCGGAAGAAATCACGCCCTGAATGGAATACACCGGTTCCGAGAGTGTGGTGCCAATGCTGCGGGTTATTTCATGTTCGCCTTCCTCAGAAATCACAAAAGTCTCGTCCTCCAGCGCATAGGCGTGTGGATCAGGACAGATGAATTTCAGCGTAAAGGTACCGGCAGAGCGCAGCAGTCTTTCACAGTCCACAGCCTCGGACAATCTGGCCATGAAATATCGGTCCGGCACCTCATCAAGGACCAGCTGCTTCAGACCCTTGGTCGGGTCAAGCCACTGTGCCATAGCATCCAGCACAGATACCAGCGCAGCAAAATCCTTCTGGGGATAGATGTAGCAAGTGAGCGTGATCATACGCTCACCGCTGTCACATCCAAAGTCCGCCACACCAGCTTTGCCGGGGACGGTTTCATAGAAATTACGCAAAGCCGGTGAAGCCTGCCAAGAGGTCAGCCTTGCTTTGATTTTCATGTTTTTCGATGTAGTTCCATTGAAATTGAAACCCAAAACGGTCACCTCCTTAAGCAGTCAGCACACGGCCCTGCGCACGAGAGCCAGTCTGCATCAAGTTATAAAGTTCCTGAGATACCTTTCGGATATCGTCTTCGCTGCGCACTACCATCTGCTGAACAGTTACAAGGGAGCCGTACATTCCGTCCATAACAGAAGAACGACTATCCGCACTGCTTTCTGTTAGAGCATTGGAAGCGCCAGCGTCCAAAGAAAAGTCGGTCGGGATAGAAGTTTCCATATCCTTGGCCAGTCCGTTCATTACAGAATTGATGTCGTCAGCCATGCCTTCTGCAGCAGCGACCGCATCTTTACCATTGCTGTTGATGGCACCAGCAAGACCTTCCACCAGCATTTCACCAACCCATCCCATTTCCTTGGACGGAGAAGCAATACCAAAAAAGTCACAAATACCATCCCAGATGGAGGAAATCCAGCCGGACACTTTATTCCAGAGCCAAGAGGCAAGAGACTGAATGCCCTGCCAAAGACCACGGACGAGGTTGCCGCCGACTTCTGCAAGCTGGGATACGCCTTTACCGAAAGCGGAAACCAGACCGGCAAGAATCTGCGGTACAGCTTTTACAATTTCCACAATGATGGTCGGCAGGTTCTTAATCAGCGAAATAAAAAGCTGAACACCGGCCTGCACGATTTGTGGGATGCTGTTAATCAGGGCATTCACGATGGAACCAATAATTTCCGGGATAGCAGCAACTATGGTGGTGATGATTTCCGGCAGCGCCTGAATAAGTGCCACCAGAAGGTCGATACCAGCCTGAATCAGCTGCGGAATGCTGTCCAATACCGCTGTAATAATGCCTTCAATGATTTGTGGTATTGCCGCCACGATTGCCGTAATAATGTCCGGCAGCGCAGATACCAGCGAGGTCAGAAGCTGAATGCCCGCTTCGATAATCTGTGGAATGGCACCGATGATAAAATCTACGATAGCCAGAATAATGGATGGGAGTGCTTCAATCAGCATCGGAATTGCTGTGAGCAATCCTTCTGCAAGGCCCATAATTAGCTGTAAGGCTGCATCCAGTATCAGCGGCAGGTTTGCAATCATACCCTGAACGATAGGAACAATGGCCTGAACTGCTGCCGGAATTAACTGCGGCAGAGCAGTTCCGATACCTTCCACCAAAGACACCACCAACTGAACGGCAGCATCCACCAGAAGCGGTAGGTTATCAATCAGCGCTTGCACGATAGTCATAATGGCTTCCACCGCTGCAGGAATAAGCTGCGGAAGGAGCGTCAGGATTGTGTTCAAAAGCTGCGTGAACAGCTGAGTCACGGTATCCAGAAGAGCCGGAAGCAGGTCTGCAAAAGCAGTCAGTAGTGCATCCGTCACCGTCGGCAGAACCTTGACCATGTTTTCGATGACCGGAGTCACATTGCGGATTACATTCTGGAGAGCGTCCACCATGTTCTGGCAGAGCGTTTCCATATCGGCATCCGCATTACCAAAGCCTACAAGCAGGTTTTGCAGTGCTGCCTGCAGGGAGTTGATGGAGCCGGAGATGGTGTTTTCTGCTTCTGCAGCAGTAGCACCGGCCACGCCCATGCTGTCTTGGATAACATGGATGGCTTCGACCACATCGGCATAGGAAGAAATATCGTATTCAATACCGGAAATGGCCTGTGCATCAGCAAGCAGTCGCTCCATCTCAGTCTTGGTGCCGCCGTAGCCCAACTTCAGGTTATCCAGCATGGTGTAGTTCTGCTTGGCGAATCCCTGATAGGCGTTCTGAATCAGGGAAATGTCCGTACCCATCTTGTTGGCATTATCAGACATATCCGTGATAGCCATGTCTGCGTATTTCACAGCAGCTTCTGTGTCACCACCAAGGGACTGAATCAGCGAAGCGGAAAACGAGGTGACCGTCTCCATGTAGTCATTCGCTGACATACCGGCTGTTTTATAGGCATTGGCAGCGTAGGTCTGGAGTTCCTGCGAGGATTCCTTAAAGAGGGTGTCAACACCACCCACCAGCTGTTCGTAGTCGGCATAAGCGGCAATTACCTCTTTGCCAAGGGACACTGCCGCCGCACCAGCTGCCACAGCAACGGCACCCATAGCGGCACCGATACCTTTTAGGACGCTGCCGAACTTCTCGAATTTACCAGAGGATTTGTCAGCCGCATCACCGGCTTCGTCGATTTCTTCCTCCAGATCGTCGGCGCTGTCGGCAGCATCGTCCATTTCACGTTCAGCTTCATCCAAAGCCGTATTATTGCGGTCCAGTTCACGCTCCATGTCATTGAGGGCCGCAGTTGCATTGTTCAGCTGAATCTGCCAATTCTGAGTACGGCGGTCATTTTCGCCGAAGGACTCAGCAGCATTGGCAAGCGCTGCACGGAGCATTTCAATTTTCTGTTTCTGTGCCTCGATTTCCTTGTTCAGCACTTGGTTTCTGGCCGTAAGTGCCTGCACGGAATTGTCGTTTTTATCAAACTGCGAGGACACCACCTTCATTTCCGAACCGAGGACTTTAAAGGACTGGTTGATTTCGGACAGCGCTTTCTTAAATTCCTTTTCGCCTTCCAGTCCAATCTTGAGACCAAAATTATCCGCCATCAAACCACCTCCTTAGATTCCATCCGGGATAATGTCGTCGATATACATTTCACGCTTCGGTTTTGCCATGCCGTGATACTGCTTATGGCATTCCCAAAGGTCCAGTAATAAGCCAAACGGCATCAACCACACATCATCCTGTGACAGATGCAGGTGGGCGATGCCGTAATACAAAAGTCGAGTAAATAACTCTGCGTCACTTACTCGACCACTGCGTTTTTTGAATTGTCCTCACTGACCACATTGCGCTTGGTTCCCTTATACAGGGCCTCGGTGATAGCCGCCTTATAGTCAGCCAGATCCAGAGGAGAAGTCAAAAGCTCGACGATATCCTCTGTCAGCAAATCACGCTTATTTTCCTTGTTTTTCAAATTGTGAATGAGAATGGACTGGTTTGCCATCAACGTGATGAGCCACACGATTTCTCCGATGGCCATTTCAAAGTTCTCACTCTTCATGAGCTTTTCACCCAAGTTCTCAAGGCCACCGTAGCGGCCAGCGATTTCCTTGGTAGCTTTTGTGGTGAGAATTAGCTCATATTCCTCACCGCCAATAGTAATCATTGCGCTGCGTTCCATATCCATCGATTAGCCCTCCTCTGTAGCAGTGATAACAGGTTCATAAACGGAAGAGTACCAGTTTTTGATGGTATCCGCAGAAACGCCGGTGTCGCCTTCGGTGACCTCCGCTTTCCAAGGATGCTTGCCGCTGGCATCTGCCTTGTTTCTGGTAAGGACCGTACCTTCGATAGTAGGAGTGGAGAAGGTAATGCTGTCACCCTTGGTAGCAAGGTTGGTGGCAGGGATACCGAACTTCACACGGTACAGCCAGTAATACTTGTATTTGCCGTTGGACTTCTTGGCTCTGAAACCAATAGCAACGGGAGTGCCGCCATCCTCGCCGCCGGAAATCAGCACCTTGTTATCGTCGATGGTAGCGCCCGTAAGAACGGAAGCTGCAGTCGAGCCGATATCGTCGATGCCGAGGGAGAGTGTGCCGGACTTAAATTCCTTCACGATTTCCGCAGCGCCATCATCGGCATAAAGAGTCGCCTCTGCCAGCTCCACGGAGAGTTCTGCCGAGATTGCTTTTGCCAGCTGGACAGGAGTGTCATAGGTTTCTTCGCCAGCTTCATCCTCGACAATGGATGCGTAGTACAATTTATCAAGACCAATCGTAGCCATAATCAATCCTCCAATTCATAGATTTTCGCCACATCAATGGCGTAGTGGTGGTACCCGGTGTCGTTTTCACGCTCGATGTACCGTCTGTCTGTAATGGTAAAATCCGAAGCCAACAGGCTGCGGACGATACTGTTTTTAGTTTTTGTGTAGTTGCCCTTTGAAAAGAGCGAGAGCCTTGCCTCCTGAACATCACAGCCGGGAGCATTATCCGCATGGAGGTCGAAGGTGTCCGTCAGTGGTACGATGACCACATACATCTCTGGCGCTGTGCCTTCAAAGACACCTGTTTCCACAGGAATGGAGAGGCCCTCAAGCAGTGTTTTGGTTTCTGATAACACATTCAAAGTTTCTCCACCTCCGATTCAAAGGCTGTTTTCATAGCCTCAACACACTGTTTTTTCGATGCAGATTTGGCAGGTTTCAGAAACGGTTTTGCAGGCTGACCGCTTTTGCCGTATTCGATGATATTGGCAAGCTGGGCATTGCTGCCACCGTCAGATCTCGGTTCGGAAAAGCCGACCTTGATATTGAAGTTGCCGTTTCGGTCCATCTTTACAGAAGTCAGGCCCAGCGAGGACTCCAGTTCACCGGTGGCTCTGGAATCATACTTGGTGCCGCTGCCGATGACTGAGGAGAGGTTGCTTTGCGTTTTTGCCAGCACCACCTCGCCACCTGCCTGCAGCACAGTTTCTGCAATGGAATCGAAGTTACTGCCAAGGCGGGACATGCGCTCCAGAAATTCATCGGGCATTTTTACATCAACTCGTGCCACTGGAAACGACCTCCTTTGCCAGAACCTCAATATACATTCCACGGCCTTTCACATTCTCAACAGAGGTGATTTCAAATCGGCTGTCAGCGCAGATAATCACCATCGCTGTAGTGACGGTCAGTCCGGGAATGACACGGAAACGGAAAAGGTCGGTGGCATCGGTGAATGTGCTTCGATTGGCCCATTTCTCGTTGCCGTGCCGACCTTCCCTGTAGGCCCTGATAGAAGCAAGGACCACATCCGTTACCGTAGAAAATCCCTCGTCATCAAGGACTTTCTGTTTTTCCACGATTTCAATAAAGGTGTTCATTTTGCCAAAGCTCATATCACACCTTCCAATCTCGGTCGAGGCGGAGCAGCAGATTTACGGTGTTCCAAACCTGTTGTCCGGCCTGAACATTATCCGCAAAGAAGCCGCCCGTGGAACCGTCTCTGGATTCATAGAAGTGCGATGCCAACATAATCACCGCCTGTTCGGTAGTGGCTGGCATCGCATTTTCCGTATAATATCCTGCTGTAATGTGCTGATAGCTTTCCGCATAGGAGACAGCGGCAGTGATGAAGCGCTCGATCAGCGCATCGTCAGCCGAATGCTCCAGAATCAGATTTTCTTTGACCTTAGTCAAAAGTTCGCTCATCACTGCCACCTCCTATCTTAGGCACCCATCTTGAGAACCTGTACGGCTTCAGGAAGGACCAGCTTACCGTCCACACGCTCCTTGGCCACGAAACCGACCATACCGTTACCGGCATAGAGTTCACGAAGCTCGGCGAAGGAACGAGTGCCACGGTCACCGATGTTGTAGTAAGTGAAGTCACCAAAGGCGATGACAGGCTTACCAGCCTCGATGGTAGGCACATAAGGAGAAGTCAGCACATCGTAGCCGAACAACTTACCCGGCTCCCCGGCGTGATTGGAAGCCTGCCACAGATACTGGCCGTTTTCGTCCTTGAGCTTGCGGATTGCAGCGATAGTCTGGTCGTTCATAATGAACTTGGCGCTCTTACGGTAAGGACGCTTCAGAGCGTAAACCAGATTGATGATTTCATCCGCAGTGATTTCGGTAGCGCTGGCAGCAGTAACGCCGATTTCAGCGCCGCCGGTAGTAGCAAAGATACCCAGAGGCTTGCCCACACCGTCGCCGTTGAGGAAAGCATCCTCCTCGGCATTGGCCAGAGCCTTACCGAACTGCTTGATGATGTAGTTTTCCAGACCGAAGGCATTGTCGTACAGGAGTTCCTCGGTAACCTTCACAGCAACATGGAGCTTGTGGGCATCCAGATTGATCTGGCTGAAGGTTGCATCACCGAAGGTAAGCTCGCCGCCTTCCTCAATCCATGCAGCTGCAGGCTTGGCACCGGCGATGTTAATCTTGTGCTGGCCGCTGGTAGTGATGACATTGGCAAGACCACGGAAAATGTTCTCCTCAGTCAACACATCAATGAGGCGGGAATCGTACTCTTCAGGCACAAGGTAGCCGCCGTTCTCATCGATACCCTCGGAAAGGACATCCGTGATAGTGCGGAAGTTGCTGCGGAGCGCCTTGAGCATACCGGCTCTGTAGGCATCGGATGCACGACCGGTCTTAGGCTTACCGTCGCCGGTATCCTTGCCACCGTTCATAGGCTTGTGAGTGATAGGAGTGTTCACAGGCTTGTTGAGTTCGGCTTCCATAGCCTCCATTGCCTGCATACGCTCGATTTCAGAGGTGTAGTTCTGCACCTTCTGTTCCATTTCGGCATAGGTCTTGGCATCCTCCTCGGAGAGCAGGCCGTCCTTGTCACGCTTGGTCTCCACGAAAGCCTTAGCAGCTTCCCATGCCTTGTTACGCTTTTCTCTCAGTTCCAAAATAGTCATAATGAATTACCTCCAATTTTTGATAAGATTGAGCCTATCCATCAGGGAATCGGCTTTGATTTTGGTTTCTGTGGTTGTGGGTTTTGCGTCGATTTTGCACTTGGAAGCGATGCGCTCCATCAGGGAGTTCACCACTTCGGTGCGGGAAAACATCATGCTGACCTGCGGCACAGGGACTTCATCCGTAATCGCAGAGCGCTGCATGATTTCGTCGGCAAAGCCAAGTTCAATGGCCTTATTTGCGTCCATCCAAGTTTCCGCATCCATCAGGTGGGAGAGCTTGGTACGGGAGAGGCCGGTTTTGATTTCGTATGCGTTTAAGATGGAATCCTTCACGCTGGCCAGCATATCAATGGCTTTCTGCATTTCTGCAGAGTTGCCAAAGGCCACGGTCATAGGATTATGAATCATCAGCATAGAAACCGGAGATACCAGCACCTTGGTACCGGCCATCGCAATGACGGATGCTGCCGAAGCTGCGATGCCGCCGATTTTTACGGTCACGCTGCCTTTGTAGTCCATCAGCATGTTGTAAATCTGTGCTGCCGCCACGCAGTCGCCGCCGGGAGAGTTGATCCAGACGGTAATGTCGCCGGTGCCGGAGTTCAGCTCATCTTTGAACAGCTGCGGAGTGACATCATCGTCAAACCAGCTTTCCTCGGCGATGGTGCCGTTTAGAAACAGCGTCCTCTCCGTCACTGCCTCCTGCGTCTCCTGATTGGTCACCGTCTGGGTCTTCCAGTTCCAGAATTTCTTCATCCTGCGTTTCCTCCTTTCCTGCGAAAATGCCCGCATCCTTGAGCTTGGTCATGTTGCCGTTGATGAGATATAAATCGCCGCCTTCCTCAGCCGGGATACGGTCCAGATTTTCAAGTTCACGGATGTCGTTGGCGCTCATCCAGCCGTTCTGTCTGCCGATGGCATAACCGTTCATACGGCTCTGGTAATCGCCACGGAGTAGACCATCCACATTGAACTTGATAAAATAAGCAGCCTTCTCGGAATTGGAAACAAGCGCTCGAATCATCGATTGCTCCCACCTCACGAGCCAAGGCTCCAAGGTGTATTTCACAAATTCCAAAGACTGCTGCTCAATATTAGAAAAGCTCGACTTCTCAAGGTCGCCGACCATGTGAGGCGGGACTCTGAAAATTCGAGCAATTTCATTGATTTGGAATTTCCTCGTTTCGAGGAACTGTGCCTGTTCCGGTGAAATGGAGATAGGCGTGTATTTCATACCTTCCTCCAGAACAGCCACTTTATTGGCGTTGCCGCTGCCACCGAAGGTGTTCTGCCAGCTTTCACGGACACGCTGCGGGTCTTTGATGGTGCCGGGATGTTCCAAGATGCCGCCCGGTGTGGCACCGTTGGCGAAGAACTTCGCACCATATTCCTCGCAGGCGATGGCCATGCCGATTGCATTTTTCGCCATAGCGATAGGACTGTAGCCGACCAGACCGTCAAAGCCGAGGCCCGGAATGTGCAGCACATCGGATGGCTGCAAAATGACTGCTGTATCCTTGTTTCGGATGGCTTCGTCGTTGCCACGGTAGTAGGTGTAGTAGAGATGGCCGTTTTCATCACGGTCCACCACCATACGATTTGGCATCAGCGGATACAGAGCCACAACTTCACCTTTGCCATTACGAATAATCTGCGCATAGGCATTTCCCCAGAGGAGCAGATGCGTCATCAGGGTTTCTCTGAATACAAAAGAGGTCATTTCAGGGTTCGGCTCATCGTGGAGCAGCACATATAGTGGATGGTCGATGGCTTTTTCCTTGCCGCCGGTATCGGTGTAGCGATAGAGGTGGAGTGGAAGTCCGGCCACAGCCTCTGCCAGAATACGCACACAGGAGTAAACTGCGGTCATTTGCATGGCAGAGCGCTCGGTCACCGCTTTGCCGGAGGTGGAGCCGCCGAACAGAAAACGGTAGGCGCTACCGGCAGTGGCGTTGCTGGGCTTGTCTCTCGCCTTGAATATTCCAGATAAAATTCCCATAGGAATCACGCTCCCTTCTTAAATGAAAAGTATGCCACGCTCGTCATAGACGCTGGCAGTGTTATTGTTGCCACAGCGGATCGCACGGTCGAGGCCCATAATGGTAGCAACAGCACCGTCGATTTTCTCTGTGGATTTTTCTTTGTCGGCTTTGATGTTTCCGGCAGGGTCTGTGCGAACGAAAATGTTGTCCATCATCCAGCGCAGTACCGGATGACCGCCGTGAGCGATTTTCTGTTCCAAGGTCAGCTTCATCAGCTCTTTGGTTGGAGGCGACATATCCTTGAAGCCCTGACCGAAAGGCACCACCGTAAATCCCATGCCTTCAAGGTTCTGCACCATCTGCACAGCGCCCCAGCGGTCAAAGGCGATTTCACGGATATTGAATTTTTCTCCCAGCTGCTCGATGAACTTTTCGATATAGCCGTAGTGGACCACATTGCCTTCGGTGGTCTGCAGGAAGCCTTGCTTCTCCCAGACATCGTATGGAACATGGTCACGGCGCACTCGAAGTTCCAGCGTATCTTCAGGTATCCAGAAGTACGGGAGGACCACATATTTGTCATCTTCATCCAGTGGCGGGAACACCAATACAAAAGCCGTGATGTCTGTGGTGGACGAAAGGTCCAAGCCACCGTAACATACACGGCCTCGTAGGGATTCTTCAGTTACTTTGAATGCGCAGGCATCCCATTTGTCCATTGGCATCCAGCGGACAGCCTGCTTCACCCATTGGTTCAAACGCAGCTGCCTGAAAGCATTCTCCTCGGCGGGATTCTGCTGGGCCGATTCGCAAGCGGCCTGCACCTTGTCGATGCCCACTGTAATGCCGAGAGAGGGATTGGCCTTCTTCCAGACCGCCGGGTCTGTCCAGTCATCGTTCTCGTCAGCACCGTAAATGACAGGATAGAAGGTCGGATCAATTTTCCTGCCTTCCAGAATATCCTTTGCTTTCTGGTGGGTTTCGTAGCAAATGGAGTTGGTGTCAGTACCGGCAGTGGTGATCAGGAAATACAGAGGCTGCATTCGGGCATCACCGGAGCCTTTTGTCATAACATCAAATAGTTTTCTGTTCGGCTGCGTGTGCAGCTCATCAAAAACAACGCCGTGGATATTAAAACCGTGTTTGCTGTAAGCCTCAGCCGACAGCACCTGATAGAAGCTGTTGGTTGGCTGGTACACGATTCGTTTCTGGGAAGCCAGAATTTTGACACGGCGATTCAGCGCAGGACACATACGCACCATATCGGCAGCAACATCAAATACGATG
>OBXM01001513.1_pt1 | contig 13919 bp, 10 predicted proteins | sample 1538141 | NCBI WGS metagenome assembly OBXM01 (sample SAMEA2580153, study PRJEB22360) | human gut metagenome | biome: human gut; feature: human-associated habitat; material: faeces | place: Denmark | collected 2008/2010 | reverse complement strand
CCTTACCGGGGGCATTGTGCTTGCGGTATTTGCGGCCATGAGCTCGTGAGCCGCTAAAATGCTCATGCGGGTTGGCTGGCAAGAGGCTGGTTGAGAATAGAGTTTTTATGCGAGGGCTGGGAGAAATCCCAGACTTTTGCTTGTCCGAAAAAGAGGGCCGGGGTTGAGGCAGTTTTTCCAAATATCAGACAGCGTGAACCCCCGCTCATTGTGACGTTGAACGGGGGTTTTGTGCAGTTAAAATAGACCGGAAGCGGAGGGCGCCCCGGTGGAGAGGGTGCTTTCGCCAAGGAATTCTTATGAAAGAGAGATAAATATGGGCGAAAAGTAGACAAAAAGTGTCAAATAATCATAAATCCAGCCATTTTGTTTGCAGGATTTGCTCTTTATAATAGTGACATAACGATCCAATTTGACGAGGGCAGGCTTTGTCAGAGGTATTGGAGAAAGGAAGATGAAGTTTATGACAGGAAATTCAGTGGGAAGACAGCGGTCGGGTTGGCAGAACAAGCTGTACCACACTTGCAGAGGGATTCAACGAAACTGGGGGTTGTACGTGTTGCTGCTTCCAGCGGTCCTGCTGGTGTTTTGCTTCAATTACTTACCCATGTATGGTGTGCAGATTGCGTTTAAAGATTTTTCTCCCTCACAGGGAATTGAGGGAAGCCCCTGGGTGGGATTTGCGAATTTCCAAACGTTTTTTAACTCGTTCCAGTCGAAAAACCTGATCTGGAACACAGTGACTTTGAGCTTGTATAACTTGATTGCCGGTTTCCCGTTCCCCATCATTTTGGCTCTGATGGTGAACCAGATCCGGGTGAAGCGGTTCAAGCAGGTCCTGCAAGTTGTAACCTATCTGCCTCACTTTATCTCCACGGTGGTTATGGTGGGCATCATGCTGATCCTTCTCTCTCCCAGCAACGGGATCTACGGGAATCTGGCCCATTTGCTGGGGATTCAGAACCCGCCCAACATCATGGGAGAGGCGGGCGCTTTCCAGCACGTCTATGTGTGGAGCGACGTATGGCAGCACGCTGGCTGGGACAGCATCATCTACATCGCGGCGCTGGCTGCGGTGGATCCCTCCCTGTATGAGGCGGCAACAGTGGACGGCGCCAGCAAGTTACAGCGGCTGCGGTACATCGATTTGCCCTTCCTGATTCCTACAGCGGTGATCCTTCTGATTATGCGCACGGGCAATGTGATGAACCTTGGGTTTGAAAAGGTGTATCTGATGCAGAATCCGTTAAACACCACTGTCAGCGAGATTATTTCTACCTATGTGTACAAAATTGGTATGATCAGCAACCAGTACAGCCTTTCCGCGGCAGTGAACCTGTTTAACACGATTGTCAACTTTATTCTGCTGGTCCTGGTCAACGGAGTTTCCAAAAAACTCGGCGACACAAGCTTGTGGTAAGCAGGAAAGAGTGCTGGAAATTTTAGGAGAAAGAGGCGGATACATTCATGATTGCATCAACAACAAAAAAAACAAAAAAAATGAATAAGGCAGATATTGTTTTCAATATTGTCCTATACGGAATCTGCGGCTTAATCTTGCTGATAATCGCGTACCCTCTCTATTTTATCATCATTGCGTCTTTCAGCAATCCTTCCGAAGTGGCCAATGGCAATGTGTGGTTTTGGCCAAGCCAGTTCACCTTGGACGGATATAAAGAGCTGCTGCGTCACAATGATATTTGGCTGGGTTACTGGAACACCATCCTGTACACGGTGGTGGGAACAGCCATTGGCTTGATCGTCAATATTTCTGCGGCTTACTCCCTGTCCCGCAGGGATCTGGTGGGCCGGAAAGCGATCACGTTCTATTTCATCTTCACCATGTTTTTTAACGGCGGCTTAATCCCTACCTACTTTACCATTCGGGATTTTCATTTGGACGACACATTCTGGGTCATGGTGTTGCCTTTCTCCGTGGCTGTGTACAACATGATTGTGGCCCGAACTTTCTTCGATTCCAGCTTGCCGAAGGAATTGCTGGATGCGGCGCAGATTGATGGATGCGGGAACCTGCGGTTCTTTTTCTCCATTGCCCTGCCCCTCTCCAAAGCGGTAATCGCCGTGATTGCGTTGTACATTGCCGTGGCGCAGTGGAACTCTTACTTCAACGCCTTGGTCTATATCCGCAGCGAGAACTTAAAACCGCTTCAGCTTGTGGTGAGAAATATCCTGATTACCAACCAGTCTTTGGTGGGCGCCGGTGACGGCCTGGCTGCCCAGGAGGCCATGCGCCTGTCAAATCTGATGAAATATGCCGTCATCATCATTACCACCGTGCCGATTATGTGCTTGTATCCCTTTGTGCAGAAGTACTTCAGCCAGGGCGTGATGATCGGCGCGATCAAGGGGTAATTTCCCCCTATCCCACAGTGACGTAGCCTTGGGAAAAACGGCCTGAGGATTTACCGTCAAATAAAAAAATCCGAGAGTAAGGAGATGCGAACATGAAAGAAAAGTGGACGAAACTAGGGAAAACCCTGCTCAGTCTGACCCTGGTTGCCTCCCTGCTGGCAGGCTGCGGCGGCGGTGGCAACAGCTCCAGCGGCAGCAATTCCGGCGGCGAGCAGAGCAGCGGGGGCTCCGGTGTTTCCAGCGAGGTTGCGGCGGAGGACTCCAACTTCAACGAGACGGGCTTGCCCATTGTCAATGAACCCGTGGAGTTGACCTTCCTGTATGTCAAGGGTGCAAACCTGGCGGATCTGAAAGAAAACGCCATGTTCAAGCAGATGGAAGAGGACACCAACGTCATCATCAACTGGCAGTATGCCGGTGACGCGGACTGGTCCGAGCAGAAGTCCCTCTTGCTGGCCAGCGGTGATCTTCCCGACGTGTTCTTCGGAAGCAATTCCTTGAAGGACATGGACATTGCCACCAACCTGGACCTGTTCATTCCGCTGGAAGACTATGTGGAGAAGTACTGCACCAACATCAAGGCCGCATGGGAGGCGGAGCCCACCATGCGGAAGTTGGTCACCAATCCTGACGGCCACATCTACACCTTGCCTGGCAAGAAGCCGTTGCGCCCCAAGGGCTGCGACACGCCCTATATCAACCAGGCATGGCTGGACCGCCTGGGCCTGGAGATGCCCACCACCGTGGACGAGTGGTACGAAGTGCTGAAGGCCTTTAAGGAGCAGGATGCCAACGGCAACGGCGATCCTAACGATGAGATCCCCCTGACCGGCAGCGCCAAGCAGAACTTGTTTGACTGGATCCGCTTTATCAATCCCTGGGGCATCACAGACAGCCTGGAGGAAAACTTCTTGGCTCTGGATCAGGAGACCCTGGAGCCCATCTTTATCCCTGCCGACGAGCGGTATAAAGAAGCGGTGGCCTTCTTCCACAAGCTGTATGCGGAAGGCATCATGGATCCCGAATTTATCACCCAGGACGGTTCCATGTCTGACGCCAAAATGAAGAATGAGGAAGTGTCCCTGGTGGGCACCGGCATCGCTTGGGAAGTTACCTCTGGTACTCAGCCCCATCAGGACGAGTATGTTCCCATGCCTCCTCTGGCTGGCCCCAACGGCGACCGTTACATCCGCGGCAACGATGAAATCATCACCTATTCCCGCAACGAGTTCACCGTTACCACTGCTTGCGAGCATCCCGAAGTGGCTATGCGCTGGGCGGATTACTTCTCCACCGATGACATTTCTGTCCAGTCTTACTGGGGCCCCTATGGTGTGGTGCTGGATAAGGACGAGGACGGCAATGTGACCTTCCTGGATCCCCCCGAAGGGAAGACTGGCGACCAGTGGTACTGGGAGGTTTCTCCCCGCGACCATGGCCCCAAGTATGTGAGCCCTGAGTTTGAAGAGAAGATCATCCTTCCCGAGGACAGCGGCGACGGCGCCAAGCTGAAGGAAGACGAGATCATGAAGGAATTCGTGGCAAAGCCCTATCCCATGGTGAACTACACCAGCGACCAGGCCAAAGAGATCTCCGCTTTGACTGTGGATATTTACAAGTATGTCAACGAGAGCTGGGCAAACTGGATTGTCAACGGCGGCATCGAGGAACAGTGGGATGCCTATGTGGACCAGTTGAACAAAATGGGCCTGGAGCGGTTGATGGAGATTTATCAGGAGGCTCTGGACGTCTATAATAACGCGGGCTGATAACGACGTTTTGAGATTTTAGAAAGGCTTTCGTGCAGAACCTGGAAGCTGTTCTAGTCTCTGGGTTCTGCTCATTTTTTATCGGTAAAATCGAATTCAGACAATAACAGTCAATGTTGGGAGAAGCTTGTATTATGGAGAAAAAAGTGTTTCGCGTGGGAAGCGTAGGAATTGGAGGAATTTCTCAGGGAGTCCACCTTCCGGGAATTCACAAAAGCCCGGATCTGGAGCTGGTTGCCGTGTGCGACTTGAAGCCTGAGCGCATGGAGTATGCCAGGAATACCTACGGGATCCGTGAGGACCATTGCTTTGCAGACTATCACGATTTGATCGCCTGCCCGGATGTGGATGTGATCGACATTTCCACCTCCAACAACGCTCACTTTGAGGTGGCCAAAGCAGCTATCGAGGCTGGGAAGCCGTTTTGCTTGGAGAAACCCGTCACCCTGACTGCGGAGGAGGCAGACATCTTGGCCAAAGCGGCCCAGGAGAGGGGAGTTCCCAACATGGTGTGCTTCTCCTACCGCTTTAAGGCTGCTGCCCGCTACGCTAAGGAATTGGTGGAACAGGGGATGCTGGGTGACATCTATCACGTTTATATGCAGTATCTTCAGGGTGGCGGTGGGCCCTCCTATGACCTGCCCCGCTCTTGGAGATATCAAAAAGAGCTGACCGGAACTGGTGCTCTGGGCGATTTGGGTTGCCATGCCCTGGACCTGGTGAGTTTTGTCACCGGTAAAAATTACCGGAAGGCCGTGGGCCATGTGGATACCTATGTGACCCAGCGCCGCCTGGAAGAGGGCGAAGGGTATGGTCCGGTAGATGTGGACGATTTCTGCCACTACCTGATGGAGATGGACGGGAAAACCTCGGCGAATTTCTCTGTCACCCGCTTTGCCTATGGCCGGGGAAATTACCAGCGCATGGAAATCTATGGGAGCAAGGGCGGTTTGGTTTATAGTTTGGATGTCACCCCTGGCGTGGATGAATTGGAGGTCTGTTTTGGCTATCCTTATGACAGGTCCGGGATCTACACCAAACTTCCCATTCCCCAGCGTTTTCAGTGCGATCAGATGCAGTCCTTTGCGGATATCCTCAATGGCTGCGGCGACGGTATGGCTGGCCCCATTTAAGACGGCTGCCGCATTCAGCACGCGTTGGATGTGATCATCCGCTCTGCGGAAGAAGAAAAATGGCTGCCTTGTGATTGATCCAATTCTTTTTGAGAGGAGTTTTTGAAATGGCAATTCGAGTAACTGTATGGAACGAGTACCTCCATGAGGTTCAATTCCCGGAAGTAGCTGAGGTGTATCCCAAGGGTATCCACGGCTGCATCGCGGATTTTCTGAAGGAAGCCGGTATGGATGTGCGCACGGCCACTCTGCGGGAGCCGGAACACGGGCTGACCCAAGAGGTTGTGGACAACACAGATGTGCTCATCTGGTGGGGGCATATGGCCCATCATGAAGTGGCGGATGAGATTGTGGACCGGGTCTACAAGCGTGTTTTGGAGGGAATGGGGCTGATTGTCCTCCACTCCGGCCATGCCTCCAAAATCTTCCAGAAGCTGTGTGGAACGGACACCTGGAAATTGAAGTGGCGCGAGGACGGCGAGCAGGAGATCCTCTGGGTTGTGGATCCAAGCCACCCCATTGCAGATGGTTTGGATGAGAAGATCATGATCCCCCATGAGGAGATGTACGGTGAACGCTTCGATATTCCCCAGCCGGATGAACAGGTGTTCATCAGCTGGTTTGAAGGCGGCGAAGTGTTCCGCAGCGGCTGCTGCTGGCATCGTGGGAAGGGGAAGATTTTCTACTTCCGCCCGGGCCATGAGGTGTTTCCTATCTATCATCAGCCGGAAATCCAAAAAGTGATTGTCAATGCAGTGAAGTGGGCAGCGCCCATCCGTTTCCCCGACACCACCTTTGGAAATCCCGCACCCATCATGCCTGTCAAGGGAAAAATGGAACATAGTATCCAGGGGCTTCACGAACAGAAGACCCTCTGATAAAAAGTGGATGTGTTTCGCACCAAATAGCTAACTGAAGGACCAGTTTGAAGAGACAAAGGTTCTTGCGGGGAAAGCAGGGGTAACGGAAATGCGCCTTCCACCAGCATCTGCCGTTGGAAGGCGCATTTTTTTCTAAAAAATTATTCCCCGGCGAGCGGGTCAGGGGAAACTGGTTCGCCCTGCAAAATGGATATCGCCTTTTGATACTGCTGCTTTTTCCAGGTGTCTAGCAGCTGATAGTCGCCGCTCTGCAATTCACTGACCAAACGAGTATAGGCCGGTGCGACTTCTTCGGCAGAACAATCTTCCACCAGATTCACCACCTGGTTTTCCAGAAAGCTCTGTTTCCGTTCGGCTACCGTGGCCAGACGTGTGTTGGAGTAGAGGGAAAACAGGATTTCATAGTGAACGGCCGGGACTGTATCCTGGTTGTCAATGCTGATGGCTTTTACCGGTTTCGCATCCGTGAGAATGCTCCCAAATCCAGAGCTTTCCAAAGCGCTTTTCTGTTGGGAGGAAAGTTCCATGTTCTGCAGGTAAAAGGCTGCCACCAGTCTGGCTTGGGGCCGGCTTTGAGTGCTGTCCTTGACAAATAGGGTGGAGGCGTACTGTTCCTCGAAATTGTTGGTGAACGCCGGTTCCCGCCCGGAATCCGAGAGAATGGGCGAGAGGACTTCGTACTGCTCTCGAATGGGGTGATCTTCCGGAAGAAGGGAGAGAAGCCTGCCCAGCGAGGGGGAGGCTGCCAAAAAGATCTCGCCGTTTTGCAGCTGCCTTAGCAAGGACTCTTGGCTGAGGGTGAACACATCATGGGAGAGCAGCCGCTCACGGAACAGATTGTTCATGAATTCCAATGCCTCCAAAGTGCCGGGATGGAAAAAAGGATCCTCCCACGCGGCACCGGTGTCGGCGGTGACCCCAAACATCTGCTGAAGGCTGGGCAGTTCCACATAGCAGGGAATCAACTCTGGGTAGGCTTTCCGCACGTTTTTCAGCTGTTCTAGGAAACGCTCTTTGGACAGGGGTTCCAAACTGTCCCAGCGGATATTTTCCAGAATGTCCTTGCGGCCGATCATAGCAGCGTCGGACTTGAGGGAGGTGTCCTCAGAGAGGATAGTTCTGGTATGGGGATAAGCGTACACCTGGCCCTGAAAATTACCGCACCACTGGACAAAGTCCTCTGGCAGGGTGAAGCCGGGAATTTCCTTGTTCAGCAAGTCCTGCAAAGACCAGTTGTCCCCTGTGGCTTCCAATCGCTTAAAATTGGAGTTGGTGTACCAGCAGGTGACCACATCCGCAGGGATGCCCGCTGCTGTCATGTTCAAATATTTTTCCATGGTGCAAAAGGAGAGATCCACAGGCGTCCCAGCCATACTGGCACAGTCCTCCTGGGAGGGGAACAGGGCGTTGTAGGAGGAATCGGTCTCGCCATAGGGCGTGATAAAAACCCACTTCAAAGCATTGCCTTCCTCGGATGCCGCCAGCTGAAAGGGAGAGGGCTTGGGGATTGAGAACGAGAGAATGACAAAACAAAGAAAACAGACAGCGGTCAATCCGACAAGGAGCGGAGCAACCTTACGGGGAATTTTGCGCTGTTTCTTGCTGTGTGGAGTGCTCATGGCAAATCCTTCCTTTTAGAGTATCACTGCGCCAACTATTATTTGATAGGGATCATTGGCATTTTCACTACATTAAATCTTATAGGAAGAATCCAAAAATGTCTAGTATTTTTTTACACCACCGTCATGAAAAGGCGATTTTGGATTCTTTGACGTTTTAGAAAGGGGAAAACGGGTGAAACAGTGGCTGGGCCGGTTGAAAATAGCTCACAAAGTGATTCTTGGGTTTTTGGGACTCACCGCACTGCCGTTCACTTTGCTCTTGGCGTGCAATTTTGCCTCGTTTACGACGCAGTATGAACATCAGCTGACGCAGAATGGGCAATACATACTGAATATGCTGGTCAGGGATGTGAACGAGAAAATGGACCAAGTGGAAATGCTGGTGCAGGTATTGTGTTCCAACCGCAGTCTGATCTCTTTTCTATCCCACGATTACGAGGGTTCCGTCTCTTACGAGGAGTATACGCAAACCGTGATGCCGCTGCTGGAAGGTGCGCGTAACACAGTGTCGCCCCCTCTGGAACGCATTTATTTGCTGACAGAAAACACCTCCATCCCAGAGGGTTGCAGCACAGTGTACCATTACGATTCTATTCCGGAGAGCCTTCCCGACGAACTGTTGGAGAACGGGGGAAACGCCACTTGGTATCAGTCGGAAGAATCGGGGACGGACGTGTTGTACTACCTTTGCCCCATTGTCTCCTCGGTGTACAAAAACCAGGGGTACATTTTGGCCAAGATGCGGGTGGAAGAACTGTTCTCCGAAATCGGAATGCCGCAGCAGGGCGGGACTGCCCTGTTCCTGCTGGATGAGGAAAACCGGCCTGAACTCAGCAACGCTGTTCTGGATCCTGATTTTCTCTTTCCGCAAACCCCGGTTTCCCAAGGCCCTGTTCGGTATTTTTCCGCGGAGATCCAGCGAGTCCCTCTGCGGGTGGGGGTTGCGCTGCCGGCATCGGAACACGGATATTTGCAGCAGAATTCTCTGCTCACGTTGATCTTTATGGGAATCCTTTCATTCCTGTTTTTGTACCTGTTCTTTTCTATGCTCCGTTCCATCATCTACCGCCTTCGGAAATACGGGGATGAGATGGAGCGCATTGCGGAATCCGATTTCAGCGGGGAGCTGGCAGTGGAACGCCAGGATGAAATTGGGGTGATTGGGGATCAATTCAACCGGATCCTGGGCAGAATGCGCACCTTGATGCGGGAGAATATCCAAAAGGAAACCGCCTACAAAGATGCCCAGCTGAAAGCCCTTTTGCTTCAGATCAACCCTCACTTTATTTACAATACCCTGGATATGTTTGCCGGAAGGCTGACCTTGGACGGGGAGTTTGAAACCGCGGATTATATCTGCGACTTTGCCCAAATGATCCGCTATAACACCATGACGTCTACCACAGCGCTTCCTTTGGAGAAGGAGCTGGAGCACGTGATCAATTACGTGAACCTGGAGAAGTGCCGGTATGGCGACAGCGTGGTGCTGCGGATCCATGCCTCAGAAGAGCTCCGCAAGATTACCATCCCCCGGTTTTTGCTTCAGCCAATTGTGGAGAATGCCTTTGAACATGGGTTTGCCGGGATGGCCCCGGAAGAGAAGAGGCAGATCGTCATCAGTGCCCGCAAGGTGGGCAACCGGCTGATCCTCCGTGTGCGGGATAACGGCAGAGGCATGAGCCTGAAACAAGTGGAGGAAATGAACCGGAAATTCGCCCAGCCCTATGACGCCATGGCCCTGCACCATCAGAAAGAGCGGGGGATTGGGCTGGAGAACATCAATGACCGGCTTCAGATTTTTTCCCATTCCAACGACCGTTTGATGCTGAGGAGCCGGGAGGGTAAGTATACCAGTATGTTCATTTTGCAGACATTATAGCGTTTTTGCAGAAAGGGTGAGCGCTAAAACCGGCCCAGGACGGATGTGCCTCCCGCCGGCGTTGGCTAAGTGGGAGGGATGGTTTGAGAAAAAGAGGAGGATACGGATGCTTACAGTGATGGTAGTAGATGATGACCCCCTTTTGTGTACAGCCATGCGGCGGAAGATAGAGATGATTGACCGGGAAAGCCAGTTAGGGATCCAAGAGACGCTGATTGCCCATTCGGCCCAAGAGGCATGGGAAATTTTGCAGATCAAGCCCATTGACGTGCTGATCAGCGATATCCGAATGCCCTATCAGTCGGGTCTGGAACTGGTGGACAAGGTGAACAAGGCATTCCCTGGGATCCAGTTGGTGATACTGAGCGGTTATGATGATTACGAGTATATGCGGGGCGCTCTCCGCAGCGGTGTGGTGGATTATCTGCTTAAGCCTGTAAAGCTGGTGCAAATTCAAGAGGTGCTGCTCAAGTGCCAGGAGAATCTCCGCTGCCGGGAGGAACAATCCACCCGCAAGGACAACGGCCAAGAGGCGTTGGAAAACTGGCTCAATGGCTTGCTCATGAGACGGACTGGCAAGCCGCCGGTGGAATTTCCCCATCCGGTGTTCTGGGTGGCATGGACGTTCGGCGGGGAAGGGGAATCTGTTTCTCAGGCCGCGGAAGTTTTTGCCGGGGAGCAGAGGGAAGATGTGACGGCGTATTTTTCGCGCAGCGGATCCCAGGACTCGGTTGTGTTGTTTAACACAAAAAGCAGCCGGGAGGACGTTGTAGAAACGTACATCAAGACGTGCCAAAAGTCCTGCGCTAGGCAGGGAGTGGGAAGGCTCTGTTTTGCGGTGAGCCGGCCATTCACTCGCTTGGAGGAGTATCCCATGTTCTATAAAGAGGCGCGGTACACTATGGCCTATCGGATGCTGGTGCCGTTCAGCCTTCGTTTTTCCTCTGCCCAACCGGTCATGGGGCAAAGCCGGCTTCCCCGGTTTCAATCGCGAATTCACGCGGCCTTTCAGAGCAGGAATTTTGTTGAGATCTATCAGTGGCTTCAAAAAATTTTCTGCCGGGACTTTTTTCAGGAACAGCCCTTTCCCCAAGAGATCCGAAGCTTTTATGTGTATTGGGAGTCTCAAATTCAGGAGATGGCCTCTGCGTTTCACCTGGAATTGGAGTCCTTCCCCCACTTCAGCAGGTTTCCCAGTTTGGATGGGATGCAACAATACCTGCATGGAGTTCTGAAGCAAGTGGAGGAGGCTGTGCAGGCCTCCACAAACAAGTATGCCTACATCCTCTCCACCGCAAAACAGTATGTGGAGAAAAATTATAACCGCAACATCAGCATGAACGAAGTGGCCGAGATGTGTTCCATGAGTTACAGCTACTTCAGCCGTGTGTTTAAAGAGCAGCTTCATCAAAGCTTTTCGGAGTATGTTCTGTCTGTCAGAATGCGGGAGGCCAAGCGGTTGATGGAAGAAGATCCCGCGATCAAAATAAAGGAGGTGGCGGCACTGGTTGGCTATGAAAGCGTGTATGCATTTTCCAGGGCGTACAAGCAGTACTATCATGTCTCGCCGAAACAGGACCGAGACGGCTGACCGCAATTTTTCCAAAAACATCGTCGAGCACATTCGGGAAAGGAGTTTCAAGATGGAATATAAGAAACTGGGAAAAAGTGACGTGCTGGTTTCAGAGCTGATTTTGGGCTGCTGGGCCATGGGCGGGGATTATTTTGGCGCGACGGAGGACGCGGCATCTCTGGAAGCGCTGGAAGTTTCCTATGAAAAGGGAGTGAACACTTTTGATACAGCCGAGATCTATGGAAATGGCCGCTCTGAGCGGGTAGTGGGCGAAGCCGCCCGCCGAATTGGCAGGGATAAGGTTCGGATCATCTCCAAAGTGTTCAAGCCGTCTATGTCCCGCGATAAGATGATCAAAGCCTGCGAGGACAGCCTTCAGCGGTTGGGTACGGACTACCTGGACGTGTACTTCCTGCACTATCCGGTAGAGGAGAAAGAGGTCTCCATCCAGGAGAGGATGGAGACTATGGAAGAACTGAAAAAAGCTGGCAAAATTCGGGCCATCGGGCTGTCCAATTTCTCTCTGGAGGAGATGAAAGCGGCTATGAAGTACGGCCAGGTGGATGTGATCCAGCCCTGCTACAGCCTGCTGTGGAGGTACGACGAGGAGCTTTTGAAGTTCAGCCGGGAGAACGGCATCGCAGTGATCCCTTACAGCACCCTGGCCCAGGGGCTGCTGACTGGGAAGTACAAGAAAGGGGCTGCCTTCACGGACGGGCGCAGCCGCGTCGCACTGTTCCAGCCGGAAAATTACAGCCGTGCCCTGGAAGTGACGGAAGTGCTGTCGGAGGTCAGTGCCAAGTACGGCAAGACCCCAGCCCAGGGGGCCATCGCCTGGCTGCTGCAAACCCCGGGGGTCACAGCACCGATTGTGGGAGCAAAGAATGGGAAGCAGGCGGCGGAGAACATCCAAGCCTCCGGGTGGCAGTTTTCGGAGGAGGACTACAAAGCCATTGACCGGGCCAGCAAGGAATTCATGGAAGGCTTGCCCCATTACACCCTGTTCTTCAACACGGAGACAACGGACTGAGAGAGGAGCGAAAAGAAAATGCCATTGGTTCAGGTAAATAAGCTGCTGCGCCATGCTACGGAAAACCACTACGGTGTGGCTGCTGTGAACGTGTTCAACTACGAGACGGTCAAGTGGGTGGCAGAGGCGGCCAACCGGGAGCGGATCCCGGTGATCATCCAGTTTTATCCCGGGTTTGAGAAATACATCGCCTTAAAGCACGTGGCTGCCATTGCCAAGGATTTCGCGGAGAAGTCGGAGGTACCTATCGGGGTGCATCTGGACCATTCCGCCAGCTATGGGATAGCGGTGAGCGGTGTGCGGGATGGGTTCCCATCCGTAATGGTGGATGGCTCGGCGCTGCCCTATGAGGAGAACGTGGAGCTGACCGCTGCTGTGGTGAAAACCGCGGCGGTGTTTGGTGTGGACGTGGAGGCCGAGCTTGGCCATGTGGGTTCCGGGGCCAACGTGGACGACATCGTCAACGCGGGCCACTACACCAATGTGGAGCAGGCAGTGGACTTTGTGGAACGGACAGGCTGCGGTTCTCTGGCGGTGGCGGTGGGCAACGCCCATGGCGCCTACATCCAGACACCCAACTTGGATTTTGAGCGGATCGCTGCGCTGCGGAAAGCGCTGCCCATCCCGCTGGTGCTCCACGGGTGCTCGGACATCCCCCACGAGCAGCTGCAGGAGAGCGTGCGGCTGGGGATGAGCAAGTTCAACGTAGCTACAGAGTATTTTCGGGCTTGCTATCACGGGGTGGCCCAACATGGGGATCCGGCAGAGGAGCATGGGGATATGTTCCGTTTGATGATGGAGGCTTCCGAAAATGCCATTGAATTTGTGCGGGATAAGATGCGCCTGCTCAATCCCAATAAATTCACATTTTGACTAACGGCCAAGGAGGCCCTTAGGAGGAGTTGCGTTGAAAGAGTTTGAGATAGCGGGCTATGATATGCCCTGTGTGGACCTGGCGGTGAATGTGGATATGTTTCCCAGGCCCAATGGAGGGACCAGGGTGAACGCCATGAGCTGGCAGGGCGGGGGGAAAGTGGCTTCCGGGATGGTGGCCAGTGCCCGCCTGGGTGCTAGGTGTGCCATGCTGGGCGCGGTGGGCAGCGATGACTACGGGAAGTTTTGCATCCGGGACTTTGAGCGGCACGGAATCGACATATCCGGGATGAAAATGCGCCAGGGGGAGACCACCTCCCTGTCCATAGTGCTCAGCGACCGGGAGACCCAGGGCCGGAGTATTGTGTACCGCCCCGGCACGGCAAATCCCCCCGCGATAGAGGAAATGGAGGAACGAATTCTGACAGGGTGCCAGTGGTTTTTCATCTCCCATACCACCCACGTGGCAATGAAATCGGCCAGGCGGGCAAAGGAGGCTGGGGCCAAGATTATTGTGGATGCTGACTCCTATTCAACGGAAATGATGGAGAATATCGGCATTATCGATGTTTTTATTGCTTCGGAATTCTTCTACAAGGTGCTTTTCCGGGGAAAAGAGGAGGCCTTTGAAGCGAACTGCCGGGAAATTCAAAAAATGGGCCCGTCTATTGTGGTGTTCACGTTGGGCGCCAAGGGCTGCGTAGGATACAGCGAGGAGGATGGCTTTTTCCAGATGCCCTCCTTTGCGGTGGACGTGCAGGACACGGTGGGCGCCGGGGATGTGTT
>OBXM01001510.1_pt1 | contig 13937 bp, 24 predicted proteins | sample 1538141 | NCBI WGS metagenome assembly OBXM01 (sample SAMEA2580153, study PRJEB22360) | human gut metagenome | biome: human gut; feature: human-associated habitat; material: faeces | place: Denmark | collected 2008/2010 | reverse complement strand
CCGGCCCCGCCGACAAACAACAAACGGTTGCTCTTGCCACTTAACAGGTCGGCAAGAAACATCGTAGATTTTTATGCAGAATACAAATCTCCGGCGTCCATGTGCCAAAAGCGCTGATAATTACCTCCTGTTCTTTGAGATCGTCAAATGTCGGGGATTACCGCGAACCCAATCTGGAAGTCATCGCAGCAGTAGAACCCGAACTGGTGCTTGTTGGTCAAAGATTCGTAGAATACTATGGTAGAATACTATGATGAAATAAAAGCTCTAGTACCAAATGCGGCTGTCGTTGACCTAAACTTTGAGCTTTCGAAGGAAGCAGGAAAGTCTGGGGATAGCTGGGTAAATGGTCTGAAGGATGCCGCCACTATTCTAGGCAAAATATTCAATAAAAATGATGCTGCTCAGAAGCTGAATGCTGATTTCGATAAGGCCATTCAAGCCGCTAAGTCCGCCTATAATGGCACGGGACAAAATCATGAACATTGTGGTTTCTGGTGGAGAGATTGGTTTTTCAGCCCCTTATTCCGGATGCGTTTTGGACCCCATATACGACGTTTTCGGATGAGTTTCGGCATTAGATGTTGACGGTGCTTCTTCCTATCATAAAGGTGATGATATTTCTGTAGAAGCCATTGTGCAAAGCAATCCGGATTGGATTATGATGTTGGATCGCGAGGCGTCCTTCTCTGCTGACAAAAGAGCGAGTTCTGTTCCGGCTCAGGATGTCATCAACAACTCCCCTGCCCTGAAGAACACAACGGCTATCTCGAAAGAGCAGATCATTTACGCACCCGATGATACTTACACAAACGAATCCATACAAACCTATCTGGAAAGGATATATAACAAAATGCCGAAACATATCATACCGAAAATTACAGGGACTGAGGTTACTCAGCCCCACCTTTTTAGTCACAATAAAATATGGACAAAACCCTTCATATTAGCACTGTTTGTTGTTTTTGCGTTAGGCATTGTATCATTGCTTACAGGAGTTTATGATATACAGGGCTAGAAGAACGGATGGGATATGTTTTTCATCACCCGTGTTCCACGAACGGCGGCACTCATGCTTACCGGAGCGGCCATGTCCATGTCGGGGCTGGTAACCAGAATCGCCTGGTTGAGCGCCTATACTACAACAGGAACCATTGAACGGGCTGGGTTAGGGCTTGTGTTTGTATATTTAACATTTCCTGCTCCGACTTTAATGTTAAGAATGGCGAGTGCAATTCTATTTTCCTTTACAGGCACTATGATTTTCTTTTTTCCTAAGAAGGGTTAAGCTTCGCTCCTCACTCATCGTCCCCATTATCGGAATGATGCTTGGCGCGAGAGGGCTTGTTGTCTGTGAATTGCAGGTGGCAAGCCCTTTAGCTTTGTTTTAATGCGACGGTTGTTGTACTAATCCAGATAGTTGATAAGCTCAGTTTTAAAGTGCTCCATAGACTCAAACTTTTGCAAATATAGCAGTTCACTTTTTTAGTAATATGTTTATCGTTACCGTGCGCAAATACACTCGCGCCAGAAAGCTCACGCCGCGCATGCTCGATGAACCGGTTGAGCGCATTGAGGTATACCATGTGGAAAAGGTTAACGGCGTACAGATTCAAAAAATTAGGATTCACTACAACTGCGTCGGCTCCATTGAGACTCCGGATATGTTTCCATTGCCGGAACCGGATGTGTGCATCCAGACTGGCTGTCAGTTACGCTCCGGTGCAGGTTGCTATATGAGGGCACATAAAAAAACGAGTGTTCTTACAGCAATTTCAAATGCTATAAGAACACTCGACATGGCAAATCACGTCAATTAACATATAATCACATTTTTCGACATGAGGGTATTTGCACCCAAATAAAACGTGTTACTTTTGTTTGCCTCTATGCTATAATAAAAATTAAGACAAACAGCAAGTAAAATCAAGCGTGGTTTTTCACAATCTGCTATGATAACCATAAAGCGATTGAGCAGAGGTGAAAAAATGTACGAATGGCAAAAGCAGATCCAAACGATTGTGAATGAAATTGATTTATGCATAAAAGCCTACAATGGAGAAGTACTGACTTTACGCCAATTATCCCAAAAGCTAGGTTATTCTGAGTTTCACACAACCAGAAAATTCAAGGAAATCACTGGTATGCAGTTTCAAAATTATTTGCGAAAAAGGCGGCTTGCCTTTGCGCTCAAAGAAATGCATGACAACGAGAAAAGTCTTTTGGATATTGCTTTTGATTACGGCTTTTCATCTCACGAAGCCTTTACAAGAGCTTTTAAAACAGCCTATGGTGTAGAGCGCCAAGCCATTATCGCAAATATCCTAAACCAGTCACTCTTCGTACAAAAATTAACCCTTTCGATCGCTATTTTTTAGGATTTGGAGAAATTGGTATGATTAAATCAGCAGATGATGTTAAGGTCTATTTTGTGACCGTTCCTGCGCATAAATTCCTTCACATCAAAAACAATGAAAGCAACGGGTACTGGGATTTTTGGCAAAAACAAAGCAAAATTCCTGAACAGGATTGTGATACGATTAGCGGCTTGCTTGAGAGTATCAAAGGGAAATTGGACGATGACGGCGGCAGTGAGGCAAACAGCGGCAGAGGGCAGCTTATGGCATACATCAGTGACACTGAGGGAAGATTGTGCGATTGGGGTTTTCTGCGGTCAGAGTGCTATGGCGTGCGGCCTCTAGCGGATTATGACGGTGAAATTCCACCCCAAATGCTGATACTTGATGTTCCAGAGGGGAACTATGTGCTTTTTGAGCATGGTCCATTTGATTATGAACAGGAAAACCGCAGCGTGGAGGAAAAAATTGAAGCAGCGATGACAGCGTTTAAAACCGAACAAACAGAATATCAATTTGACATAGCCCAAGGCAAAATCATTTATATGTATCATGACCCGGAGCAGTATTTTAAGTATGTTAGACCTGTGAAAAAGGTATAGATAAGTAAAGGAGTTTGCGTTGCAAGCTCCTTTACTTATGCCGTTGTTATGTGATATGTTAAAAACACAGCTGTTAAACTTATCATTTTTGTGCAACAAATGCTAAGTGACGTTGAATAAATCATGATACTATAATTTCGAGGGAGGGATTTTTGATGGAGTGGCTTGAACGCATGAACAATGCGGTAAACTATATTGAAAGCAATTTAGCAGAAGAAATATCCTATGATAAGGCAGCCCAAATTGCTTGTTGCTCAACCTATCATTTCTTGAGAATGTTTGCTTTTATTACTGGTGTTCCTTTATCAGAATATATAAGGCGCAGAAGATTAACCTTGGCTGCTTTTGAACTGCAGACCAGCAAGACAAAAGTGATTGATGTTGCCATGAAATATGGATATGATTCACCGCAAGCGTTCAGCCGTGCGTTTAAGACACTCCATGGTGTAACACCGCTATCGGCGCGGGATAGTGGAACTATGCTGAAAACCTTTCCCAAAATAACATTTTCAATATCTATTAAAGGAGTATCAGAGATGAATTATCGTGTTGAGGAAAAAGGAGCGTTTGAAATTTTTGGTTTAGAGTTAAAAACCACAGTCATTGACGGCAAGTGTTACAGGGACATTCCAGAATTTTGGCAGTCCTATGGAGAAAGCGGGAAATTTGATGCACTTTTAAAAGCCGCAGGCAAGAAAAGTGGAGAATCACTTGGCGCCGGTGTCACCTATTCTCATAACCCAAATGGCGATATGTCCTATTTGGCAGGGTGCATAAAGACACCTGAAGCAAATGCAGAGGGATTTACCACCCTGCATATTCCAAAGCAAACATGGGCAATTTTTTCTACCGAGTGGAAAAGCGAAAAAGACGACAAAAAACTGCATGAAGTTTGGCGACGCATATATGCCGAATGGTTTCCTGTGGCAAGTTATGAACACGCTGATTGCGATTTTGAGATGGAAATGTATTTTGGCAATGAGCAAATAGATTTTGGTGCAGAAATTTGGATTCCTGTTACTAAGAAGTGAAGAATGACCTCTCCTAAAAGTTGTAGGAGAGGTCATTTGTCGGATTTATAATGTTTTAGTTTTACCTTTCCAATCATCAAAAACCGTTGTACACAGTTCGTTATTGTAATTAATCATTTTGGTATCTTTGGTTGAATTAACATCATCGCAAAACCACTTCGTCGTTTTTGCTAAACGCTCACGAACGTCACCAAAATCACAAGAACACCCATAAAGCATAAGGTGTTTTTGCTTTTCTAGAGGAATAGAATGCAGCTTATTTGCACTTCCGCCCCAAGCTGTTTTATCAAAAACAGACAGCAAAAGCGAGGTATGCGTATCCATTAAAATGCGCAGAACACCCTCCAGCTTGAAATAGTCCTTACGCAATAAATATTTTGCGGACATTTGCACATGAAACCAGTAAGTGGTAATGAGATAGTGCCTATCTGCGTGCCAAGGAGTACCTTTTATTTCTTTTCTAATTAAAGCTTTGACACTGTTGTCTTTATCAAAAATGACATCAGATTTTTTCAATCCAGTATAATGGATTTGACACATAAAATCGTCAATTTTGCCTTGATTAAGCAAAAAAACATCATACTGAAAAAGCTGTCCGTTATGGCGAATTAAATAACCGTAGTTCTTAATTGCATCGCTGTTAAAGCCCTCTGCCCAGCGTAAAACGATTTCATCACAAGCCTTGCCAAGCATAATATTCAACTTTTCATCAATATCGTTAAAATGCTTTTCATCAATCAAAAAAACGATGTCAATGTCAGAATGTTCGTCCGATGTGTCGTGAGAAATTGAGCCGAAATACCATGCACCTAGCACAGCAGGTTGTTCTCTCATTATGTCTATAAATTTATCGTTTACTTTAAGTAGTTCTTTTAGCATAATAATATCCTCATTATTTACCAGTTTTATCCGTCATAAGCTCCCATCTTACGCCAAATTCATCAACAATCAAAACAAAACAACTGCTGTAATTGTTTTTCGCATTGGGAGAATTATTTTGCAGCAATATTGAAAAATATAGAATGATTTTTTAACTTCATCGGCAGTATTAAACGTCACAACTAAAAATACAGAATGACCAAAAGCAACATCTTCATCGTGTGAATCATTTAACAATATCCGACAGCCTTCAACATACATTTCGGCATGAAAGAGAAATCCATCATCATAAAACAGCTTTGCAACATTCGCATTAAAAGCTTTCTTACACAGTTCAACAGCTTGCTTACACTGTTTTTTAAAATGCTAGTTTGGTGTGATAATCAATGTGATTTCTCCTTTTATGTAAAGCCTCATTACCCAAGTATTATCCGCTTCATACCCACGATAAACATGCTCTTGAACAGCAACCATCATCAGATAAACATCATACCAAAGTATGCGTTTTTGCTCTGCAAGGGTGAATTCCCCCATGCCGTAGCCGTTCAAAAAATCTGACGACTGCGCATATGAGCGAAAGCCAACCTCCATCAAAACATCAGCCCACAAGCACCTTTCTCAGTCGATAATACCTGTGATTTTATTATTTTTGACGAAAATGTTCCCGTCCCAAATGTCCCAATGCACAAGGCTGAGCATGGTTACTTCTGCAAAAACATCACGGTCTTTTTCAAGCAAGGCGAACATTTCATCAATCGAAATAGCAACGCTAATCTTTGCTTTTTGCATATCCAAAGTCATAGTTTTCAGCATTTTCATAAATACATCCTGCCAGTTTTTACCTTGAAATTCAACTTGGCTCGGATAGCCGAAAAAGCTGTTTGTAATCGCATTAATTTGCTTGTTCAGATTGCCTGTTTTGCGGTAAATTGCGTTGATTTCTTCATCGCTCATGCTATCTTGTTGTGGGGACAGGCTTTTTCCGTTGATTTTCTCCATAAAAAAATAAGGAGCGTTGCAAATCGTGCAAGAAAAATCGCTGTACTGCACTTTTGGCAAGGGCACAGACGCTTTTTCTGCGACCAACCTCATGCAAGAAACCTCAGTTTCCATGAGGTTTTTCTCGTATGCCATCACGGGAGTATCAGGGTGAGGAGCAATTTTCAACACTCTTTCAGTATCGTCCTCAAACTATACTAGGTAAGCAATATTGAAAAAAACCTCGGTGAGTTCGTATATGCTTTTGAACTCTTTATTTAGAAAAGCATGCTTTACTAATTTTTCAAGCGTATCTTGCGTTTGTGTGTTTTTAGTTAAATTCGCCATTTTACCCTTCTAAGCACAAACGCTTTTCTTATGGTCCAAAAAACGATCCATAAACGCCAGCATTTCAATCAATTGTTCAGCCAATTCTTCGTTAATACTCGTCCACCGATAGCTGTACCCAGGGAAGTATGGGCATAGCTGATATGTTTTTCCCTTGTGAGAAACAGCAATTTTAGCAAGCGGACGTGTACCTGTTTTGTCCGTCTGCACGCAATATCGGCAACCGTCGCATTGCTTTGTATTTTCAGTTATAAAGTCCTTGATATTATCACTTGCTGTGTCAAAAGCATCTAAATACACCTTCAACCCATTCGGTATGCACAAACCGAAGAAAACAGGCTCTTGAAAGCAAAAATCATAACGTGCGGATATACCCGTGTGCCTAATTTTATATTCAAAGCCACCATTTGGTGGTTCTTTGCTCCATGCAGGGTTCGCATAAGTCAAGGAAAGTTTGCAGTCGCTGGCTGTGATATTGTAAATATTAAACAATTTATACCCTTGCTTAGTCATGTAACTTTCAAGCTTGCGAAAACCCGCTTCCCCAAGCAAAAGTGCATAAACATCAGAAGTATAGGAATAATTTTTATCAAATAAACCAAACGAAAATTCTGCTAAATTGGTGTTAGAACGCGTGGCAAGCCAACGCCAAGCAGGCGGTAAATCTGCCAAATTCTCAATCCCAACCCTAGCAAGAATATTTTTTTGCCTTTTGCTGAATTTAATATCTTCACCTTGCCCTAAACGATACATATTCAACAATAAACCATCAACAGCCTTGCTGAATTTTTTCATATTCACTTGCAATTCCGGTTTGCCGTAATAGGATTTTATTACCCCCGGATAAGCATCGTCTTCATGCAGTGTAGGCACAAAAAGCAAAGGCTCATCATAAGCCAATCGGTATATGGCTTTTATGATGTTGTAAAATCGTTCTTGTTCTGCCACGCTCACGATTGCCACTTTATCTGGAACAAAAGGCGGAAGTAAATTGATATAGGATTGTGCAATTCTTTGCTCTAAATTTGAAAATTTCACCCTTATACTCCTTGATTATAATCATTGACAGTATGGATCGGCTATATTTCTTATTCTTCGTAAAGGCTGCCACTATTTTCTTTATTAAGTGTCCCTGATAGTTCAATCATTAGAAATTTAGTCAATTTATCTACTACTGGTCGATGACGAACGCCTTTAGGCACAATAATCATTTCACCTGTATTTACTCCAAATTTTTCATTTTCAGTTTCCAAGATAAAGCTATCTTCTATTACATAGAATAGCTCATCAGATTTCTCATGTACATGAAAGTCCAAGCTGCGATTTTCAACGTTCACCACACTTAAGATGTGTTCATTTAGAAAGCCTATTTTCTCGTAGACATACAGATCCGAAACCTTATCTACTTCATTTTTCAAATTGATAACATTCATAAAACACCTCTTTTTAAACATATTTTTCCTCATATGCCAATGTCAAAATCAACTCCGCAATCTGCTTTTTAGTACCTTCAATCAGATTAATTCCCATAAACCTACCTCGAACTCCTGATGTCAAATTGATGTGAAATTCGGGGATTCAGTAGTCAATCAAACACATTTTCCCAGTCTATATCAGCCTTTCTTTTTAATCGGAATAAGTAGATCTAATTGCAAAATTGGCTTTTCACTATCAGAAAGTGCTACACGGTTAACATAGTTCAGCGTTTCTTCAAGCCAACCGAACATATTTCCCGCATTCCAGTCACCGACATATTCATAAAGCTCACTTTCGCTCACCCATTTTGCAAGCCATTCCCACTCTTCAAAAGCACCAAAAGGTATCATATGTGCAGCGTACATTCCACCTGAGAAATGCTTTTTTACAAACGGCTTTGGCACATTCATATCGTCAGGAATTGTCACCCACATCTCATAGCCGTGAATATTTGTTTCGTCGTACGGATTAGGGGCATTAAACCCGAACTGCCGAATATCGGGCTTTATACGAACAAGGTCGTTGTCCAGCACAAATTTTGTGATAACACGAGAAACCTCGTCCTCTGGTTCAGAACTGCCCTCTACTTGATAGGTCGCAAGAGTTGCGGGCGGTAAATACACAATCCGCACATCTTTGTCCGTCAGTTTGTTCAGCTGTTCACTTGCCTGTTGTAAGTCTTCCATGGTTTTTTCCTCCTTGAAATTTAGCTTTTCGTTAGAAAGCGGAGCAAGCAGGGAAAACAACGTTTCATCATTGATTAAGTCGGCAATAACTTTGACATTTGGCTGTGCGTTTAAGGCGGTGACAAATTGCTCTAAAATTGTGCGGATTGTGGAAAGCGATGTTATTTCCGCATTTAACTCATTGATATTTTGCATTAAAATATTCAAAATTTCCACCATATCCGCGTTGTCAAGCAAAACCGCAATTTGCTTTAGCGGTAGCCTAAGCTTTCGCAAAACAAGTATTTGCCTAAGTTTTAATTGTGCCTTTTCGTCATACACGCGGTAAGCATAGCCGGCTATGCGTGTGCTTTTAAGCAAGCCGATTTCCTCATAATACCTTAGCATTCTGGTTGATATGCCAAGTGCCTTTGTAACCTGTGAGATCGTTTGTAATTCCATGTGCGCCTCCTTTCTTATCAAATTCACTTGCGAAGTCGTTCATGAATTTATTCTAGGATAAACTACGACACGACGTCAAAGTCAAGGGGAAAAGTATATATTATTTTCCTGTGGCAATTTTATTCACAAAATCCATTTGATAAAAAATTGCTCCGTGGTCAATATTCAGCGTTGCGCCAGTGATTTTAAGTGCCAAAATAACGCAGTTTTCATTTTGCTCATTATTAGCAATATCGTACCACGCGGCAAAAGCTTTGCGTAATTTCGTCCGGATTTCAGCATTTTCCGGCTTTAACACCCAACCAAGATTTTCTGCAACAGCATTACCATAAATGCCCCCAAAGTTTACTGAAAAAGCAGCCTCGCTGTTCTGTGTAATTTGCTGCATTTTGTGAGATTCGCCCCATGTAACAACGTAAAAAATGCCGTTCTCATAATAGGCATCGACATCACGCACCGCGGGGCGGGGTTGTCCGCTTTCATTTAAATCCTTGATGGTTGCCAGCGAAATGATGTTATCCTTGCCGTTTCCGCACACTTTTTCTATTTCTTTTAATCCTTCTTCAAACTTGGTCATTTTTTCTCCTTTGGTTGTTTTGTTATTGTAATTTTTTCTACCTCACCGATAATCGGTAGCTTATAGCGTTTTGTTTTCACTGCATTATCGGTGTTGCTCTCAGCTTCATCTAAAAGGCTTTGTGTATTTTCAGCTAATGCAGTTTCAAGCTCTTTCAAGCCTTCTTCTAGTACTTTTTCAAATTTATCCAATTTAATTCTCCTAATTAAAATTTCGATTTCTCATAATTATAAGGAATGCTTGTCCCAACAATGACATCTTCAATTTTCTCGATAATCAGCCAATCGTCCATGTTTCCTTGGTGGTCAAATGAAAAGGCGGGAGTGATTTCCTCAACCTGCTCAAACTCCACAAGACAAAGACACTTTTTGTGCCAGCGAACCTTTTGCTTGTCGGTTAGTGCAAGCCTGCTGTCACTTAACTTTTCGACAATTTCGTCCTCGGACAGCTTGACATGATTTTGTACGGATTTAACGACAGCTTTTGCAGAAATTTGTGCTGTTCCTTTTTCCATGAAATACAGCAATTCGCCGTCGAAAACACGGCTATGCGGAATTTTTCTCCCAGCCGCTCCACGCACATTCATTGTTTTTGTGCCTGATAAAATTTTGTCTAACACCTTTTCGCCCTTTTAGCCTGTGTTGTCGCAATAAACTAAGTGAACCATAAATCCTCCTAAAATATTTATTTGTTAGGCTTGCGTTTAATTTGCAATAACTTCTCCATATCAGAAAAAAGTGACGCGTCCGAAAGCTCAAACATTACCCATTTTCCGTCATGAAAAGTCGTAGCTTCATCATAAATCCTGCAAGTTTCAACCAAAAGCTCATCACGAATATTTTTAACCTTCTCACGCTCTGCCTTGCCGAAAATCAGCATAAAGCCCAAAACGTCTGGTTTTGCATACAAGCAACATAAGGTCTTGCCACCCTTGCGGTATTTATACTCATAAGTCCAGCGCTTTCCGCCACTGTTCCATTTCATATTTTGTATCGATTAGCTCGGTTAGCTTTACCCATATATCGAAATGCTGTTGTCCTATGAGAGCGATCATTTCTTCATCTGTTGGTATTGTATTTAACATTATTTTTCCTTTTTATCATTAATCATCAACATTACCACCCTTATCAAAGGAACTAGCAATGATACAGCAATAATAACAGCACCCACTAATTGCCCATAAACAACCACTTTAACAGCATTAAAGGGCAGTGGGAAAACAACAGTAATAACTATGCGAAAAATCCACAATGCCATTAAAAATCCGTACATTACAACTGATTCTGCACAGCCCGAAAGCACCTTTTTTTGCCATAAAATAGCAAACAAGCTAAGACCGTAAGCATGAATCAAAAGCACAAATTCACCCAGTTTATTGATACAATCAAGTTTTCATCTTCTGGCGATATGTATAAAAACCATTCAAAATCTCACGGGATAAAAAAGTGTAAAATTCCTATGGCAAGGCTTAGCTCTGTGCCTAAATAATACATAATTACATATGTATTTTTCATTGTTAATGAAGTTTTTTCAAGCACAATGTTTTCTCCTATTCTACTTTAATTTTAACGGAAGATATACCTGCTGTTGGGCAATACCAAGGGCACGGTCAAACGCCCCATCAGGATTTGGCATATTACACATACCGCTTTTAGGAAAATCGCCGTAATCAAAAACTTCACTATGTTCAATCCATGACATCATACAGTCAATCGTTTGATTAAGATCTCCACCTTCAGTTTCATCGCCTGTCCCTACTAAAAACAGCCCTCCCGGAAATTCAATCAATTCATAAGGTTTGACATCAGATGGGGTAACTTCGTCTTTAACCGCATAGATTAAAATATTTTTGCCGCATCCCCACGTTTCCTTGTCGCCCTCATGCCATAAAAAACTTACAGGTTCATAGATATGCTTTTGTATGAATTGTTGGTTATGCTCAACCCATTCGGCAAAACCTCCTTTAGCAAACAATTCTTCAAAAGTTTTTTCGCCTGATGATACAGCTTTAAATTTAGAGATTTCTATACCTCGCAAATTATATAGTTTAGTCATTTGGTAATTCCAATTCTTATTTAATTTTTACAGGCACAAAAGCCTCCATAATGTGATAACCTAAGGCTTTTCCGACTTCCTGAGGTGTAATAATATGCCCCAATGAATAATGGTTTTCACGCTTGTCAAGTTCAAATTTTTCAGATTCTTCTATCCATTTCAAAGCTTCCTTGTACAAGCGGTCGTTTTCCTCATGATCACCGTCTTTGTAATGATAAGTCAGATAAATTCCGCCGTCAAAATCAAAAGTTTCAAAGTTTTCTGCACTCATATAGTCTGTTAAGGCATAAATCCAAACCCATCCGCCCTTTTGCTCGTCAAAATAAAGAAAATCGCGTGGCGAAAAACTGTCCTCAGGTTTTGGCAAAAGCTTGGAAAAATAGGCGTTGAATTTACCGAGAATGCCACTTTCAGAAAAGTCGAAATTTTTGTCAACTCCTGATGACACTGCTTTAAAAGCGGGGATTGAGATAATTCTGAACTTCATAATAACTCCTTTTGAATTTAAAGTTTTTTTACTCTTTTGTCTTTTATGATATATCGAATTGTAAGGAGAAGTGCAATTACAATTAATATGTGTAAAATGATGTGGTATAGGTCGGGGATATATAATGTGTCGGATTTTATGAGTTTTATCGATCCCTCAAAATAGCGAATCTTGTTTTCTCCTCCGCCGATAACCGTGTATAGCTCGTGCGATAAAAATTGCGTAATCAGCCATAATGTCAGCCAAGCTGCAAGCATATACTTCCCGATATTTTCTTTGAAAATAAATATCATCAAAGCAACGACAAAAATTACAAAAAATATGCCATCTTCTTTCCACGAGCGTGTTACGAGGTATGTATCTCCGAAATAAACCCCTATCATATCCAAAAAGAACCACGCAAGTAAGGCAAAATTTGCCCATAAACATTGTTTTTTACTCATAAAACTCCTTTAATTATATCGTGCTTATGTGTAATTGCTAATTTAAACATAAGAAGAATTAAGAATTATTCGATAATAAATCGTTCCAAAATTTGATTAATTTCATCTTCATGCCCCACCAGCATATGACCGCCGTCATCAAAAGGAATAAACTCATGATTTTGAAATCGCTTTGCACCCTCTTGCATTGCCGAAAAGCTTGCAACCCTATCGTCCCTTGCACCGATAATTAGCGTTGGAATTTGCAGTTCCTCAATGGGGTAGTCATCATAATTTTTACCCATATCTGGGTTTACGACAATCGAATCAATTTTTATCCCCTCACGCCTATCACTTATCGGAAGCATTTGATAAATTGTGTCACTATCCATTCCCATAACAGGCTTAAACAGAGGTTTGAATAGCCACATAGCATAGTTATTTAGTAAAAATGCAGGTGGACCTTGATAGTCGCTAACTGTTTCAGGCTTTTGCACAAAAGGCATTGCTGAGGAATATAGTATCAATCCCAAAGTGCGCTCAGGAAAATCAAGTGCAAAGCGAATTGCGATTGTTCCACCCGCTGAAGTACCCAAAACATAGGCTTTTTCAATCCTTAGCTCATCTAAAAGTTGAGCAAATGCCTTGGCTTGTGCCTTTGGGCTTGTGTCGGTTGGCACATCACTCTGCAAATAGCCAAATCTTGAAGGAGCGATGATACGATACCTATCCTCATTGCCTTTGAGTGCATCATAGGCTTGATCGTATCCTCCGCTAATTCCGTGTGCTACCAAAATAGGTATACCCAACTCAGAGTCTGCATAAGTTATTTTACCAAAATTAGTAGTAAGTGTTTTCGGGCTATATGTTTCCAATCTTATTGTGACTTTTTTAAGCTCGTCTTGAAGTAACACATATTGAACGATTAAATATACTGATCCTATGCTTACTAGTGCAAGTAAAATCCACATTAGAAGTACTCTTTTCGCTTTTTTCTTAGATTTTATCATTAGTCACTCCATTTACGAAACATATCCGCAAGCCATTCACCTTTAGGACACGGCGATTCTGGCATAACAGCCATCTGCTCACAAATACCCTGAATCGCACTCCAATAAGCAATCGCCATCGCATAAGGATCACCGTCGCGAATAACTCCCGTGGCTTGCCCACGCTCGAAAAGCTTGACAGTGGTGGTGTATATTTCCATTTCCATAAGCTTTAATTGCTCCGCCATAGGTCCCGTGCCTGAATAATATGCCTGCCCCATGAAAATATACATTTTTCCTGTAAAGTCATGCTCTTTTAGACTGTCAAAAATAAATTGAGCAGTATTCGAAAGATAGGTTAAGGGGTCGTCAGCGTCACTCGGCAGGTGGCTGTTCGGACCTGACATTCCAATGCTAATAAGTTCATTATACAATGTTTCTTTAGACTTGAAATAGTGAAACAACAGCCCTGTGCTCATACCTACAGCCTTTGTAATATCTGATATTCTTGTAGCATGGTAGCCTTTTTGAATGAATAAATCAAGGGCAGCGGAAAGAATCTTCCAGTAGCGTTTTTCTCTTTGTTCGTCACGAATCCCCATATTGAAC
>OBXM01001490.1_pt1 | contig 14033 bp, 13 predicted proteins | sample 1538141 | NCBI WGS metagenome assembly OBXM01 (sample SAMEA2580153, study PRJEB22360) | human gut metagenome | biome: human gut; feature: human-associated habitat; material: faeces | place: Denmark | collected 2008/2010 | reverse complement strand
AAATAATGAATTGGAGAAAAAATATGAAATCGATTAAAAATTATGTGTATACAGAACGTGCGCATTTTATGTGTCCTAATATGCACTTTGGGATTATGGCAAAAATAGAAAGCAATTATGATGAAGGGCAGCTAAAACAAAGCATAGACACTCTTCAAAAAGCGCACCCGTTTCTGCAAAGTTTAATTGCAGAGGAAACGGACACTGGCAGATTTTATTATCAAATACAAGATTATTTGAATATTCCTGTAATGGTAAAAGAAGAAGCCGCTTTGTGGCAACAAGATTATGAGGAAATATCTGTCCGTGGGTGGAATGTCATGAATGAATGTCTGCTAAAAGTAGTGGTTTATCCAAAGGAAAATGAATTTCAAATACTTTTTATCGCCCACCATCTTTTGTGTGACGGTAGAGGGCTTCTACAACTGGCAGAAGAATTTGCAGAGCATTATGCTAACGGAGTAATACCGCAATTTGCCCCGGAACGCTTAATTCAATGCTTAAACGATCTTCCCTCAAACAGCGATTTACCTCTTATCAGTAAATTGATAATAGGCGACGCAAACAGAAGATGGAAAAAAGAGGGGCAGCAAGTTATGTATGAGGAATATAGCGCATTTGAAAGAGCCTATATTCAAAAACACAAAATGAAACGGGAAATTTTCACCATTTGTAATCAGGAGTTAGAAGAAATATTGACTTTATGCAAACAACATAGTGTTACTGTAAACGACTGGCTGATTGCAAAGATGATGTTGGAAGAGAATACAAATAAGGTGGTTATCGCAGCCGATATTCGTAATCAGGCAAAATGTTACAGACAGGGAGCAATGGGGAATTATTCGACTGCTTTTAGTATTTCCGTGAAAAAGAACGGGGAAAATGTTATTATCCTTGCAAAGCGCGTAGCGTCACAAGTCATAAACATATGTCATCACCCACGGAAAGAAATGCTTGTGCTTGCCTGTTATATACATATGCAGCCGGAGCTGATTGACGCTGTTACAATATCTACATTGGGAGATTTCGGAAGTAAAGCAGGAACATTTATAGGAAGAAATATGTTTGGATATGGTTCTCAAAATGGTTATAGCATTACCAACTTAGGGAAAATCGAAAGTAATATAATTGCAGAAGCTGTTTTTATACCACCCGCTTCACCTGCCAACAAAAAAACTTGGGGTGTTCTAACGGTGAATAGCCATATGAAAATATGCGTGTCAAATTTAATTGCAGAAAGGTAATATTCTAAAGCAGGAAATAAAATGGGTACGTTGTCCTGCTTGTGGCAATAAAACAAGGTTACAGATACGGGAAGATACAGAACTAAAAAACTTTCCTCTTTATTGCCCGAAATGCAGACAAGAAAGTTTGATTGACGTAAAGGATTTACAGGTAACAGTGATTAAGCGTGAAGTTGATTAGCAAAGCGACAAATTAGAATGGTTAAATCCCTTGGAAATGTTGAATTTACAGCGTTTCAAGGGTTTTTTTGCGGTTTTAGTGAGCGTATAATACATTTTCGGTAAAATAGAGTTTATAAGATCTTCTATAATACAATAAAATTATAGAAAAGCTCCTTAATTATAGTCGGACAAAAGAAACCGGTACATGAATTGCAAATGATGGAAAGAAACCGGAACATAATTCTTTAATTTTGGGAAAAATATGATATTCAGACGGATAAAGGCATTCAAGATGCACTTGAATAGGTAATAGAAAAAGGACAGCAAAAGATCCGAATTCTATGCAGTGCTGAAAATTACGCCTTATCAAAAGCTAAACCCCGGAGAACCATATTCTTCCTAAGCGATAAACACGGCTGAAAGTGTTATATTTAGCAATCTTAGGGACCGGGAAAAAGGATTACAACAATCCAGAACCGGGTCCAGGCGCAAAAGGGCTTGTACTATATGTCCCTTAGCAGTCTGCGGATATCTTCCCTTGCTTCTCGAAACTGTACATCTTCCGGCGAAATCTGCAGAATAAACTGAATTTTCCCCAGCAGATGCCGCAGATAACGGACCGTATCCGACTCCCCCTCAGTCATCCATTCTTTCTTGTTACAACGCCGTAAATGCTCCATTACCCCGTATTTTTTACAGTAATATACCTCTGCCCGTACCTCTCTTTTATACGCACGCCCAACATCTGCCTTCTCGTTCACAACGATTCCCGTCACGGTCTGTCTGGTATGTTTTCCAAGCAGCTTAGTTTTCTTTTCATTCAGCTCTAATCCCATGGTTAAAAGGTAGTTTTTGACCTTATTTTTCAGTTCGACCTCATCGAATACACCGGAAAATGTCATATCGTCACTGTAACGTGTATAATGAATCCCTCTTTCCTCGCACCACGTTCCCATATAGTTGTCAAACGACTTCATGACCAGATTGGAAACTGTCGGAGAAGTAGGTGCGCCCTGCGGAAGATAATCTTCATAACAGCAAAGTTCTGCCAGTATCCGTCTTACTGCAGGCGGAAAGTAGATGGCCGGAAAGGCTGATTGGTAAACCAGAGGAAATGTTATGTTTTCAAAGAAGTTTTCTATATCCAATTTCATGACCTGTTCCTGTCCTACATGGGAAAGTGCATTGTCCAGCACTGTGGTTTTCTTTTTGTAGGCAGTGGCATAGACGGAAACGGAAAGTCCGTCCAGAACATGATGAAGCAGATTTTTCTGTATGGTATTCAGTAACGCGTCCGGTACCAGCAGACGGCGCACACCGCCGTTTCGCTTTGGGATCTGGGCAGTATGGTAGTGTTTCTTTATATGATTACTGACAGCATAGAGACATGCAAGTTCTTTTTCCTCTCGTACAGGTGCTCCCTGTAGAAGCCGGAAGGACAGCAGCATGTCTTTAATCTGTTCTTTTGTACAATATTTCCATAAATCATTGTCATAGTTTGATAAAGTAGTTGTCATATGATTCTTTTTCACCTCGTAGACAGGGACAATACAAGAAGGTGATTCTGTAAGATGCGCAGACGTACACAGGCGTAAGCCGCCTGCACACGGCAGTGTGCTGAAGTACCTCGGAGCATCTGGAAGTCTTTTGGTCTCTTTTTCTATACCGGACGGCGACTCGCCATCCGGCTGGATACGCTGTCCTATTTCAGACAGATCCAGATATGCTATTGTCCCTGTATCACTATCATATCATCTGTGTAGTAAACTTACAATTTATTTTTACTGAAAGGGAACTTTCATGGAAGTGTGATTCTGTTAAGGAGAACCCGCAATGTTTAAGCGGGTTCTCTATTGCAGTTAAATTCCAAGAATTCCGTCCATAAATGCGATAATTCCCTCCTCGACATCATTCTTGATCTCACTGTAGTTATGTATTTCATGACGATATCCGGAATATACGCGGGTTTTCACGTCATGTCCGGTATCACAAAGCCAGTTCGAGACCTCATAGATACCTTTTCCGTATTCGCCAACAGGGTCCTGGTCACCGCCGATATTATAAAACGGTAGGTCCTTTGGAACTCTCTCGGCCCACTGTGTTCCTTCAATTGCCAGCATCATCTGGGTAAAGTCATAGAGTGACCGGTTGCTGGTTGGTTTGGTAAAGGCATCAAAAGGATCTTCCGCGTGGTCACGCTGTACATAAGGGTCTGAACAGATCCATTCATTTCCGATGGTAACATCATCACACCGTTCGCACATCCATCCCATCAAGGCACCTGTAAATTCCGGATTGGAATCCATTCCCAGTCCGTCGTCAATGGCTTTTTTGAGAAGCTCTGTGGCTTTATCCGCTCCCCGGAAGACTCCCGTTGTACCGCAGATCGTGACACCTGCCAGGTCTTCTCCATATTTTGCCGCATAATCTCTGGCTATAAAGGATCCCATGCTGTGACCGAAAATAAAATACGGCAGATTCGGATATTTTTCACAGACCAGTTTTTTCAGGCTGTGTTCATCCTCCATCATGGTGTGGAATCCCGCATCGCCCCAATCACCCCATACACCGCTGACCATGGCTGTTTTTCCGTGCCCCACATGGTCATCGGCCGCTACAATATAACCGGCGTCCATGAATTTTACGATCATATGCAGATACCTTCTGGAATGCTCACCGAATCCGTGGATAATCTGTACGATTCCTTTCGGCCTGGCAGCCGGAACGTATATCCATCCCTGCACCTGGTCACGTTTGTTGTAAGACAGAAAATTTACTTCATGCAGCATAAAAACACCTCCATTGTGATAAAATTTGTAACTACTTTTATTGTAAGGGGCAGAGAGGAGCGTGTCAAACGGAAATGAAATTATATGAGAATATTGCAGCCTGAACAGCCAGGGAGAGTATGATTTGGAACAGAGCTCCATTTTTTAGAGCCTCGTGAAACCTGGAATACTGGTTATTATAATTACTCCAGTATGAAATGATTGAAATAGTAATAACGGAATTTTTATTATGACAGACATATGTCACATTTAAAATGTTATAATATTTATAATCTAAATCTTAATATAGATTCAAAGTTTCAAAAGAATAACCGTTCGCATCTATAGTCATAAGTTTGGGTGGAATTATATCTGATATACTAAAGTATTTTAGTAATTATTTCTTGTTTCAAAATCATGAAAAGTTCGAGGTAGTTCTATTCCAATATAGACTTTGGAGCGGTAAGAAAATTAACGTAAGGAGAGGCTATTTATGTTTGATATCGAAAAGGATTACAATTTAAAGATTGATGAATTACGAAAGCTGCTGAAATCGTCCAGGCGTTTTGATCAGGCAATTGAATTAGCATTGGAAATTCATGCAGTGACGCACACAGGTAAGGTTTCATTAAGTGACAGTCCTACATTTTGTGATGATTTATTGGAGGGATTGGAGAATGAGGATTACAGCATAATGCCGACTGAGAAAGACGAAACAATAGCCTGGCATTTATGGCATATAGCGAGAATAGAAGATTTGGTGGGAAATCTTCTTATAGCAGAACAGCCCCAAATTTTCAATGAAGAATGGATGGAAAAAATGTGTGTGTCCGTAAGAGATACCGGTAACGTAATGACGGACATGCAGATCATTGATTTTAGTGAACAGGTAAATAAACAGGAGCTGATAAAGTACAGAAACGCGGTAGGCTGTCAGACCCGCAAAATATTAAAATCCTTGTCACCACTTGATTTGAAACGGAAACCCGGAGAAGAATATTTAGCGCGGCTGGTCAGTGAAGGTGGTTTGCTGGAAGTAAAAGGGTCCATATGGCTTAAAAATTTTTGGGGCCGGCACACTTTTGCAGGGCTTATTTTGCTGCCGATAACTCGTCATCATATGATGCATCTGTCCGATAGTGTGGTCATTAAAGAGTTTTTGTTAAATAATCGGTAAAATAGGTTAGATGAACGGAGCTGCCTATGGGAGATAGTCAAGGCTTCCATGGGCGGGCTTTTTCTGCCCATCCTTTTTCCTTCCAGTATTTTACATCCGCTTCATTCCATCCTCTCCGCTGTAACAATCGCATAATATTAAAAAATGCTCTGGTTTTTATGGAAGGAGATACGTGCCCTATATTCTCATTAATTTTATCAGCTATTACAGTGATTTTTTTATCTATACGTTTTTTCAGATCAGGATTCACGGCATCCCATGAAACTGCGGCAACGCCTACGCCATATTTATAAGTTCTGGCAACACCCCAGAAGAATGTGCTGTCAGCCATATCTTTATTTGTACTTTTCATGCCTCCGCCAGCGGCTGTGGATATGCAGACAGCCTGTTTGCGGAACATTTTTTCTTCTGGTCGATGCACCATCCACCGGTATCCATAATGGTCTAAAAAAGCTTTCATTGCTCCTGTTGTATGATAAACGTATACAGGACTTGCCAGAATGATTACGTCGGCACGGTCGATAGCTTCTGTGATAGGCTTTAAGTCCTTAAAGTGAGGACATAGTGTTTCTGATTTTTCAAAACAATTTGTACATCCGATACAAAAAGAATGAAAATCCTTTGGCAGAAAAAATTCTGTGACTTCGCCATTTAATTTTTCTGTTAGCATTTTAGCGATATGATAGGTTGAACCTTTATGGCTTTGACCATGTATAACAGCTATTTTCATTTTCTGTTTCCTTTCCTGTTTTCAGGTAAATTATAGCATAATAATGGTTTGAGAGGTACTTTTTATTTTATGTTTTGGGAAAGATACTTAGTATTATAAAGAGATTGTTTTTGCAGCCGGGTATAGGGACGATTAAGGGAGGGCTTTTGGTATATCTAAGCCAATGGAGGGCGCGCAACAGATTATGGTGATTTATTTTATTTTTATGATTGAAGTGACTAATATATTATGACTTGATGAAATGAAAAGAGGTTTTTATTTGGAAAAATATAGGATATAATGTAATAAAATAAATCATAGTCAGGTCAGGGAGGATATATGTTCGAGTTCATAAAAATATTAACATTGCGTGCAACATATGAATGTCAGGAAGAAGGAAGGCTGCCTTCATATTTGGGATCTACAATAAGAGGAATTTTAGGCCATTGCATCCGGGATTTTTGCTGTGATTTTCCTGATAAAAGATGTTTTCAGTGTGAGAAAAAGGATAATTGTCTCTATGTGCAATGTTTTAGCAATACGGGTGGAGAAGCAGGTGCAGTGAATCCATATGTGTTATATGTACATGGAGAAGGCAGAGAAAGATGGAAGAAAGGAGATTTATGTGTATTTGACCTTACTCTGCTTGGCAGTGGAACAGAAAGAGCAGGCATATATTTGGATGCACTGCAGGCAGCAGAGAAAAGGGGATGGGGGGCGGCAAGGCTGTCCTTTCGTTTGATGCAGGTTATCGACTCAGATTCGGGCAATGTGATCTATGCAGGGGGAAAATGCTGGTTTCGCAATCTTTCTCCAAAGCCGCTTCAGACGACAGGACGAAATGCCTCTTATGCAAGCCTTTTTTTTGATACACCGCTTAGAATCGTATCAGGGGATAAACTATTTGATAAACTTCCCTTTGATACGTTTATACAGTTTCTTATCCGCAGAATATCGCTGTTGACAAAGGCTTACACCGATTTTCAATTGGAATGGAAAGAGGAGGAACTTCTGAACCAGGCCAGGAAAATCAAGACTTTAGATGAGTATTGGAGAGAAGTTCCGTTCATCAGGTATTCTATGAATCAGAAAGATGGAAAGTTAAAACTTTCATCCAGGACTGGCTGGATTTTATATGAAGGGGATCTATCTAGTTTTGTGCCAATTTTGGAAGCGGGTAAGTATCTGCGGGTAGGAAAAGGTGCTACCATTGGATTTGGACATTATGATATTTCTTATGATAAATAATGGGGAAATAAAAGGCTGGAAACAGTTGGATTGAGAGGGATTGTGATAAAAATCGGCCTTGAATTTTTTGTAGAAAATGCAGATGATATAATATTTGTTCAGAAGATGATTACTAAGCTTATTTTATAAAGTGCGAATGTGGAGTGAACATAGTTTGCCGGGGAGATTCGCACTTGAAAAAATGGTTAAAAATTGATGATGGAGTGATTTTTTTAAGATATATTTGTAGGAAAGGTTGCATTATTAATCAAAAAGGGTTAAAATTTGGTAGAAAGAAACAATATTTATTGGGAATATTGTGCATGTTTGCTGTCACTTCCTTCGCGGAAGTGTGGATTGAAATACTTCAAGAGCTATGGAATTTACGACTCTACTCCGTCACTTCCTTCGCGGAAGTGTGGATTGAAATCATGCAGCAATGTATGAAGAGGTCATAGGTGCTCTCGTCACTTCCTTCGCGGAAGTGTGGATTGAAATCGCGCTAATAAGTGAATACGCCCAGATCCGGCGCGTCACTTCCTTCGCGGAAGTGTGGATTGAAATACCTTTTGTGTATTTACCATTTATTATCCCCCTTTCGTCACTTCCTTCGCGGAAGTGTGGATTGAAATTCTTCTTTTATCACATATAATGAATGATCAAGTGTCACTTCCTTCGCGGAAGTGTGGATTGAAATTTCCAGTATCTGCGATGCGCTTTCTTTGTCTATCGTCACTTCCTTCGCGGAAGTGTGGATTGAAATTCACGGAAATCGACATCTGTGTCATTCCCATCTGTCACTTCCTTCGCGGAAGTGTGGATTGAAATCGCTTATCAGACCGCCTGGCACTTCCATTCCCGTGTCACTTCCTTCGCGGAAGTGTGGATTGAAATTTTTCCCTGCATAGGCACCTTGGCTATGACATAGTCACTTCCTTCGCGGAAGTGTGGATTGAAATAACTGTGCGTAAAGCTCAGGAGACTCCTTGACCGTCACTTCCTTCGCGGAAGTGTGGATTGAAATAAGCTCCTGTTTCCGTTTTGCGTACCTTTTGACTGTCACTTCCTTCGCGGAAGTGTGGATTGAAATATCAGATTATTTTCCATATAATCGTTGTCATAGAGTCACTTCCTTCGCGGAAGTGTGGATTGAAATAGAGATGAATGCAGACGAATGCAGAATCTAAAAAGTCACTTCCTTCGCGGAAGTGTGGATTGAAATTATATACTTTTTTCCATAATGGATACCTCTCCCTGGTCACTTCCTTCGCGGAAGTGTGGATTGAAATAATGTTTTGCTCATCAAATTTCCTCCTCTTCTTGTCACTTCCTTCGCGGAAGTGTGGATTGAAATTGTGTAGTCATCACATAAAACATAACCAAGAGCGTCACTTCCTTCGCGGAAGTGTGGATTGAAATAACCAGAAATTTGAAAATATGGTCTTATACGCGAGTCACTTCCTTCGCGGAAGTGTGGATTGAAATCCTAAATGGAGTGGCAGCGGAATTTTCGGGAAAGGTCACTTCCTTCGCGGAAGTGTGGATTGAAATATCATATTACAGTGCCTTCTTGCCGATGTCGGTGGTCACTTCCTTCGCGGAAGTGTGGCTTGAAATTATCAATGGAAGCAGGGAAAAGCTACAACAAAGGGTCACTTCCTTCGCGGAAGTGTGGATTGAAATTCCTACATTCAATTCAAGCTGATGCTTGTTCAAGTCACTTCCTTCGCGGAAGTGTGGATTGAAATTTTTGCTTCCTGCTGCCGCTCCTCCTTTCCTTGCGTCACTTCCTTCGCGGAAGTGTGGATTGAAATCCCAATGACATGCCGGTCCGTGATTATCCGCCCGGTCATTTCCTTCGCGAAAGTGTGGATTGAAATCATGCTCACCCATTACTATTTGATGGAGCATTCCCGTCACTTCCTTCGCAGAAGTGTGGATTGAAATTTGACGTTTACATCCAAAAATTCCGCTTTTGTTGGTCACTTCCTTCGCGGAAGTGTGGATTGAAATTCCAAAAGAATGTTACTCTCACAAAGTTTTTCAAGTCACTTCCTTCGCGGAAGTGTGGATTGAAATAGTCCGCCGCCTAGTCTTTATGTATACAAACCTGTCACTTCCTTCGCGGAAGTGTGGATTGAAATACCCCGCACGCCGTCACCCCAACACTCCCCCCGCTGTCACTTCCTTCGCGGAAGTGTGGATTGAAATATATGGAGGCGCCATGGGCAAATCAATGGGAAAGTCACTTCCTTCGCGTAAGTGTGGATTGAAATAGTCACATATAGATGTCAATGAGACAGAGGAACGTCACTTCCTTCGCGGAAGTGTGGATTGAAATGAGAGAATCCCCTGACCTTTGCAAGCTCATCATCTGTCACTTCCTTCGCGGAAGTGTGGATTGAAATTTTTCTTACATCTTCCCAGTTACATAACCGTTTCGTCACTTCCTTCGCGGAAGTGTCAATTGATATCAGACAAACGTCTTTCCATATAACAGTGAGAACATATCCCATATTTTCAAAGTATATCTGGATGTAGATATCCCTGTGGAAGTGAGAAAATTCGGATTTCTTGAACAGGTGCCAGAATACAATCTGGCTCCGGGATACTTGGGGATATAAAGACGGTTTTTTCAGGTCTGACACAAATCTTGGTACTGAAAAAAGCGAGGAGGAGGATAGAAGAGAAAAATTGGAGTTTCTAATGGAAACCGTAACCATTTTGTTCAACGGAGGGAAGAAAATTTATGTTTCGGACTATGCAGGGGGAGAAAATGTTGTAAAAGAATTGACAATAGATGCATGCCTCTTTGATATCGGACGGCCGTTTTGGGGACGACCGCGGGACAGAAAACCTGGACATTTGTCTCCAGTTCGGTCCGCCCGGGGAGGGGAAGATAAAGCCGGTCAGCCTGGCTGATAAAGAGGTGTTTACAGAGAACCTGTATGGCTTCTTATGAGAGATGGCAGGTAAGGGGGATGCCATCACATGACCCCTTTCCTGCACTGCACCGGCGTTACGCCTGTATAGACTTTGAACATTTTGGAAAACTGGCGGTAATCGTCATAGCCAACCGCTATGGCGATGGAACTTACGGAATCGTCTGTTGTGAGAAGAAGCTTTTTTGCCTGCTGCATGCGCAGCATGGTCAGATAATGTTTCATACTTGCGCCTGTTTCTTTTTTAAAACACTGGCTCAAATAAGAAGGGCTTACATTAAAGTCTCTGGCAATATCGCTTACAGACAGGGGCTCTGCATAGTGCTCTTCCATATAACGGAGCACCTGGCGGACGACACGGTTGCTGATATTGTGTGTCTTTACCTGCTGTTTTGCCAGAGTATGGATGCAGTCCAGGACACGGGTACAGCTTTCCTCTATGGTGCCTAACTGCGTGGTCAGAACAAGCCAGGGGCTGTCTATAGTCTCCATCAGCAGTTTGACGGACAGTTCACTTTTTAGAGATTTCAGAATGGATTCACTTACCAGGTAATACAGCTTATAGCTCATACTGGGCTTTACGATCTTGAGATACAGACGCCGGATCAACTCCGGAAGCTCCTTGCTGCTGATATCAAAGCTGAGATAATGTTCAATGGCATCAATAGTGTTCTGAATCTCATCTCTGCTAAACCAGCGCTGATGAGATTTGATATAATCATTGGAAATTGCCACTGCTTCCCGGCAGAAAAAGCGGTATGCGCAGGTCCGTTTAAAATCCTGATGTCCGCGGCTGATATCTTCCGGTCCCAGTAAAAGGTCACTGATAAAACAGTGGGAGGAAATCTGTCCGGCAGCTTTGGAAAATTCCAGGGCAAAATGGTCTGCCTGCTGCCTTCTTGTACGGATGCAGGAAGGATGGGAAGCATTTACAAGGATATAGGCAAAGGAAATATCGGAAAACACGATTTCCCCTCCCTGGTTTTCTTCCAGTATCATACTGAAATCCTCCAGGCGCAGAGCGTGCAGAAAATAATGGATGGATTTGTTTACCGGATAGTCAACCAACACGGTTTTGTCAAGCTCCCACATAAAAAGATAAAAATCCGAAGTGTTTATGTGGAGACGGTACTGCCTCTTGTATTTTTCAAATTCTTCCCGGGTGACACCGTACAGCATCGTCTTCATGGCTTCTCTGCGCTGCAGGTTTTCAAAGGCATCCGGAAAGCGGAGCTGCCAGCTCTGTGCCGGATACTGCAGCGGTATGGTGTGTTTCAATCCGGCTGCCTCGCGGAAAAAATCGTGCAGGGAATCATCCTGCTGCGTGGTTTCTGCAAAAAAGCAATTTCCGTTCGGATGCGGTTCAAACAGCAGAAAACGGCGCGCAGAGCAGGATTCATAGAGCACAGCCAGGCAGTCCTGTATGCGGGATGCCGGCCTCTGGACCATCAGGATCACTGCATCCGGGGAGAAAGATATGGCATCTTCCGCAGACGGAAGACGGTCGGTGAACAGAACCTGGTGACCGCACTGGCTTTGTGCCTTCATAAAGCCTGCTTTAAATTCTCTACTGCCGTAAACTAATATTTTCATATGCCTGTTTTTCCATCTCCTTTTTTCATTTGGTTTTCAGCATAACTAAACGGCCGGAACTCCGGGAAATCTTCCCGGTTCCGGCCTGTTTATGCTGCCTGTTATTTTATGAGACGTCCGCGTACATAACATTTATGTTTGGAAAGAATATTCTCAGCTTCAGATTCTGCCTTTTCCGGGTCGGCTGCATACAGGGAATACAGTTCCTCGATGGCACGAAGACCGAAGCCTTCACAGTTATAGTCAAAAAGTACGGCGCCGTCGGGTGCTGTGATCTCGCCTGAGAGGTGGGTAGGAATGTGCAGCACGTCACGTTCTTTTGCTGTAAACTTCTCCATGCCGTCAATGCGGACCTCCACAGATCCCTCCTGCACAATAAACAGACTGTAGAAAGGATTCTGGGCACTCCAGCTCAACTGGAAACCAGGCTCCATGCAGAGCTGCCAGATCTCCTTGTGTCCTTTTGTCTCCCAGCGGGCTACCTTCTGCCTCAGCTCGCAGCCCTCGAATCTGTAGATACACAGGCCGCTGTTGTACGGGCGGATCTGGTAAATCTGTTCCTTTGGAACCTCCTCTGTGACAGGGGTATAGGTATAGTAGAGGCTGTCTGTGCTCTGTCCGTCCTTTGCCATGTCGAATTCAGTTTTATTATATTCTTTAAAACGCAGATTGGCAATACAGTCTTCCCCCATCTGGGTTTCCTGGAACAGCTCCCTCCATATGGTTCCCGCATCGATCCAGGTAAATTTATGCGGGGTATAGGCTGAGATATGTACGATATCACCTTTGGTGCACACTGCTTTTTTGCCGCAGATTTCCGTCAGCACAGAGCCGCCGTCCACCAGAAAGGTTTCCACACCGCGGGTATGTTCGTGGTAGCACATTTCATGGTTGGGGTCCACGTAAACAGTGTCCAGCAGTTCATTGTGCTGGTATGGCCCATAAGGTTCAATCAGATATTTGGAGTAGGTTTTCTTCCCTCCGTAGTATTCATCAAAGTCCATAAGCCAGGTCTTTTCCGGATCAATGTGGATGTCGTGCAGGGTATACTTTGTCATAATGTGTCCTCCTAATTTTTTCTTTTTGTCGGTTACGGTCATGCGGATGATACTGTCCGCTGATAAATTGTGGTTATATTATAACAGAGATTCTTTTCTTTCCGGTGTCTTTATTTTGGTAAAATGTGTGCTTTTTATCGTAAGATGCCTCCATGTGGTAAAAAGGGATATAAAGCTTAAAAACCATGTGTTCTTAGTATATCAGAATGGAAGATGAGAAGATGTTTTTGGTATAAAGTGTGGTTTTTTTCGACGAAGCGGTCTTCAGTCCTTTTTCTCATAGGTGGTCAGCGTTTTCCCGAATATCTGATAGTAAGGCTTTTCCTCCCTGTGCTTCAGGATGAAATATCAGATTCAGTCATCCGGCAGAATACACACGACAGACAGGCCCGGTCCCTCCACAATATTCCATCGGCAGATGAAAATGCGTTCACAAAGCAGGACAATCAGCATTCCCACAATACACTGCAGAAGAAAGTCGGTTTCGTAGGTAAAAAGGTTATTTATCCCGTTGATACCCAGGTCGATAAATCCACTGAGCAGAAACATACGCCAGTCCGTCCGGTCATGTTTCCAAAAGGATTTCAGGAAAAAATAGATTCCGCCGGGAATTCTTTGGGCGTTTGGATTGCCTGACACAGAGGGGGTGTGGTATATTTAAAATAGATGTTTAACAATATTTGGCAATCGTAACGCGGAGGAATACCATGGGAGATATAAGTGACTTCCGGAAAGATGTGGAAGTGGTAGTACAGGCTCTGGAGAGACAGAAGAGAGATGACCCTTGGGAGGAAGGAGAAAAGCTGTACCGGAAATACAGGGAGACGAAAAAGAATGCCGTGCGTCTGGCCGTGGCTCTTCGCGGCTTCTTTCTGAAAGGCGGCGGTTCAAAGGAGCAGAGAGATGATTTTGGACGCTGTATACAAGATTGGATCGTGCCCGCAGTGCAGGAGCTGATCGAGGAGGATGCGGTGGAAAAAATGGCGTATCTGGAAAGCCTGGGCTGGTTTCGGGAGGAGCAGTTGGAAATCTTCATCCGGACAGCACGAGAGCGTCAGAAGACCACCTCTCTTGTGTGGCTGATGCATTTGAAAGATAAGAAGTACGGATATACGGAAAAGAGCTTTCTTATATAATTATAATGACAATAAAA
>OBXM01001486.1_pt1 | contig 14052 bp, 14 predicted proteins | sample 1538141 | NCBI WGS metagenome assembly OBXM01 (sample SAMEA2580153, study PRJEB22360) | human gut metagenome | biome: human gut; feature: human-associated habitat; material: faeces | place: Denmark | collected 2008/2010 | reverse complement strand
TTTGTCCGACATTCGTCCACCAGAGATAGAGATAAAGAAAGAGATAGATATAGAGATAGAAAAAGAGAGAGAGTTAAAACCGGGACGAGCCGCCCCCGCAGCTTACGGCAGATATAAAAATGTGATTTTGACAGATACAGAGCTTTCTGAACTGAAAGCAGAACTGCCCGACAAATGGGAGTATTACATTGACCGGCTATCCGGCTATATCGCTTCTACCGGGAGGAAATACAAGAACCATGCCGCCACTATCCGCAGATGGGCGGCTGACGATACCGCTAAAGCTGCCCCGAAAAAGGGCATACCCGATTACAGCTACAAGGAGGGAGAAAGTCTATGAAACCAGCTTTTGAAGATATGAGTTTACAGATACCAGCAGCCACCGCCGAGCCGGAGGACTACACAGGTGAGGACGGTCTACTCTACTGCGGCAAGTGCCGGACACCGAAAGAAGCCTATTTTCCGGCTGATAAGGTTGCCCTGTTCGGGCGTGACCGACACCCGGCAGAGTGTGACTGCCAGCGGGCGCAGCGCATGGAGCGTGAAGCCGCCGAACAGCAGAGAAAGCACCGGGACAAGGTAGAAGAACTGAAACGCCTGGGCTTTACCGACCCGGCTATGCGGGAATGGACTTTTGCCAATGACAACGGCAGAAACCCGCAGATGAAAACCGCCCGTTTCTATGTGGAGCATTGGGAGGACATGAAAGCCGGGAACATCGGCTATCTGCTCTGGGGCAGCGTCGGCACAGGCAAAAGCTACCTTGCCGGGTGCATTGCAAACGCCCTCATGGAGCAGGAAATCTCCGTAAAAATGACGAACTTCGCCGCTGTCCTCAATGACCTTGCCGCCACCTTTGAGGGCAGGAACGAATATATTTCCAAGCTCTGCCGCTATCCGCTGCTTATTCTTGATGATTTTGGAATGGAGCGTGGAACAGAGTACGGCTTAGAGCAGGTCTACAATGTGATTGACAGTCGTTACCGAAGCGAAAAGCCGCTGATCGTCACGACCAATCTAAGCCTTGACGAGCTGAACAATCCCCCGGACACAGCCCACAAGCGGATTTATGACCGGGTAACAGAGATGTGTACCCCTGTCTGCTGCTCCGGCGTGAATTTCCGCAGGGAAAAGGCACAGGAGAAAATGGAACGGCTGAAAAAGCTGATGAACGATTGAAAGGAGTTTGCCTATGACCGATAAAAAAGAGCATATCAAACACAGCATGAAAAGCACCGCACCCGCCGACTGCGTGACGGAAATCCGCATAGGGAACTCTGTTCTTGTGGTGTCCGGCTTTTTCAAGCAGAGTGCCACGGAAACCGCAGCCGACAAAATGGCTAAGGTGCTGGAAGCGGAAGCTGCTACACAAAAATCGGCAATATGACGGGCGGTAAAGAAGCATTTTTCACATTTTTCCGCTATACACGCCGCCCCGCCATGTGGTACAATCGAAGTACGGAATAGTGGGGCTGGCTGTCAGAAACGGAGGAAACCATGTTAAGACAGACAACCCAAAACCTTATTACCGCCCTTTATCCGAGATTATCCCATGAAGATGAATTGCAGGGGGAGAGCAACTCTATATCCAACCAAAAGCGCATTTTAGAAACCTACGCCAAGCAGAACGGCTTTACCAATCTCTGCTGGTACACGGACGATGGTTATAGTGGTGCGAACTTCCAAAGACCCGGGTTTCAAGCCATGCTTGCAGACATTGAAGCCGGAAAAGTCGGCACAGTCATAGTCAAGGATATGTCACGTTTAGGGCGAAATTATCTCCAAGTGGGAATGTACACAGAAATGCTTTTCCCACAGAAAGGCGTCCGCTTTATCGCTATCAATGACGGAGTGGACAGCGCAATGGGCGACAACGATTTTACCCCGCTGCGTAATCTTTTCAACGAATGGATGGTGAGAGATACGAGCAAAAAAATCAAGGCAGTTAAGAAAGCAAAAGGTCTAAGCGGAAAGCCTGTTACCAGCAAGCCCGTGTACGGCTACCTCATGGACGATGACGAGAATTTCATCATTGACGAGGAAGCCGCCCCGGTAGTCAAGCAGATTTACCAGCTTTGCCTTGCCGGAAACGGGCCTACCAAGATAGCCCGTATGCTGACCGAGCAGCAAATCCCCACGCCGGGGACGCTGGAATACCAGCGCACAGGCAGCACACGCCGCTACCACCCCGGCTATGAATGTAAGTGGGCGACCAATACTGTTGTTCATCTTCTGGAAAACCGGGAGTACACAGGCTGTCTTGTGAACTTCAAGACGGAAAAACCGTCCTACAAGATGAAGCACAGCATAGACAATCCCATTGAGAAACAGGCGATTTTCGAGAACCACCATGAGCCAATCATCGACTTGCAGACATGGGAACGGGTGCAGGAGTTACGCAAGCAGCGCAAACGCCCCAACCGCTACGATGATGTGGGCTTGTTCTCCGGCTTGCTGTTCTGCGCCGACTGCGGTCATGTGATGTACCAGCAGCGGTATCAGACCGACAAGAGAAAGCAGGATTGCTACATCTGCGGCAGCTATAAGAAGCGCACCGCCGACTGTACGGCGCACTTCATTCGCACCGACCTTTTGACGGCGGGTGTGCTGGACAATCTGCGGAAAGTGACCGCCTATGCACAGAAGCACGAAGCCCGGTTCGTGAAGCTGCTTATCCAGCAGAATGAAATGGGCGGCAAGCGGAAGCTGGCGGCGGCAGCCAAGCAGCTTGAACAGGTGCAGAGCCGCATTGCAGAACTTTCCCGCTACATCAAGCGTCTGTATGAGGACAATGTAAACGGGAAAATCAGTGATGAGCGTTTCATGGAAATGTCCGCAGACTACGAAGCCGAGCAGCGGGAACTGAAAGACAGAGCCGCCGCTTTGCAGGGCGAGCTGGACAAGGCACAGGAAGCCACGGTAAACGCTGAAAAGTTTATGAGCGTTGTCCGCAAGTACCTTTCTATCGAAGAACTGACACACACTCTTTTGCGTGAAATGGTGGAGAAAATCGTTGTTTATGAATGTGAGTATGACGAGAACGAAGTACGCCGCCAGCGCATTGATATTTATTACAGCTTTGTAGGCAAGATTGACTTGCCCGAAGAATAAAGCCCGACCTATCCGACACCCTGCGCAAGTGCCGGATAGGAACGGCAAAATTTTTTACACTTCTATTACTTCTTTATCACACATAAGCAAACGCCGCTGGTTTGAAACCGATTATCCAAAAATTCTGGCTGAGCCGCCGAAAAAATACGACGGCTCCGACCGCGGCCTGGAACACGGCTCCTACATCATCGAATCCCTGGAAACCGGACGCATGTACCGCGGCCATTTCAATATGATGAACGAAGGCTGCATATCCAACCTGCCCTATGAATGTGTGGTCGAGGTTCCCTGCTACGTAGACGGAAACGGCATCAGTGTACCGAAAATTGGTGATCTTCCCCTCGGCCCTGCTGCCGTGTGCTCCCAGTCCGTCTGGGTACAGCGCCTGTCGGTGGAAGCCGCAGCCGCCGGAGACGTCACCCTTCTGAAACAGGCCGCCTTAATGGACCCGCTCACCGGCGCCGTCTGCAATCCGCCGGAAATCTGGCAGATGGTTGACGAAATGCTGGTAGCTCAGGAGCAGTGGCTCCCACAGTACAAAGACGAAATAGAGCTTGCCAAAAAACGTCTCTCCTCGGGAGACAGGATTCCTACCAGAGACGGATACCGTGGTGCGGTGCGTCTCCGCGAAAAGTCTCCGGAAGAGGTCGCCGGCGCAAGGGCACAAAGGGATTTGACTGCGAAATAAATGACAGCCGTCGTTTTAACAGCATTCCGCTGTATACTGTTCATAAGCGTCTGTTCCCGCTTTCAGGCGCTTTAGCCTCTCCTCCACTCTCGACGCGGGGCAGGCAATATTCATACGGAGAAACTGGTTTCCATGCCCGCCGTATGCGGCGCCGGCCGACAGGTAAAGGCCCGTTTCCCTGCGGAGATAACGGCACAGCTCCGCCGCGTCCCCAAGCACTCTTGTGCAGTCCAGCCAGAGCAAATACGTTGCATGGGACTGCACAAGAAAAACATTGGGCAGTTCCCGTTCCAGAAAGCTTCTGACGATCCGGCGGTTTTCTGCCAGATAGTTTCTCAAATCGTCCAGCCATTCCTCTCCCTGTGTAAATGCGGCAATCGCCGCGTCAATGGCAAATGCGTTCGGTTCCGCCACCTCATCGTTGTTTAATGCCCGCTCCATCTTATGCCTTAAGTATTCGTTGGGCACCGCAACCGCCGCAGTCTGCAGACCGGCCAGATTAAACGCCTTTGTCGGTGCAATGCAGGTAATACTGTTCTGTGCGCATTCCTCTGATACCGATGCAAATGGAATATAGTCGTATCCCGGCTCGGTTAAGTCACAGTGAATTTCATCGGAAATCACCGTAACGTGATTGGCGGCGCACAGTTCCCCGATTCTTCCCAGCTCTTCTCTGCTCCAGATGGATCCGGTAGGATTTTGGGGATTGCAGAGAATCATCAGTGCAGTCTGAGGATCCTTAAGCTTGTTCTCCAGGTCCTTCCAGTCTATCCTGTAACTCTTCCCATCGTATAAAAGCCGGTTTTCTATGACCCTGCGGCCATTGTTGCAGATGGAATTATAGAAAATGTTATAGACCGGAGGCTGTACCAGCACAGCTTCCCCCGCTGTCGTCAGTTTACGGACTGCGCTGGAAACAGCGGGCACCACACCGGTGCAGAATACAAGCCAATCCCGATCCATTTCAAAGTTATGACGCCGCTGCCACCATCCGGCGACCGCCTCCCGCCATGCCTCCGGCACCGTGGTATAACCGAAGATTCCGTGCTCCGCCCGTTTTTTCAGCGCTTCCGTAATCTCCGGTGCGGTTTCAAAATCCATATCCGCCACCCACATAGGCAGTTCCCGTTCCGTGATATCCCATTTTAAAGAGTTACTTCCACGCCGGTCTGTCAATTTATCAAAATCATGGGACATCTTACACCGCCTCCCTCAGCTCCTGCATCTGAACAGCAGTTTTTGTCACATCCACTCTGGATGCATCCATAACCAGCTCTTTGATTCCCTGCGCCTTTATTCTGCCGCCGCTGGGATTTAAGACACTGTCAATCGTATTGTTTATCTCTGCGTCCACGGTGGAGTATTCAAAGGCCAGCGTCGTATTTAACAGACGACAGTTTTTCATGACCAGATTGTCAATGTAGCACATGCCCTGACTGCTCTCAACCGTGCAGTTAATCAGGGTAAGATTCTTTGCGTTCCAGCCTAAATACTCACCGGAGATAAAGGAATCATAAACGGTTACATTTTCACTGTTCCAGAACGCATCCTTTGAGAGCAGCCTGGCGTTATGGATCTCCGCCTGTTTTACACCGTCAAAAGAGTAATTCCCTGTCAGTTCAAAGCCGTCTATCACCATATTCCTGCTGTTCATGGCGAAGTAATCGCCTCTTGCCGTCACCTGATTCATGGTAACCCGGTCACAATTCCACAGTGTCTCTCCTGCGTTCGGCATGGTTACATGGGTGAGCCGGATATCCGACGCGCGGCGAAATGTCTTTGGCGCATCGATGGTACAGTTTTTCATGGAAATATTCTCGGTATACCAGATCCCGGCTCTTCCCATCTCAAACAGTACACAATCCTCCATCTTAATGTCACGGCTGTACCATAACGGATATTTCCACTTAAACATGCTTCCGTACAGTTCAATATTTCTGCTCTCCTTCAAAGGGGATTCCCCATCGGCAAAGGTCGTATCGCAGATTTTCAAGTCCTTCCCCTGAAATAACGCCCTTTCACCCGTTAAAAATTCCTGTTTTATTACTTTCATCCTGATTCCTTTCTTTCTGTCATCTGATCCTGTCACCTGGTTCTGTCACCACGTTCTGTCACCACATTTTCTCCGGATTAAAGACTGCTGTCTATACATTCCTTCCAAACTCATAAGCAGCGTTTAAGGCCTCCGGTACATTTTCAATTTCTCCTTTTTTGTCGGCTCCTGCCCCCCGGATCACACCGGATAAGTGTGCCTCCTCAAAGCAGCTGATCCAGCCCTCCAGTCCCTTTACAGCCCCATCCATGGAAGATGCCTCCTGATCTGCCGAAGCGGCCAGCAGATAGATATCACGAAATGCATACTCTCCTGGAAACAGAGGATTGGTCCGGTCCAGAAGAGTTTTCATCTGACCTGACATTTCATAAAAGTAGATGGGAGTTGCAAATACCAGTACGTCAGCCTGGCGCATCTGTTCCACAATCACTGCCGCATCGTCCCGAATGACGCATGCTCCCGTATGCTGACAGGCCAGACAGCCCTTACAGAATTCTATTTTCTTATCATAGAGATGTATCTTCTCCGCCTCATGGCCTGCTTCGGCCGCTCCTCTTATAAATGCATCCGCCATCATCTCAGAATTTCCGCCCATTCGCGGGCTGGTTGACAATACCACAATCTTTTTACCCATTTTCTTCTCCATCTGACAGACCAGATAATCCAGACACTCAATCTTCTTTTCATTCTTATGTATCTCTTCCAGAAGGTTACTTCTATGCTTTTCCAGCATTCTGAGCTGTCTTTTTCTCTCGCCTGTCTTTATCAATATTATAAACTCCTTTACCAGAGTTTCATCACACCCGGCATCTTTCAGGTTCCGTTCGACCGTATCAACGTTATCCAGATAACCTTTCATACCATCACCGTTCTTGTCTGTCCGGAAGAACCAGCTCATGAATCCACTCAGCCACATCATCCGCGGACACCGCGCTGCCAAACCGGATTCCATCGTACCAGACTGTGCTTTCAGAGCAGGAACCTTTGAGATTTTCAGCACTTAAACCGATCCCGCTGCTGGCAGAGGTACAAAACGGCACTACAGCTTTCCCCGATAAATCATAGCTTTCCAAAAATGTATTGATAATTCTGGGAGCCTGGCCGTTCCAGATGGGATACCCCAGAAATATAACGTCATATTCTGACAAGCTTAAGTCAGCGCTGCCTGACGTATCCTGCCCCATGAATCCACCAGTGGAAATAGCCGGACGGACAGAAGCATCCTTCTGTTCCAGGCTGGTGCGGCTGGTGCTGTCACGATAGTTTAAATCCTCTTCCGTATAGGGCTCTGCCGCCTTTATCTCATAAAGATCGGCTCCCAGAAGATCCGCCGCATATTCTGCCGCCTTTTTCGTTGTTCCTGTACAGGAAAAATACGCAATTAGAACGCTTTTTTCTGACGGTTCATCCACCTGTGTTACCGTAGTCTCCTCCTCAGTCCCGCTTACGCTTTTCACCTGCACAGGCACGGTGTCTGAGGACACAGACTTCACAGCCGCCGCTGCATCTTTTTGGGGACTGCATGCCGCCAGAAAGCACATCAATACAAATACCAGTCCGATAACAGCTCTATATTTTTTCATCCTTCCACCTCTTATCTGTAAACTTATCTGCAAACTTATCTGCTTAACGAATAATTCCCTCAAATCGCATTTCACTGCTCAAACCGGATCTCATGAAGCCGGTATACCTCATCCAGGCTTCGGATCGCGAGTATCATGGTGTCACGGGTATCCATATCTCTGATTTTCTCCATCTCTGCATCCGCAAGGTGAAAGTCGTCCACCATGAAATTCTCCTCAATACGCTCCTGGTGTACAGACTTTGGTATTACAGCGATTCCTTCCTGAATGAGCCAGCGAAGTATCACCTGAGCCGATGTCTTATAATAAACACTGCCGACAGCGGCCAAAGTATCATTTTGAAAGATTCCGTTTCTTCCCTCCGCAAACGGAGCCCAGGCCATCGTCCTGATATCGTACATTTCCATCACTTTCCGCAGTTTTCTCTGCTGACAGAACGGATGCATCTCAATCTGGTTCACTGCCGGCATCACCTCATGACTCAGGATTAAATCCACCAGACGGTCGGCCTCAAAGTTGCAGACCCCGATCGCCTTTATTCTGCCGTCACGGTACAATTCTTCCATCGCCCGCCAGCTGCCGTGATAATCTCCATACGGCATATGGATCAGGTATAAATCCAGATAATCCGTCTGTAAATTCTCAAGCGTCTTTTCAAAAGACCGTATCGTACGGTCATAACCGGCATCCTGTATCCAGACCTTGGATACCAGAAACACGTCCTCTCTGGCAATTCCGCTTTTCAAAACCGCATTACCTACTGCTTTTTCATTTCCATAGCAGGCAGCCGTATCAATCATGCGGCAGCCCGTCTTTAAAGCCGTCAAAACACTTTCTTCACACTGCTTCTGATCTGTGATCTGGAAAACACCGAAACCCATCTGGGGCATTTCAGTACCGTTATTCAGCCGCAATTTTCTCATCGCTTGCACCTCTCTCCTGTTCTGATCCTGCAATCTTCACTCTTGTGCCATCTCTTTTTCTCCCGTAATTTCAACACTCCCCGATAAAGCTTCTATAAACTCCTCACCGGATATCACCGTGCCCAGTTCATATAAACTGCTGCCCTTCCCGAAATAATCATAGAACATCACCACATCTCCCCACGGTGCATAGTAGGCCAGAGTACCTTTCCCTGCATCAGCCACAGGAGCGTCAGAAGCATCAAGCTTCCCAGGCGGGTAAAATATTTTTTCGTTCGTGCTGTAATCTTCCACTTCAATGGTCAGGGGAAGCTGTGCATATAAATCCATCGCCGCCTGGCTGTCATTCAGCCCATAAACGATTGTGTTTCCGTTTGATGTAACATAAACTCTCATCTGCCCCCCTCCTTTATCCGCCATTTCCTCTTCCTGCAAAATCGGCGGCGAATCAGCCGCCTGTGTCCTGCTGCATCCGCAAGCGGCGAAAACCAGCATAAGCGTGCACAAAAATACTGCTGTATCTCTCATCTTATGATTACGACCCCTCTCTTAATTTGTTGGTAACGATATGTAGTGAATGGCTATCTGTATCATAGAACAGTTCTCATTAAATATCAAATAGTTATGTAGAATGTATTTGCATAGCTAAAAGGAATGGTATTTTGTCTTCTGCAGATAGTTGACTGAAATGGTATTTTCCTGCTATGATGATACAAAAGAGGTGATTCCATGATTGAAATAAGACTGCTTTCCTATTTCCTTGCCATAGCAAGAGAACAGAGCATAACGAAAGCTGCCGATGCTTTGCACATTACCCAGCCGACGCTTTCCAAGCAGATGATGGAACTGGAAGCACAGTTGGGAAAACAACTGCTTATACGAGGGAAGAAAAAGATTACGCTTACAGAAGAAGGCGCCTATCTGCGAAGCAAGGCGCAGGAAATGATAAATTTGATGGAAAAGACAGAATCGGCATTTCACACGGATGAGGAGCTGATCAGCGGTGACATCTATATGGGATGCGGGGAAACTCCGGCTATGGAATTTATCACCGGAATATTCAAGGGAATCCAGAATGACTATCCGCACGTCCATTTTCATATATTCAGCGGAGACGCCGAAGCGGTAATGGAACGGCTGGACAAGGGGCTGTTGGATCTGGGACTTCTGCTGGGGCCCATGCAGCATGAAAAATACGACTATCTGAATCTGGCGAGAAGTGACAGCTACGGACTTCTGATGCCAAGAGACTGTCCGCTTGCAGAGAAGGAGACCGTATCCTTTGACGATTTACAGAGGCTTCCACTTATTGCTTCCGCACAGGCCTACAGCGGCCGCCAGCGCCTTGAGCTGTTCGGGGAGATATTTGACACGCTGAATATTGTGGCAACCTACAGCCTTATTTACAACGCTACCTTCATGGTCGAGCAGGGAATGGGCTACGCGCTCTGTCTTGCTAATCTGGTCAATACGGAAGGAGGCCGTAATCTCACCTTCCGTCCTCTGTCGCCGGCCTTAAAAGTGGATCTCTTTATTGTCACAAAAAAATACCAGACGTTTTCTCCGGCTGCGAAACTCTTTTTCAATCGGCTGAGAGAAGAACTGGGAAAGAAATTAGACTGACCCCGAAAATTACAAAAAGCAAAACGGGGACCCTTCACAGGCTGGCGTCCCCCGTTCTGCTTTTGTAAATGATACCATATCTATCTCAATCTGGCTTCCTCTCTTTTGTTCGCTGCCGAATTACGGATATATCCGGCAATCACGACCTTTAATCCCGAAAAAAAGTGTCCATTTACCATCTCGACGATCCCATTTACCATTTCCATGCTCACCATGCCTCCCGTCATTTTCGCAATTCCCCGGAAAGGCATATTATAAATGAACAGGATGTTCAGGTCCGGTTTCCCCTTATCCTCACTTTTCTTCTTCCGCTTTGTCAGACAGCGGTAGGCCAGCCTGGCCAATCTGCTTTTTGCGTAGTACATCTGGCAAATCGCGTCGTTAATCCCCAGTTCCCCACTCCATTTTCCATCCGGAACCGGATGGCCCAAAAGTGTCTCGAATTCCCTTTCCCCCACCTGCTGAATCAGTCCGGAATAATAGGATGGCAGCTGCTCTCTATCATAGGGCAGTTCCCCGGTGGTACCCTTTCTTTCAAGCCTTCCTGACAGTCGGATATCTGCCACACAGGCGCCTACCATAACCAGGTAATTCCCGCCTTCCGTCTCCCACTTGTTCGTCCTGCTGTTCCAGTAGCGGAAGGTCTTATCGTCAAATGGGATCCGCACCTTTTTCCTTTCCCCTGCCTTCAGAAATACCTTTTTAAATCCTTTTAATTCCTTATATGGCCGGAAAATGGCAGACTCCGGAAGGCCAATATAAAGCTGTGTCACCTCTGCGCCGCCGCAATCTCCGTCATTGGACACGGTAAAGGTTACGCCGCCTTCGTCCACCTGCAAATCCGAATAAGAAAATTCCGTGTAGGAAAGCCCGAATCCAAACGGATACTGGACCCGCACCATGCTGGTATCATAGTAACGGTATCCCACGTAAATCCCTTCCCGGTACTCCGCATTTCGCTCCGTACTGGGGAAATTCCGGAAAGATGGAGTGTCCTCGTATTTGATCGGATACGTTTCGCTCAAACGGCCGGAGGGATTTACGTCACCGGTCAAAATATCCACCATGGCGCTGGCTCCGGCCTGCCCTGACAGATAACCGTGCAGGATTGCCCGGCAGTTTCTCTCCCACGGCATCTCTATGGAAGCGCCCGCACTGATAATACCGACAATATTTTCATTGACTTTCGCCAGTGTTTCCAAAAGATCAATCTGATTCTGTGGGATTCTCATATGGCTGCGGTCCAGCCCCTCCGCCTCGCCCAGTTCATTCAGTCCAAGACAGTAAATGACTACCTCCGCTTTTTCCGCCAGATCCACCGCTTCTTTTTTCAGGATATCATCCGGATCTCCATTCCGCTCATATCCCCGGCTGATTCCAACCACCGAGAGCTGGGAATCACCGATTACACGTTCCATGGTCTCCACCTGAATTGGATTCACCATGGAGGACCCCGCCCCCTGATACCTCGGCTCCACGGCAAAATCTCCGATGACGGCCACCTTCGTCCCAGCCTTCAAAGGAAGGAGTTTTTCCTGATTCTTTAGCAGGACCGCACTTTCCGCCGCCGCTCTTCTCGCTAATAAGTGATGCGTTTCCTGGTCGAATGTCCGGGAAGTTTTTCTCTCTCCCTTCACTGTCAGCACTGCCTCCAATAACCGGTCCACGCAGGAATCCAGATCTTCTTCTGCCAGCCGTCCCTCCAGGACTGCCGCCGCAAGTTCTCTCGCCGAGTCCAGCCCCGGAGACGGCATCTCCAGGTCGGAACCGGCCGCCACTCCCGCCGTATGGCTGTTCGAACCGCCCCAATCCGTCACGATGAGACCGTCAAATCCCCACTCTCCCCGAAGAATATCCTGTAAGAGATGTTTGTTTTCGTTGGCATAGGTCCCATTCACCTGATTATAGCTGGTCATGATGGACCTGGCTCCGCCCTCCTTCACTGCGATTTCGAAGCCGGTTAAATAGATTTCCCGCAGTGTACGCTCATCAACGACCGCATTCATCGCCATCCGGCGAAGCTCCTGGCTGTTCACTGCAAAATGCTTCGGACACGCATGGACTCCCCGACTTTGAATCCCCCGCACGTAAGAGGCAGCCATCTTCCCTGCCAGATAGGGATCCTCTGAAAAATACTCAAAATTCCTGCCGCATAAGGGGCTCCTCTTTATATTTAATCCCGGACCAAGGAGGATATCTACACCCTGAGCCGCCGCTTCTTCTCCGAGGGCCTGTCCCAACGCTTCTCCCAGCCCTTCATCCCAGCTGTTTGCAATGGTGGCCGCCGTCGGAAAACAGGTGGCAGGCAAAGAAGCGTTAAGCCCCAGATGATCTCCGGCTCCTGCCTGTTTTCGGATCCCGTGAGGCCCATCCGACAGTGCGATCGCCGGTATTTCCAAACGATTAACCGCTCTGGTCTCCCACGTATTTTTACCGCTTAGAACCGCCGTTTTTTCTTCCAGCGTCATTTTTTCAATGATAGCTCTATGTTTCATAGTTCACACCATCCTACATTTGATTCTGACTCTTAAGCGCAGGCAATCTCTCCTGCGGTCATTTTTCTGGCTTTACTATACCACAAGTTCCTCTCCCATGCGAAGTTTGGCATAAAATGCTTAAAATCTGCATGAAATGCAAAACAGACGGCATCATCTGCCGCCTGCATTCCGATACTGATCATACTCAGTTTCCCTCCATATTCATGTACCGGATCAGGCATTCCATAAATTCTTTCTTCTTACTGCGCCCAATCGGTATTTTCTCACCATGAATGATGCAGTCTCCGCCGGAAATCCCCTCTACCAGGTTCATATTAACCAGATACCCTTTGCTGCACCGGAAAAATCCGTGCTGTTCCATCGCCCCTTCCAGATCCTTTAACGCCGCCCTTGCCGTATACGCTCCGGAGTCCGTCCTGTATACAGCCTGATGCCCCCGGGCTTCGATATAGTAAATGGAGGATACATCCAGTTTTTGAATCCCCTCCTCCACCGGAATCGTGACATAGAACCGCTTCCTGCGGCGGATTCTTCCGACTGCTTTCTCTAACTTCTGAGAAAACGCAAAATACTCCACCGGCTTTATGATATAATCCAGGGCATCCACTTCATATCCCTGCACTGCGTATTGAGTCATATTCGTAATAAACATAATAACGACCGCATCATCCAGTTTCCTGATATTCTTTGCCGCCGTCATCCCATCCATGAACCGCATCTGAATATCCATCAGGATAATGTCGTAATCGCCTTTATAATTATCCAGGATATCTTCCCCGTCGGAATACACGGTAACCGAGATCTCTCTGCGGCTTTCCTGCCGATACCGTTCCATATAGTTTTGGATCTGCTGAACATAAAATGCCTCATCTTCCACGATTGCTATATGTATCATCAAATCCCCCCTCTGCTGATTTATAAAATTCTGCCTGCTCGTGTCATATGTCATATTCGTGTCATATCAATATCGTATCATCAATAATTTTAGCAGTCAGGTCTTTAAAATGCAAGCCATACCTCTCTGAAAACACCAAAAAGCGGAAATCCCAATCATCAGGATTTCCGCTTTTCTTTCTGGGCATATACCCTCAAAACCACACATTGTACATATCTTTCATCCGTTCTTATTTCCTCTGCCATTTCTGACAACCTAAACCAACTTGGTTAAGCCCTCGACCTATTAGTGACAGTCAGCTACACATGTTGCCATGCTTCCACCTCTGCCCTATCTACCTCGTCGTCTTCAAGGGGTCTTACTCTTGCGATGGGATATCTCATCTTGAGGGGGGCTTCACGCTTAGATGCCTTCAGCGTTTATCCCTTCCAGACTTGGCTACCCGGCCATGCTCTTGGCAGAACAACCGGTACACCAGCGGTCCGTCCACCCCGGTCCTCTCGTACTAAGGGCAGCTCCTCTCAAATATCCTACGCCCACGCCGGATAGGGACCGAACTGTCTCACGACGTTCTGAACCCAGCTCGCGTACCGCTTTAATGGGCGAACAGCCCAACCCTTGGGACCTGCTACAGCCCCAGGATGCGATGAGCCGACATCGAGGTGCCAAACCACTCCG
>OBXM01001481.1_pt1 | contig 14077 bp, 11 predicted proteins | sample 1538141 | NCBI WGS metagenome assembly OBXM01 (sample SAMEA2580153, study PRJEB22360) | human gut metagenome | biome: human gut; feature: human-associated habitat; material: faeces | place: Denmark | collected 2008/2010 | reverse complement strand
TGATCCAGATAACGGAATCGCTCCTGGAACAGCTTTTGAAGATATCCCGGAAGACTGGTTATGTCCACTGTGCGGACTTGGAAAAGACGCATTTGTTGAAACAGAATAATGCATAAAAAGTATCGCTCATCATCTCAGGCGGATGATGAGCGATTTCTTTTTTATTTTCCTGTATGAAGCAATTCATTCGCATTGCGGATCCGCTCTTCTGTCGGAGGCTCGATCCCCTCCAGCGGATATTCCATCCCCAGTTCTTTCCACTTATACTCTCCCAATGTATGGTACGGAAGTACTTCCACTTTCTCTACATTGGAGAGTGTCTGAATGAATGCATCCAGCTTTTTCAGATATTCATCATTATCACTTCTCTCCGGAACCAGTACGTGACGAATCCACACCGGTTTATTGATGTCACTTAAATATCTCGCCAAATCCAGAATATTCTGATTCGTATGACCAGTCAAAATCTTGTGCTGCTCATCGTCAATATGTTTGATATCCAAAAGAAGCAGATCTGTATATTTCATCAGTTCCTCAAACTTACTAAAAAACGGTTCTTCTCTTGTAAAAGGTGCTCCACTTGTATCGATTGTTGTGTGGATTCCTTTTTCTTTTGCTTTCTTAAACAATTCCAATAAGAAGTCGATCTGCAAAAGCGGCTCGCCTCCGCTGACTGTAATTCCACCGGATTTTCCCCAATAACTGCGGTATTTCCATGCTTTGTCCAACAATTCATCTGCTGACATCTGCGTTCCTGTCTTCATACTCCATGTATCCGGATTATGGCAGAACTGACAGCGCATTGGACATCCGCTCACAAAAATAAGAAAACGGACTCCCGGTCCGTCTACGGATCCAAAACTCTCTGTTGAGTGTATATAGCCTTTCATTTGCTTGATTCCCTTTCTCTTGATATTTAAAAAGGGACGTAGCATCCTGTTTGTACTACGTCCCTGTGAATTACAAATTACAGTGCTTTATGGCATGTTCTTGCAATTACGTCTAACTGCTGCTCACGTGTCAGGTCGATGAATTTAACAGCGTATCCTGATACACGAATTGTGAAGTTTGCATATTCTTCTTTCTCTGGGTGCTCCATAGCATCGATGAGTTTTTCTGTTCCGAATACGTTTACGTTCAGGTGATGTGCTCCCTGATCGAAGTATCCGTCCATTACGTTAGCCAGATTTACTTTTCTCTCATCGTCATCATGTCCAAGTGCTCCAGGGCTGATTGTCTGTGTATTAGAAATTCCGTCCAGCGCTTCTTCGTATGGAAGTTTTGCAACTGAGTTCAGGGATGCTAACAGACCATTCTGCTCTGCACCGTATGATGGGTTTGCTCCTGGTGAAAGTGGTTCCCCAGCTTTTCTTCCGTCTGGAAGAGATCCTGTAGCCTTACCATATACAACGTTAGATGTAATTGTAAGGATAGATGTTGTTGGCTCAGAGTCTCTGTATGTGTGGCATTTTTTCAGTTTGCTCATGAATGTTCTTAACAGCCATACAGCGATCTCGTCAGCACGGTCATCATCGTTACCGTATCTTGGGAAGTCTCCCTCTGTCTCGTAGTCAACAGCAAGTCCGTTTTCATCACGGATTACTTTGACTTTTGCATATTTGATCGCACTTAAAGAGTCTACTACGTGAGAGAATCCAGCGATACCTGTAGCGAATGTACGTCTTACGTTTGTATCGATCAGAGCCATCTCTGCTGCTTCATAGTAGTATTTGTCGTGCATGTAGTGAATCATGTTCAATGTATCTACATACAGTTTAGACAGCCATTCCATCATCTGGTCATATTTGTCCATTACTTCATCATAGTCAAGGTACTCTGATGTGATTGGGCTGTATTTTGGAGCAACCTGTGTTTTTGTCTTCTCATCAACACCACCGTTGATTGCGTAAAGCAGACATTTTGCAAGGTTTGCACGTGCTCCGAAGAACTGAATCTCTTTTCCTGTCTGTGTTGCAGATACGCAGCAGCAGATAGAATAGTCATCTCCCCATACCGGACGCATTACATCATCGTTCTCGTACTGTACAGAACTTGTCTTGATAGAAATATAAGAAGAATATTTCTTGAAGTTCTCTGGCAGATTAGAAGAATATAATACTGTCAGGTTTGGCTCTGGTGAAGGTCCCATGTTCTCCAGTGTATGAAGGAAACGATAGTCGTTCTTTGTTACCATAGAACGTCCGTCCATTCCGATACCACCCATTTCCAGTGTAGCCCATACTGGGTCTCCTGAGAACAGCTCGTTGTAAGATGGAATTCTTGCGAATTTAACCATTCTGAACTTCATAACGATGTGGTCGATCAGTTCCTGAGCCTCTGTCTCTGTCAGTGTTCCGTTCTTTAAGTCTCTTTCAATATAAATGTCAAGGAATGTAGAAATACGTCCAACGCTCATTGCAGCACCATTCTGAGTTTTGATTGCTGCAAGGTATCCGAAGTACAGCCACTGCACAGCTTCTTTTGCGTTTGTAGCTGGTTTGGAAATATCAAATCCGTAAACAGCAGCCATTTCTTTCATTTCTTTTAATGCTTTGATCTGATCAGCGATTTCTTCACGAAGACGGAAATCTGTTCCTTTCATTCCGTGTCTTTCACCTTCGATAAAATCATTCTGTTTCTGCTCGATCAGGTAATCGATTCCGTAAAGAGCTACACGACGGTAGTCACCTACGATACGTCCTCTTCCGTATGTGTCCGGAAGTCCTGTGATGATCTTGCTGTGACGGGCTTTTTTCATCTCAGGTGTGTAGATATCGAATACTCCCTGATTGTGTGTTTTATGATATTTTGTGAAGATCTCGTATGAAAGGAAGCTTGGCTCATATCCGTATGTTGTACAAGCCTGCTCAGCCATTTTAATACCACCGTATGGCATAAATGCTCTCTTCAGCGGTTTGTCTGTCTGAAGACCAACAACCTGCTCTAAATCTTTCATTTCTTCGTTAATATATCCCGGGCCATACGCTGTCAGTCCAGAAACTACTTCTGTCTCCATATCCAGAACGCCGCCTTTTGCACGCTCTTCTTTCTGCAGTTTCTGAAGCTCTCCCCATAATTTGTCAGTTGCCTCTGTAGGTCCAACCAGGAAAGATTCATCACCTTCATATGGTGTGTAGTTGTTCTGGATGAAGTCACGAACGTTAACTTCCTCTTTCCAGAGTCTTCCGTTAAATCCTGACCACTGTTCAAACTGTGCCATCGTTTAAAATCCTCCTTCAATGTACATGAATCATTTTCTCTTTCTTACGGGTCTTAGTATACCATTATGTTAAAAGAAAGACAAGAGAAAACAGGAATGATTCTCGTTTGTATTTGATTTAGTACAATCTGAAAATTTTAAAAAAATATTGCCAAAAACGCACTGCATTTTTGGCAATATTCTCATTTCTTATAACCGAAAACCGTCTATTCGTTTTTCAGATTATTTGAATTTTTTTACTAATACTGCAAGGATTGCTGCAAGACTGACACCTGCCGGTAATGCTGCAGCTGCTGCATTTGTCTCATCTCCTGTTTTTGGAGAATTCTTCTTCTCGTCTTTTTTGTCTTCTTTTTTATCGTCTTCTTTGTTTGGTTTTTCTGGTTTCTCCTGATCTGGAGTCTCTGGTTTCTCCGGTTTATTTGGCTCCTCTGGATCTGGAGTTTCTGGTTTATCCTCTTTGATCTTTGTTACACTCAGCTGTAATGGTGTCTCTTTGTACAGCTCTACCTGGAAATCTCCAACTTCCTGTAACTCATATCCTTCCGGTACCCACTCTGTGATCTCTCTTGTGTGGAAGATTCCGTCTCCGTCTCCATCAACAAAGTAATCTCCACCTGCTACCACTTCATCATTATTCTCAGCATCTACAAACTGGATTTTTACGATGGAAGAAAGGTCACCTTTCTCTACAACCATTGTATGTCCGCCTGTGGATCCAAATGGAATTTTGATTTCTGTTACCTGATCTCTGTCGTTGGACAGCTTGTATCCTGTTGGAAGATTAAAGTCCACACCAAGTCTGAATACCGCGTCTTCTCCATCAGCGCCTTCTGCTGTTACTGTTTCTGTTGTAACAACTTCTCCGTTCGGAGTTTCAAATGTAATGTGAAGCACTGCTTCTCTGATCTCCACATCTTTCTTTACAGAAACATATACGTATCCATCTCTGATGATGCAATCTGAACTTACCAATGCATATCCTTCCGGCATATATCTTGTCAGAATTGCCATGTTTACGCATGATGTATCAATTGACACCTGTACCGGTACTTCTGCTACCTGTTTCTCAGCATCCTCATCATAGTAATTGATCTTTACATTCTGTACTTCTTCTGCTGGTGCTACGGATACATATACATATCCGTCTCTGATGATACAGTCTGTACCTTCGATTGTATATCCTTCTGGAAGATATCTTGTCAGGATTGCCATATTTACACATGATGTATCAATTGATACCTGTACCGGTACTTCTGCTACCTGTTTCTTTGCTGCTTCATCATAGTAATTGATTTTTACATTCTGTACTTCTTCTGCTGGCGCTACGGATACATATACATATCCGTCTCTGATGATACAATCAGAACCTTCAAGTGTATATCCTTCTGGAAGATATCTTGTCAGGATTGCCATATTTACACGTGATGTATCAATTGATACCTGTACCGGTACTTCTGCTACCTGTTTCTTTGCTGCTTCATCATAGTAATTGATTTTTACATTCTGTACTTCTTCTGCTGGCGCTACGGATACATATACATATCCGTCTCTGATGATACAATCAGAACCTTCAAGTGTATATCCTTCTGGCAGGTATCTTGTCAGGATTGCCATATTTACACACGATGTATCAATTGATACCTGTACCGGCACTTCTGCTACCTGTTTTCCAGCTGCTTCATCATAATAATTGATTTTCACATCCTGTGTTTCTTCGACAAGTACTTTCTTTACCTCGGCATATACAAAATAAGAATCCTGTGTCTCTCCACCTGCTACCGAATAGATACCTTCTACCAATTCATATCCTTCTGGAAGATATTTTTTCACAGTTTCTGCCGGCAATACTTCATATGTATCTTTCGGATCATCACCCCAACGATAATCCTCCACTTTTTCATTGTTAAATTGCACAAAGATAGATTCATTGTTGTCTGTATCTCTAAAATTAATTTCACCAGAAATCCTATCCCAACTATCGCTCTCCGTCTCCACCTTTTCCACTGGCTCTGCTGCAAACACTGGTGCAACGTTCGCTGTTGCAATTGAAACAACCATAACACCCGTCAGGCATACGCGCATTAATTTTTTCCTGTACATACTACTTTCCTCCTATTATAACTTTTAGTTTCCCCTTAAATAACAAACCATTTCAAATTTCCGTAACGTTTGCTACCTAAACACTTCTAGTGTATATTCGAATCCTTTTTTTGTCAATACTTTCCAATATTCTATGAAAAATTGCTGCATTTTTTATATTCTTTGTCATAAAAAATACCGGTAACCTGATATCTCTCCAAAACTGATATCCCTTTACCGGTATTTCTTATTCCCACGTAATATCCTCAACCTCATACACTGATACAACATTTGTCTGATAATTGACTACCATCTGCATAGTATATATCTTTTCAAATGCCTGGTCATTTCTTGTGCCTTTCACATCTATATCACATTCCACAACACCTACATCTGTTTTACCATATTGCGCTTTCTTTGCACTTTTTACTTGTGTAGACACTTCATTGATATTAACCACGCTTTCTTTATAAAAAGCATCTCTTTCTTCTTTTAATAATCTTCTATGTTCTGTATTTGCAATACTTTGATACAAACTCTGATCTGTTATTTCTTTATCTTGAGCATCACTATTTACCGCCAAAAATGCTTTTGCCCAACTATTGACACCTTTTTGTATTACTTTTGTTTCTTCATCTGGAAGGGACTCCTCTGTAACTTTCAGCTGTTCATATATTGTCAACGGTACTGTTTTTTCTTCCTTATCTTTTTTCCCACATCCACATGTCAGAATTCCCAATATACATATCATCAATACCAATCTTATGTATTTTCTCATTGTAATCCTTGTTCCTTTCGCCACCTGGCTTATACCCCTGTCTTTCATGTACTCCCCATAGAAAAATATTGCCAAAAACGCAATGCATTTTTGGCAATATTTCCATTTTTTATAACCTAAATCCGTCTATGCGTTTTTCAGATTATTTAAATTTTTTCACTAATACTGCAAGAATTGCTGCAAGGCTCACACCTACAGGTAATGCTGCGGTTGCTGCACTTGTCTCATCTCCAGTCTTTGGAGAAGTTTTCTTCTTATCTTCTTTCTTAGTATCCTCTTTTTTGTCGTCTTTTTTATTTGTGTCTTCTTTTCCTGTATCTTCTTTGTCAGGATCTTCTGGTTTCTCTGGTTTGTTTGGATCTTCCGGATCTGGATTCTCTGGCTCTTCTGCAATCTTTGTCACACTAAGCTGCAATGGAGTTTCTTTATAAAACTCTACCTGGAAATCTCCCAATTCCTGTAATTCATATCCTTCCGGTACCCACTCTAATACTTCTGTATGATTGAAGATTCCATCTCCGTCTGCATCTACAAAATAGTCTCCGCCTGCTACGACTTCATCTGTTTCAGCATCTACAAACTGAATCTTCACGATTGATTCTTTTGCAATCTTCTCTACTTTGATCTGTAATGGACAGTCTTTGTAATCCGCTACAAAGAAATCTCCAAGAACCATTGGTTTGTATCCTTCTGGAAGCCACTCTGTCAGTTCATTTACATTAAAGATTCCATCTCCGTCTGCATCTACAAAATAGTCTCCGCCTGCTACGACTGTTCCTGCTGCATCTACAAACTGTGCTTTTACAACAGATGCTTTTGCAATTTTGTCAACTGTTACCTGGAGTGCTGTGTCCGCGTAATCTTTTGTAGAGAAATCTCCAACTGTCTCTGCTTTGTATCCTTCTGGTACCGGAAGTTCACTCACATTGAAAACTCCATCTCCATCTGCATCTACAAAGTAGTCTCCACCTGCTACGACTGTTCCTGCTGCATCTACAAACTGTGCTTTTACAACAGATGTTTTTGCGGTTGTCATCTCTGTTACTGCTGGTGCTTCAGCTGCAAATACTGGCGCTACATTTGCTGTTGCAACAGTCACAACCATAAGTCCTGTTAAGCATGCGCGCATTAACTTTTTCCTATACATGTTTCTTTCCTCCTAAACATTCTCTTAATTAATAAGTTTTACCCCAACAGTACAATTACGACTTTTCCCCTTTCATTTTCTAAGCTACAAATTCTAGTCGTGCCTATATTTATACTCTCAAACGTGTATAAACTTAGGCATGGTAAGCCTAATAATCCCTCTGTTTGGTATTATCATGGTATTCCTCTTAGCACAGTTTGTCAACACTTTACATCCATTTTATTCAAAATTTTTCCATATTTTTTTCACATTCTCCAGCTTCTACCATCATTTTTCCCCCCCCCTATTTTTTTCTTCAATTTGCATTTTTTCTTCTTATCACTTACAATAAAATCTAATATATCAAGGAAAGGAAATTGCACTTATGAAAATCAGAATTGCTACTTTAAATGATTTAGATTCTATCCTTCGCATTTATGAACATGCCCGTTCTTTTATGGCGTCTCATGGAAATCCGACTCAATGGGGAACCACATATCCTCCTGTTGATATGATAGAACATGATACCCGGATGGGCAACGCCTATGTCTGCGAAGAAAACAATCGCGTTATTGCTGTTTTTTACTATGCATTTGAAAATGATGTCACTTATACCACAATCTACGACGGGAACTGGTTAAATGACGCACCTTACGGAGTCGTTCACCGAATTGCTTCTGACGGTACAGTAAAAGGTGCAGCTTCTTTTTGTTTAAGCTGGGCATTCTCACAATGTCACAATCTGAAAATTGACACCCATCAGGATAATCTCGTCATGCAGAGTCTTCTCGCTAAACTGGATTTCAAAAAATGCGGAACCATCCTGACAGAAGATGGATCAAGCCGAATTGCTTATCAGAAACAGGACAGCAAATAAACTTATCCTCATGATACCTTTCGTTCTAAAGCTTCTACTCGCTCTTCCAACTTTTCTGTCCGCAAAGCAAGTGCGCAATTTGGCGCACTATTGCCATTGCGTTCAAGACACACCAAACGGTTTTCAATACGCTCAGATCGATTGTTCGCATGTTCCTGCACTGTATCCAATTCTGACAGGACATTGCTTTCCACTTCTATGATCGTATGCTCCATATCCTTTAATTTTTGCTCCACACCATCTAATCTTCGATTCGTACCCTCTAGTCTTTGGTTCATATCCTCTAATCTTCGATCTATCTGTTCGAACTTCTGATCTATTTGTTCCAACTTTCGATCCATCTGATCAAACTTCTGATCTATTTGCTCAAACTTCCGGTCTATCTGTTCAAACTTCTGGTCTATCTGTTCGAACTTCCGAGCTATCTGTTCGAACTTCTGATCTATCTGCTCGAACTTCCGGTCTATCTGCTCGAACTTCCGGTCTATCTGCTCGAACTTCCGGTCTATCTGCTCGAACTTCCGGTCTATCTGCTCGAACTTCCGGGCTATCTGTTCGAATTTCTGGCCTATCTGTTCAAACTTCTGATCTATTTGTTCAAATTTCTGTCGGAACTCGGTGTCCATTTTATCTACCCGCTGTTCCAACCTCTCGATTCTTCCATCCAGCATATCAAAACGGTCTACAATAACCGTAGTGATAGACTGCAGCAATTGTTCATTTGTCATACCCATACAATAAACTCCTTCTTTTATTTTTATATTGTTTTTTGGAAACATATTTTCATAAGCAATGCATTGTTTATTTGACTGAGATTTTTACAACATTAAGAAATGTATGCAGATTAATAAGAATAAGAATTTACCAGATTTGTTCTTATTGATGTAGATGATTATAACATGCTTCTGTAGAGCAGTACAGCTGTTTTTTCTATTTTTCTCGTTTTTGTTACTCTTTCACAAAGTCACTTTCTAAAAAAATCTCCACATCCGATTTTCATCGGATATGGAGATTTTTCTTAATCTTCTTCCTGCATCCCCCAGAATACTTTTTCTGCGGTGATCGGAAGTTCTCTCACTTTTACTCCGACCGCATGGCTGACTGCACTTGCAATCGCAGGGGACGGCGTATTGATCACAATCTCGCCTATCGATTTCGCTCCAAACGGGCCTGTCGGCTCGTAGCTGCTTTCAAATTCCACCCGGATATTGCCCACATCCAGACGGCTTGGGATTTTATACTGCATAAAGGAATTGCTGTAATTTTTTCCTTTTGCATTATAGATGACATCTTCATACATGGCCATTCCGATTCCCTGCGCAAGTCCTCCCTCTGTCTGTACTCTCGCCAGACTTGGATTCACTACCGTTCCACAATCTACTACTGCCACATAATCAATCAATTCCAGTTCTCCGGTTTCTTTGTCAATCTCCACTTCCGCCATTCCAACCATAAACGGCGGCGGTGAAATCGGTGAGCTGTATGCCTCACTGGCATAGAGCGCCTCTTCATTGTTGCACATCACACGGTTTCCGATTTCCGCTCTCGAAATGGATGTACCTGTTTTGATATTCACAACACACTGTCCGTCAAAATCCACATCGTCCACATCACATCCCAGGTACTGTGCACCTTTTTCGCAAAGTTTGTCTTTTAGTGTTTCACAGGTACGTACGACTGCCATTCCTGTCACATATGTAGTACTTGATGCATAGGAACCTGTATCATAAGGAGAAGAATCTGTATCCACTCCATGCACAATAATCTCATCCATCTCACAGTCCAGACATTCTGCTGCCATCTGTGACAAAATCGTGTCACACCCTGTTCCCATATCTGAAGCACCAATCAAGAGACTGTAGAATCCATCATCGTTCACTTTAATTCCAACAGATGCTGTATCTACAGCGGAAATACCTGAGCCCTGCATTGCCATTGCCACACCGACACCTCTGACTTTTCCATTTTCCATATCACGGCTCGGGAATTTTTCATCCCATTTCATCATTTCTTTTGCCTTTTCCATACACTTATCCAGGGCACAGCTGTTTGCCGTCTCCCCGTAATATGCAGGCATTACCTGCCCCTGACGAACCATATTTTTCTCACGCAGCGTGACCGGATCCATATTCATTTTTTCTGCCAGCTCATTGACTGCAGACTCTACTGCAAACAAGCCCTGTGTTGCACCATATCCACGATAAGCACCGGCTGACATTACATTCGTGTATACCACGTCATAAGCAAAACGGAATGCTTTCGCCTTCCCGTACAGAGGAATCGATTTGTGACCGGAAAGTCCAACTGTTGTCGGTCCGTGTTCCCCAAACGCTCCTGTATTGGAAAGCGTATAGACATCTATTCCCTGAATAATTCCGTCTTTATCAGCTCCAAGACGGACATGAACCTCCATCTCATGCCGCGGAGAGGATGCAATCATAGATTCTTCTCTTGTAAAAATCATCTTTGCCGGTTTTCCCGTCTTCCATGTCACCAGTGCCGGATAAACTTCTGAGACAACAGACTGTTTTGCCCCGAAACCGCCTCCGATCCTTGGCTTGATCACACGAATCTTCGACTTTGGAATATCCAATGCATTTGCAAGAATCCGCCGTACATGGAACGGAACCTGTGTGGACGAAAGGACATTCAATCTTCCATACGTATCCAGATATGTATATGTTCTGAATGTTTCCATCATTGCCTGCTGGTTTGCCTTTGTATGATACACCTGATCAATGATATACTCACAGTTTGCCAGAACCGCTTCTATATCTCCCTCTTCACAGCTGTCATGTGCACAGAGATTTCGCTTGTTGTCTGCCCCTACCGGACACAGACTCTTCCAGTTTTCTTCCGGATGCACCAGAATCGGATTGTCTTTGGCTTTATGAAAATCAAGTACAGGCTCTAATACCTCATACTTTACTTTGATCAATTTTAACGCCTTATTTACCGCTTCTTTTGTCCGTCCGGCAACGATCGCAACTGCATCTCCTACAAAACGGACTCTCTGATCCAGGATCAGTCTGTCATAAGGACTCGGCTCCGGATATGTTTGTCCCGCCATCGTAAACCGCTTGTCCGGACAATCTTTGTATGTCAGAATACATTCAATATCCGGAACCAGTTCTGCTCTTGTCAGATTGATGTCCTCAATCAGTGCATGTGCATACGGACTTCTGAGTACTTTGACAACAAGACTGTCTTTTGCAGCCAGATCATCGGTATACACTGCTTTTCCTGTCACCAGCGCTTTATAATCTACCTTGGGAATTGCCTGACTTACCACTCTGTTCCCCATGCCTGCACCTCCTTCTCTTTCTCACTCTGCTTTTTCACCGCCATATATTTCCGGATTGCCCGAAGCTGTCCCATATATCCGGTACATCTGCACAAATTTCCTGATAAATATTCTTTCATTTCTTCAATCGTTGGATTTTCTAACTCCCGCACCATTGCCAGCACATTCATAATAAATCCCGGAGAGCAGAATCCACACTGTTCTGCACCTTCCTGTGCAAGAAATGCACCGAACTCTTCTGCTTCCTCTTTCAGCCCTTCCAGAGTCGTCACTTCCTGCCCCTCGATCCCTGCTGCCAGAATCGAGCAGGAAAGTCTGGATTTTCCATTGATCCAGACTGTACAAAGTCCGCAGTTTGTTGTCTCGCACCCACATTTCACACTGTAGCATCCTAAATTTCTCAATACATCCAGAAGTATGGTATCTCCGGATACTTCTGCCGATACCTGTTTTCCATTTAATTTAAACCTTACTTCCATGCTCTTCCCTCCGTGATGATTGAACGCATCTCTCTGAAGATCAGTACCTCTGCCAGATGCTGACGATACTTTGCACTTCCTCTCATATTGGTTCCATACTCAAATTCTGAAGCTACTATTTTTGCATATTCCCGGATTTCTTCTTCCGAAATATCTGCCGGAATCTCCCACTGCTTTTCTAACAGTGCTGCTTTCATCGGTCTTGCTCCCACTGAAAAGTACCAGGACTCTACTCCGTTGACCATTCCAGTGACAACAGAACATGCAATCACCGGAAAATCTGTTTTGGTTTGCCGTACTGAATCATAGCGGAAGGAACGCTTGCTTTTTCTTATTATAATAGAGAGAAGAAGATCCTTATCTTTTTTACGATTTACAAATTCCGAAAGTCGGATAATTCCTCCATTATATAACTCCACAAATGTATCCAAAGCCAATAATGCCGTCAGTACATCTGAAAATCCAAATCTTCCATAGATACTTCCGCCGACTGTCGCCTGATTTCGAAACTGCACTCCAACAATGTGGCGGACACACTCTGCAATTCCGTCGCCATACATTTCACGTAATCCCTGATGTAACTCCAGCTGTCTCAAAGTACACATCGCCCCGATTTTAAATACATGGTCTGTCTCTTCAATCTGATCAAGACCAAGCTCTGACAGATCGATTACTGTCTTTACTCTCGCATTTCCAAGACGCATCCACATCATTCCGCCCATTACACGGCTGTTTCTCGCCTGGTTCAATTCGTAAGCTTCTTCCAAAGTCTTTGCTTTCACATAATCTGTAATCGTAAGCAAAATTCTTCTCCTCTCTTTTGTATCTTTCACTCTTTTGTTCTCAAGGCATAAAAAAAGTGCAAATGTACTTATCATTCACACTTTATTTTAACCTTATAAATTTTATCACATGTTTTAGAAAAAGTCAAAACTTTTTATCGTTGGTTCTGTTCAAGAGGAACTTTGATTACCTCTATATTTTTGATAATAAATAAAAGCCGTAAAATCTTCCATTTCTAGAACTTTTCACGACTTCCTAAGAACAGGGGATGAGAGAATCGAACTCCCACCAAAGGTTTTGGAGACCCCTATCATACCATTTGACCAATCCCCTATATGGTGTATCTCTTGAATACTCGTTAAGTATACCTGTTATTCCTCTATTTGTCAAGAAAATTTTTGAATTTTTTCTACAATTCAAAATATTTTATTTCTAACATCATTTACAAACAAACAGTGCACCCAAAAAGTCAGGTGCACTCTGTTTTTATTGTTCAATTACATCCATTGCCATCACTTTCCCATCTATTTTAGAAATGTCTTCATCAGCAATCGTATATACATTTTTATCATCCTTGTTTACATGTACTGTAATCGTCTCCGGATCCCCGTATTTCATCCCCTGATCCAGATAATTCCGCAAAATATCATGATAAATTTCAAAAACATGTGTCTGCATATCTGTCTCAGACGGTAAGGGTGCTCCATTCATCACTTCATTACTAACCTGAGTAGCATAATCTTCTGTCTGTTTCTGAAGCTCCTGATAGGTATCATTAAAGATTAACATAGGCTCTACTTTTACATCTACCGTGAAATTTTTGTTTTCTACTTCTTTTGCCTCTGCAACTGTATATTTTACTTGCTTCATCATATCGCTAAACAACTTTCGATACTTTTCTTCCAACTCATCCGGCAATTCATAGCCGGAAAATTCTTGTAGCATTATATCCATGTTGTTTTGAAGATTATCTTCAAATATTTTATCCGCTTCCTTTTCATCCGCCCCTGTTAATTCTACATACTTCTGAATTTCGTTTTTATAACTTACATCCAAAACTGCCTTGGTATAACCACTGGCATCAAATTTCTTCCCACATCCTGCAAGCAAGACACATACTCCGATAAAAAATGCTATGTAGCGTATCTTTTTCCCCATATTCTTCATAAGTTCTCTACTCCTTTTCTTATTTTTCTTCATTATAGCATTAATATACATCCCAGTCACCGTCTTCTTATCGCCAAATTTCGTCATTTTAAAGCAAAAGATTCGTGGAAACAGTAACAACACAAAAAAACAACACCAACCGGTGCTGCCTCTCATTCCATCTGTATTTCCTATACCTTCAAAACTGCATACAAAGAATTCATCCTTTTCCTATCACCTTGCTTGGTTATGCCCTCGACCTATTAGTAACAGTCAGCTCCA
>OBXM01001480.1_pt1 | contig 14106 bp, 10 predicted proteins | sample 1538141 | NCBI WGS metagenome assembly OBXM01 (sample SAMEA2580153, study PRJEB22360) | human gut metagenome | biome: human gut; feature: human-associated habitat; material: faeces | place: Denmark | collected 2008/2010 | reverse complement strand
ACGCCGCCTCCTGCTACTCCCACGCCGCCTCCTGCCACTCCCACGCCGCCGCCTCTTGTTACTCCCACGCCGCCTCCTGCCACTCCCACGCTGCCTCCTGTTTCTTCTACGTCACCAACAGTAACAGATCCGTCTTCATCGGCTGTTGATCCAACTGGTACAGAGTCAGCGTTACCTCTCCATGAAAGCTCTTTGGTTAGTTCATTATTGGTGCCATAACCATAAGTTGCCTCAGATAATAATATCGGAGAGGAAGGTGTAGTGGTGGATGATTTTAGTGTATGGAGTATAAAAGGTTGTCAGACAATATTAAAAGACAGATATAGCATATAAAAATCAAATCCCCTGTTAAAATGAACAGGGGATTTACAGAATCAGAGGAAAGAAAATGAAGGATGGATTTGTAAGGGTTGCTGCTGTTACCCCTCAAGTGAAAGTAGCAGATGTGAAGTACAATCAAAATCAAATCGAAAATTTAGTTCGTCAGTGTGCTGAAAAAGACTGCACAGTTGCGGTTTTTCCGGAACTTTCTATTACCGCTTATACCTGTGGGGATTTGTTTTTTCAAAACAGTTTGATTCAAGCCGCTGAAGCTGCATTGCAGGAACTGCTTTTAGCAACAGCCAACTTAGATATTGTTTGCGCAGTGGGCTTGCCGGTGCCGTTTGGCGGTTCTTTATACAATGCCGCAGGAATTTTTCATAAAGGTAAACTTTTGGGTTTGGTGACCAAAACGGAAATTCCCAATTATAACGAATTTTATGAAATGCGTTATTTCACACCGGGACAAGCCGCGGCCCCCATTCATTTTGCCGGACAGGATACTATGATAGGAACAGGTATAGTGTTCCCTTGTGGAAATGTGGCAGATTTCTGTATAGGTGTTGAGATTTGCGAGGATATTTGGTCTGCGGCGCCGCCCAGTATTGTCTTGGCAAAAGGCGGGGCAACCCTGCTTTTAAATCTTTCCTGTAGTGATGAAACGGTTGGAAAAGCGGAATATCGGCGTGAACTGGTCAAGAGCCAGTCCGCACATTTAACTGCCGCTTATGTGTATGCAGACAGCGGGTGGGGAGAATCTAGCACTGATATGGTATATGCGGGTCATAATCTGATTGCAGAAAATGGAACGCTTTTACAAGAAAGTGAACTTTTCTCCACAGGAATTACCACGGCTGATGTAGATTTAAATCGCGTAGCACAAGAAAGACTGCGCAACAATACATGGAAAAATGAGCAGGATAGAGTGGTTGCTATTCCTTTCGTTTTGGAAGAAAAGACAATAGAAAAATTTCAAATGCAAAGAACCTTTTCTCCTCAGCCGTTTGTTCCTAAAGAGGAGGCAACCCGAAAGGAACGTTGTCAAACTGTGCTGAACATTCAAGCACATGGTTTGGCAGTACGCCTTCAGCATATTGGCTGTCAGAATGCGGTTTTAGCACTTTCGGGCGGATTGGATTCCACGTTGGCGTTAATCGTGGCCGTTCGTGCCTTTTCACTTTTAGGATTGGACCGAAAAGGAATCCATACAGTGTCCATGCCTTGCTTTGGTACCACCAGCCGAACCAAAAGCAATGCGCAAAGACTGGCGGAAGAATATGGGGTGGATTTTAAGGAGATTTCCATAGAAAAAGCAGTTTTACAGCATTTTAAAGATATTGGACAAGATCCTCAGGTGGCTGATATCACTTATGAAAACAGCCAAGCCAGAGAACGTACGCAGGTCGTTATGGATTTAGCGAACCGCCTGGGCGGAATTGTCATAGGAACAGGTGACTTGTCAGAGTTAGCACTGGGATGGGCCACTTATAACGGAGACCAAATGTCCATGTATGGCGTTAACGCATCGGTGCCGAAAACTTTGGTAAGACATTTGGTACATTACGAGGCTTTTGAACAGGGCGGAAAATTGCAGGAGATATTACTGGATATTTTAGACACGCCTGTAAGTCCTGAACTTTTGCCGCCGAAGGACGGAGAAATCAGTCAAAAGACAGAAGATTTGGTAGGCCCTTATGAGCTGCATGATTTTTTTCTTTATTATATGCTTCGCTTTGGGTTTACACCCAGCAAAATTTTCCGTATGGCAGAGTCTGCTTTTCAAAGTATATATGACAAAGAAATCATAAAAAAATGGATGAAAGTATTTTACAGACGTTTTTTTGCGCAGCAATTTAAGCGTTCTTGTATGCCTGACGGTGTGAAGGTCGGTTCGGTAACGCTTTCTCCGCGCGGAGATTTTCGTATGCCAAGTGATGCTCATGTCTCGCTTTGGCTGGAAGAAATAGAAAGGTTGTGAAGAAATGAATCCATCAAGAAAAGTATTGGTCACCATAGCGCTTAAAGAACATCATATAAATCAAATAAAGGAAGCTGCTCCTACCTATGAATTTCGCTTTGTAAAGCCTAAAGAAGTGACACAGGAGGACGTGGATTGGGCAGAGATATTATTGGGGAATGTAAATCCGAAATTTTTGCATGGTTCTCCCAATTTGATTTGGGCACAAACCAACAGTGCAGGTGTGGAAGGATATGTGGATCCGGGCAGGCTGCATGAAAAAACTTTGCTGACCAATGCCACCGGTGCTTATGGCTTGGCAATTTCAGAACATATGCTGGCGATGCTTATGGAAATTCAAAAGAAATTGCATTTATATCGGGATGCCCAGCATACTTTTGCATGGAAATCACTCGGAGAAGTAAAGTCAGTATATGGTTCAACCGTTTTGGTGCTTGGTATGGGAGATATCGGCGGGGAGTTTGCCAAACGCTGCAAAGCATTGGGTGCCTATGTGATCGGTATGCGCCGCACCAAAAGAGAAAAACCCGATTATGTCGATGAAATTTGCACGCAGGAAGAATTGGACAGCGTTTTACCCAGAGCCGATGTAATTGCGATTAGTTTACCGGGAACCGAAAAAACGCAAAATTTAATTTCCAGAGAGCGGATTGAAAAGATGAAAGACGGCTCCATTCTTTTAAATGTTGGCAGGGGAATGATTATTGATACCGAGGCGATGTGTGACGCATTGGAGAGCGGAAAACTTTGGGGGGTTGGATTGGACGTAACCCATCCGGAGCCTCTTCCGCCAGACCACCGTTTATGGAAAATTCCAACGGCTGTGATTACACCCCATATCTCGGGCTTTTATCACTTGCCGGAAACTTATGAAAGAGTGGTGCGCATCCTGACGGAAAACTTATCCCGCTTTTATCAGGGAAAAGAATTGATAAATTCAGTGGATATTCAGCAGGGATATCGCAAAAATAGTAAGGGATAAAAACGATAAGGCTTTTATATCACAAGAGTCTTATAGCGGAAACTCCACAGGGAGAAGAAAAATAAAAAATGGAACATTACTTAGATAACAGTGCCACCACAAAAGTTTTGGAATCTGCCGCTCGAAAAGCTTATTATATGATGACGGAGGAGTTTGGAAATCCTTCTTCTTTGCATTCCAAGGGATTTAAAGCCAAATGTGAACTAGATTCTGCCAGAGAAATAATCGCCAAAAGCCTGTCAGCCGAAAACAGTGAAATTATTTTTAATTCCGGTGGGACAGAGGGAAATAATCTGGCGGTGTTGGGAGCCGTTAATGCTCAAAAAAGGCGGGGCAATAAAATTGTTACAACGGCAGCAGAACACTCTTCGGTTCTGAAACCGATGCAGGAACTGCAAAAGCAGGGGTTTGAGATAACTTTTTTAAAACCGAATCAGCAGGGTGTTATCGACCCGGAAGAATTGGAAAAAGAGATTGATGAGAACACAATTCTTGTCAGTATCATGCTTGTGAACAATGAAACAGGTGCCATTCAACCGGTAAAAGCCGCCGCCGATATCATTCGCAGAAAAAAACTTGCCGCCATTCTGCATACCGATGCTGTGCAGGGATATTTAAAAATGCCGATTTCTGTTGGTAAGCTGGGTGTCGATTTATTGACCGTGAGCGGGCATAAGGTGCATGCGCCCAAAGGTGTGGGGGCTTTGTATATTTCTAAAAAGACAAGGATTTTACCGTCTTATTTCGGAGGCGGACAAGAAAAAAATATTCGTGCCGGTACGGAGGGCCTGCCCCTGATTGCTGCCTTTGCAGAAGCTGTTTCACAGGGGGGCAGTGACATACAAAAAAATGCCGCCACAGTGGCAAAGCTAAATGCATTGTTAAGAGAAAAACTTTCACAGAAAAATGATATCAATATTCTTTCTGCGGAAGATGCATTGCCCTATATTCTAAATTTTTCCGCCGGGAGAGTGAAAGCCGAAACGATGCTTCATTTTCTTTCTTCCAAAGAGATTTACGTATCATCTGGTTCAGCCTGCGGAAAAGGAAAACCCAGCCATGTGCTTACGGCGATGGGAATTGACAAGAATAAAATTGAGAGTTCTATTCGTGTCAGTTTTTCCCGTTTTAATACGGAAGAGGATGTATTGGCTTTGGCCGATGCTTTGGCAGAGGGCTTGCAAACATTACACCATGCATAAAAAGAGTGTCAAAAGGAGAGAAAGATGAATTTTATATATGAAACCAATAAAATCTATGCGAAAAATGAAGACGGAAAAATCATTGCTGAAGTGGATTTTCCGCCAGTTGACGAACAGACCGTAGAAATTATGCATACCTTTGTAGATGATTCCCTGCGGGGACAGGGTGTTGCCGCCAAGCTGATGCAAGCGGCGGCTGATACCGTTCGTAAACAAGGCAAAAAAGCAAGATTAACTTGTTCTTATGCCGTGAAATGGTTTGAGAAAAATTCTGAGCAACAGGATTTAATACAGTGAGGTGACAGTATGGGTCCATATGAATACATGGTAGAAGATATAAACGGGGAATATGCTTTCTTGAGAAGAACGGATATCTATGATAGCGGAGAACCAATGATGATTGCCGTTGCACTTTTGCCGGACGGAGTGGATGTCGGAACAAAACTGCACTGGGAAAATATGGTTTACTCCATTGTGGGATAAACTCTGTTCTAATGATAAAAAAGATAGAGAATTTTTGATTTTTATTTTTGTAAATCGAGTATATTTTTTAAGAAGAAACTCATACTACTGTTAAGCAAAGCTTTGTTTTTGAAAGATGGGATATTCAGCCATAAGCACGACTTGAAACCTTTTGAAAGCAGAGCTTTGATTGATTATAAAGATAGAGAAAGGCGCCCACAAGCCTTTCTCTATCGTCATATAATCATGTTATAACAAAGAATATATCCTAAAATATATCTTGTATGGATTACGGTAGACATGAAAAAATAATAGTAGAAATTCATACACAATGCAAAATGCCGCCGTAGGGAGGGGCGGCATTTTTGCAATAATAATAATTTTATCATTTAGGCAGGATTGAGCCGGCGCAGCCGCGTGACGGAATCATTTATAGCATGGACAATAGTTTCAATTTCCTCTTGGGTATTTAAATGGCTAAGGCTGATACGTAAAGAACTTCGGGCCATATCCTTTGAAACGCCCAAAGCCAAAATCACATGGCTCGGGTCAGCCGCTCCGCTGGTACAGGCAGAGCCTGAAGAACAACAGATGCCTCTCATATCCAGCATCAGAAGCAGGGATTCTCCTTCGATGCCTTCAAAACAAAAATTGGTGTTGGAGGGCAAACGCTCTGTCCGGTCACCATTTAAAAAGCTTTGAGGAATTTGCAGAACTTGGTCTATCAGTTGTTCACGTAAAGAAAGGACATATGCGTTTCTTTCTTCCATTTTTTGACAAGACAGCTTTAATGCTTCAGCTAAACCGATGGCGGCGGCAATATTTTCTGTTCCGGGTCGTTTGGCACGCTCTTGCTCGCCGCCCCATAAAAGAGGTGCAATTTCCAGAGAGGGTTTCACGTATAAACCGCCGATCCCCTTGGGGGCATGAAATTTATGCCCGCTGAACGAGAGCAGGTCAACGGGCAAATCGGAAAGAGAAATTGGAAGATGCCCCACAGCTTGTACCGCATCCGTGTGAAATAAAATATTATTTTCATGGCAGATATAGCCGATTTTCTCGATTGGCTGTATCGTGCCGATTTCATTGTTCGCCATCATAATTGTGACCAGTGCAGTGGCAGGGCGTATGCTTTCTTTTACAAGAGCCGGATTGACAATACCGTTTTTCTCAACCGGGAGATAAGTGACTTCTCCGCCCGATTTTTCCAAAGCCTTGCAAACATTTAAGACAGAAGGATGTTCAATTTGGCTGGTGATGAGATGATGTTTGCCTTCCTGACTTTTCATTTTCATAATGCTGCGAATCGCCCAGTTATTGCTTTCTGTTCCGCCTGATGTAAAGAGAATTTCCTGTTTTTTGGCACCCAAACAAGCGGCAATCTCCATACGTGCATTCTCTAAGGCAGCTTTGGATTTTCTGCCGATGGAATAGGGCGAAGAAGCATTTCCATAATATTCTGTATAATAAGGCAGCATAACTTCCAGCACTTCGGGAAGCAAAGCAGTGGTGGCGGCATTATCTGCATAAATAAAATTTTGATTACCCATAATAAACCTATACCTTTCTGACAGGAATGATTTAGTGTGAAATTTGTTCCAAATTTAGTATAACAGTTTACGGAGAATTTGAAAACCAAAAACGTGAAATTATTCAGAATCCTTTGTTTGTCAAAAAGCTCGCTTGACATTCCGCAGGGCAAACGGTACAATAAAAGTAATATTTTGCAAATAGTCGATTGAAGCCTGTCTTCATCGGTATTTTATATAGATTCAGCTCTATTTTATATTGGCTTTTAGCGGTATTCACCGCCTTTTTGATAAATGACCGAACCAGAGAAATTTTTTTGCGGAGTTCAAGACAAACAAGGCAGAAAAATTACATTTTATGACGTCCGACACAGCGGATTGTGCATAACTTGTACTCTATAGGGAGCAAAATGACGCACAAAGAAAATCTTTGTGTCAATTTTGTTGTTCTCGGATTACAGAAAACAGGTATAGGTTTGATACAGCATAACAGCAGAATTGAATTTAAAGTGAATAAAAAACAGGAGGAAACTTAGTGATAGAGAATAAAAAACCAAATAGAATGAAGCATACGCCTTCTTTAAAAAGCGGCGAAAAGCAGGTGGACTATGTGTTGAGTTCAGCCAGTGCAGAGGTAACCGCTGTACAAGAAAATGCACAGAAGGCAGAAGTTAAAAAAACACAAAACAGAACACCCAGACAAAATAGAACCGGTAACGGTACAAAAGCAGCACAAAAGCCGGCACAACCCAAAAGAACAACTCAAAAACCAACAGGTACGCCAACAGACACAAATGCGGCAAAAACAAAGCCTGTGCAGGCACCTGTTAATCGAAACTCTGTAAAGCCGAGAGCGGAGAAGAAAACGGCTGTACAACAAGCGAAAAAACCTGAAAAAGTACAGCGAAACAATCGGCGTACCAAAGCACCAAAACATTCCAACAAACCTGCTGTGAAGGTTTATTTCTTGGGCGGCTTGAATGAAATCGGAAAAAACCTAACTGTATTTGAATGCAACAACGAAATGATTGTGGTCGACTGCGGTCTGGCTTTCCCAAGTGAAAATATGTATGGTGTGGATATTGTAATCCCCGATTTTACTTTCTTGGAAAAAAATTATGAAAAAATAAAAGGCGTTGTGATTACACACGGGCATGAAGACCATATCGGCAGCCTGGCTTATTTATTGAAAAAAATAAATGTGCCTGTTTATGCTACGGCCCTTACCATCGGTTTAATCGGCGGCAAATTGAAAGAACATAATTTGTTCAACAGTGTTAAGCTGAATGTGACACCTGCGGGTTCTCATATTAAACTTGGCTGTTTTGATGTGGAGTTGATTCATGTGAATCACTCGATTTCTGACGCCGTGTCTTTGGCTATTCATACGCCGGCCGGTACCATTGTACACACCGGTGATTTTAAGATTGACTTTACACCGACTGAGGGCAGTATGATTGACTTGGCCCGTTTCGCTCAGTTGGGAGAAGAAGGCGTTTTGGCTCTCTTAGCCGACTCTACCAACGCAGAGCGCCCCGGCTACACCCAAACAGAGCAAATGGTGAATAATTCACTGGACACTCTTTTTGGCAAGGCTGTGGGGAAACGAGTGATTGTGGCCACTTTTGCGTCCAATATCAGCCGTGTACAGCAGATTATTAACTGTGCCGTAAAATATAAAAGAAAAGTAGCTTTGTCAGGCAGAAGTATGCTCAACGTCATGGGTATCGCTTCAGAACTCGGCTATTTAAATATACCCGAAGGTCTGCTGATTGACTTAAATGCCATTAATCAATATGATGACGGAGAAGTTGTGCTGATTACCACTGGCAGTCAGGGAGAACCTATGGCGGCGCTTTCCCGTATGGCGTCAGCAGATCACCGCCAGGTGGAAGTGGGAGCAAACGATTTTATCATCATCTCCGCCAGACCCATCCCCGGCAATGAAAAAACGATTGGTGCCGTGGTGGATGAACTGCTCCGCCGTGAATGTACGGTGATTTATGAATCCATGTATGATGTACACGTTTCAGGCCATGCCTGTCAGGAAGAACTGAAAATCATGCAGGCTTTGGTAAAGCCGAAATTCTTTATTCCCGTGCACGGAGAGTTTAAACACCTCAGAAAGCACGCCAATATTGCGAAATCTTTGGGAATGCCGGACAAGAATATTTTTATCGGCAGCATTGGTAATTGTGTAGAAATTCACGAAGATTATATGAAAAAAGGTCCCGATGTGCAAGCCGGCTCTGTTATGGTAGACGGCCTGGGTGTGGGTGACGTAGGAAATGTCGTGCTGCGTGACCGCAAGCATTTAGCAGAAGACGGCATTATTATTGCGGTTTGTTCTATTGAGGCGGCGACGGGACACGTGGCTTCCGGGCCGGATATTGTTTCACGCGGATTTGTTTATATCAGAGAATCTGAAAAGCTCATGGACGAAGCACAAAAATTGGTGTATAATACACTTGAGGATTGTGCGAACAGCGGTGTGAGAGAATGGAATGGCTTAAAGCAGAATATTAAAGATGAACTTTCTCGATTCCTCTACCGTAAAACGAAGAGAAGTCCGATGATTTTGCCAATCATTATGGAAGTTTAACGCAGAGGTGCGGCGGATTGTCAGAATGCTGGGTTCGCCGCTCTCTTATTCTTTGATAAAGGACAGACGGGGTGATGGATTGAAAAGACGGGTATGGGTGGTTTCACCGTTATTTTATTTTATGTCGGCGGCTCTTTTAATAATGTCGCTGATCAGTTATCGTTATAATAAAATCCTGTTTGCCATAGAACTTACGGTATCGGTTTTAGCAGTGCTGGGAGTGGCTGTGAGTGATATTATGCTCCGTAAAAATGTTGCGGCGGCAGTTCGTACAGCACAGAAGGTGCTCAGTGCCAGAGAGGACATTTTTCTTGAGGATTTTTCACTGCCGATTGCAGTAGTGTCCGGCTTAGGAGATGTATCTTGGTGCAACAAGCTTTTCCGTGAAAACTTTGGAGTAAACGGCTCGGTAATGGGGGAGAATATTGTTCGCTTTATTTATCCTAAAACGCTTCGGCAAATTGTCACTAGCAGCGGTACGGCCATTACGTTTGGAAAAAAACAATATACTGTACACGGTGTAAAAACCAGCGGATACGTTGTGCTTTATTTTGTGGACGATACTTTTTATAAAGAAATACATAAAGAATACCGGGAAAAGAAACCGATTGTCTGTATGGCTGCCTTTGATAACAGAGAAGAACTTGTCAGAGGAATGCCCGCCGGAGAAGAATCCCGTGTGGTTGGCGAAGTAGATGCTATTATCAGAGATTGGGGCAATAACACCATGGGAGGCTTTTCCAAAAAGCTGAGCAATGGGCGTTATTTGATTATTGCCTATGACGCACAGATTGAAAAAGCGAAAAGAAATCGTTTTGAGATTCTCGACTCTGTCCGCAAAATCACCAATGGCAATAAGATGAGTGCTACGATTTCAATCGGAATCGGGAGAGGCGCCGGTGATTTATCTGAAAGTGAACGGTTTGCCAGACAGGCATTGGATATGGCATTGGGACGAGGCGGTGACCAGGTTGCCGTTATGCAGTCTGACGGTGCTTATGAATTTTTCGGCGGACTTTCCCGAGGCGTTGAAAAACGGGATAAGGTGAGAACCAGAGTTATCGCGGCCGCAATTTCAGACCATGTACGTGCCAGCAAGAGAGTTTTTGTCATGGGACATAAAAACTCTGATTTGGACAGTATTGGCTCTTCCGTGGGAATGTGGGCGGTGATTGCCAAAGGTTTGGATGTGCCGGTAAATGTCGTGGTTGACCGCAGCCGCACTTTAGCAGGACCTTTGGTGGATGCTGTGGAAGAACACTATAAAAACGAGAGGGTATTTATCAGTCCGCAAGAAGCTTTGCAGATGCATACAGAGCAATCTTTGCTGATTATTACTGATACGCATTCTCCTACCTTTGTGGAGAGTGAAGAGCTGTTGAAACGGATAGATAGAGTCATTGTAATTGACCATCACCGTATGATGGTCAATTACATCCGAGATACCTTGATTTTTTATCATGAGCCTTATGCAAGCTCTGCGGCAGAAATGGTGACGGAGATTGTGCAGTATATCAAATCCTCTGCCATTGATTTTTCCGCTGCACAAGCTCTTTTGTCGGGTATTATGCTGGATACCAAGAATTTTGTGCTGAAAACAGGTGTCAGAACCTTTGAGGCGGCCGCCTTTTTGAGAAGATGCGGAGCGGATACTGTTGAAGTTAAAAAACTATTTGCGAATTCTTTTGAATCCTATAAAAAGAAAGCAGAAATGGTATCAGACGCTGAAGTTTATAAAACCTGTGCCATTGCCACTTCCGCCTTGGAAGAAGGTGATACACGGATTGCGGCAGCGCAGGCTGCTGATGAATTGTTGACGATACAAGGAGTGAAAGCCTCTTTTGTCCTCTATCAGAACGGAGATGACGTCAATATTTCAGGGCGCAGCTTGGGAGATGTCAATGTACAAATCATTTTAGAGGCGTTTGGCGGCGGCGGACATTTTACTATGGCAGGGGCACAGCTAAAAGATGTGTCACTCCAAGAAGCCAAGGAACGTTTACTGAAAGAATTGGATGAAAAGCTCGAAGAAGTAACCATACAAGACAACACAGATGATTGAGAAAAGTGAGGTTTGAAAAATGAAAGTTATTTTATTGCAGGATGTTAAAGGAATGGGTAAAAAAGGCGAGTTGGCAGAAGCGTCAGACGGCTATGCAAGAAACTATCTCTTGCCGAGAAAGCTTGCCAAAGAGGCCAATGCCCAAGCTATGAACGAATATAAAAATGCTGTGGCCTCACAAGAATTCAAAGTGAAAACCGAAACGGAAAATGCTAAAAAGACAGCTGCTTTATTAGACGGAAAAGTGGTTAAAATTCAGGCCAAAGCCGGTCAGGCGGGCAAATTGTTTGGTTCCGTAACAGCCAAAGAGGTAGCAGCGGAATTAAAAAAACAATTTGGGGTAGAAGTCGACAAAAGAAAGGTGAATTTGGTTTCGGAGATTAAAACCTTTGGCACTTTTATGGCAGAAATCAAGCTGTATGTGGGTATCACTGCCAATGTGAAAGTGGAAGTAACTGAAATCTAAGGAAGTGGGAGGTGCCGTTATGGCTGATAATGAATATTTGGATTCGGCCGTATCCGGTGGCATGCCCTTTAGTTTAGAAGCAGAGCAATCTGTTTTAGGTGCTATTTTATTAGAGCCTGATACGCTGATGACAGTCATGGAAATTTTGCCGCATGCCGATTATTTTTATGCGGTGAATAATCGGCTGATTTATTCTGTTATGCTCCAAAAATTTACCCTTGGTCAGCCGATTGATTTTATTACCGTATTGGAAAGCCTGAAAGAAAGTGATTCATTTGATGAAGGCAGCGGCAAGGTCTATTTGACTCAATTGGCCCAAATTGTGCCCTCTATTTCCAACGTACATGTGTATGCGGGCATTGTGCGCGATAAATATGATATTCGTACCTTGATGGAAACCGCCAGAAGTATCTTGAGCGATGCTGCCTCTGGGGCAGAAGATTCCGGTTTATTATTGGATTCTGCCGAACAGCGGATTTACGATATTCGCCAAGGTAAAAATATGAAAGGACTTCAGCACGTCCGAGAAGTTCTTTTGGATACCTTTGACCGGTTGGATTTGCTGAATTCAGCCGACAGTGAGCAATATAAAGCACTTCCTACAGGTATTGGTGATTTGGATAAAGCCATTACAGGGCTCAACCGCTCTGACTTGATTATTTTGGCGGCCCGCCCCGGTATGGGTAAAACCAGTTTTGCTCTGAATATTGCCAAACATATCGGGCAAAAAGTGAAGAGAAAGGTTGCTTTTTTCTCTTTGGAAATGTCCAAAGAGCAATTGGCCTCCCGTCTGCTTTCCAGTGAATCTTTGGTAGAGGGTACAAAATTGAGAACCGGTCAATTGACAGAGGCGGAATGGACAAGGGTAGTAGAGGGTGGCGATTTACTTTCTCGTGCCGAGCTGTATTTAGATGATACACCGGGAATCACCGTTCCGGAAATCAAAGCAAAGGTAAGGCGCATGAAAAACATCGATGTTATCATGATTGACTATTTGCAGTTGATGTCCAGTGCCAAGCGCATTGATAACCGTGTGCAGGAAATTTCTGAAATCACCAGAAGCTTAAAAATCATGGCAAAGGAACTCAACGTGCCGGTCATCGCATTGTCACAGCTTGCCAGAGCGAGTGAAAAACGTACGGACCACCGTCCCGTTCTGTCAGACTTAAGGGATTCGGGTTCTATCGAGCAGGATGCCGATATTGTTTTGTTCCTTTACCGTGATGAATATTATGCAAGCAATGGCGGTGAACCTCCCGCCGATGACGCGGACGCCAACAGCGCCGAATGTATTATCGCCAAAAACCGGCATGGTGAAATCAAAACGGTGCAGATGCACTGGCAGGGTGAGTTTATGAGATTCACGTCACCGGAGGTTATCCACCATGAATAAAGTGGATCGCTTGGCTGATTTATCGGCATTGCCGCCCTCTGGACAAGTTATTGTGGGCTTTTCTGCGGGAGCAGATTCCATGGCGTTAACCCATTTTTTATTCCGCAATATAGAAAAAAGCAGAATTCTTTGCGTGCATATTAACCATATGCTCAGAGCCGAAGAATCCCAACGCGACGAAGCCATAGCAGAAGCTTTTTGTTTACAGCTAGGGCTTCGCTTTCAAGTTTTTCGGGAAGATATCGCAAAATTGGCGAAGCACCAAAAAATGGGACTTGAAGAATGCGGCAGAAATTTTCGTTATCGCTGCTTTGAATCTTTTGTAAAAAATCCAAACGACCGTATTATTACGGCTCATCATGCGGATGATCATGCGGAAACCATATTGATGAATTTGGCCAAAGGAACAGCGTTAACTGGGCTTTGCGGTATACCATATCAAAGAGAGAATATTATTCGCCCTTTTTTATTTGTACCGCGCAAGGAAATTGAGGGGTACTGCCAAGACTATCACTTGACATTTGCAAATGACAGCAGCAATGAATCTGATGATTACACTAGGAATTGGGTTAGGCACCATGTGGTGCCTGCGATGCAAAAAATGAATCCTTTGTTTGTAGAATCTGTATCATTAACGGCGCAAAGTTTGCGTTTAGACGAAGATTATTTGCAGGAACAGGCCTGTGAATTGCTGAAAAAAGCGAAAACGGCAGGCGGTTTGTCGGCTGAGGTGTTAAAAAAAGCACACTTATCCATTCGCAGACGTGCAGTAAAGCGGTATATGGAAGAAAGCGGTGCGGATCGACTAACCTATCTGCATATTGAACAGGCGGCGAATCTAATGCACAATGGTGCACGTTTGACCATTCCCGGCGGAAAACAATTGGAGTGCAGTGCCGGTATTCTTTCGGTTCACTATGCAGAGAAACCGAAGGCTTGGGCAGTGACCATAAAAGACGAAAAAACACTCTTGCCGAACGGCAAAGTATTAATCTTGCAAAAAAATTCATTTTATGACATAATAAACAGTAAAAAAATTAATAATTTGTTATTTAACTCTTCATTCGGTTGTGATACAATATATAGAGATTTAGTGGCTCGCTCACGCA
>OBXM01001474.1_pt1 | contig 14129 bp, 10 predicted proteins | sample 1538141 | NCBI WGS metagenome assembly OBXM01 (sample SAMEA2580153, study PRJEB22360) | human gut metagenome | biome: human gut; feature: human-associated habitat; material: faeces | place: Denmark | collected 2008/2010 | reverse complement strand
GTGCGCGGCGAACGGGGCCGCAGGCCCTGTTCGTAGGCAGCTTGGCGCAAAAGCGCAGCTTTTTCGACAAGCTGGAACACCGCCGCCCCGCAGCCGAAGCTGCCGGGGCGGCGGTGTTTGTTTTTGCGCGCGGTTCAGCCCGGCGGCACGCATTCCAGCACGCTGCGTGCAATGGCGTCCCCTGCGGCCCAGAGCTGCGGCTCGCTGGTGACGTTTTCGTATTCGGAGGGGTTCACCATAAAGCCCGCCTCCAGCAGAACTGCGGGACACACGGTGCTGCGTGTGACATAATAGTAGCCCCACTGAGCGCCCCGGTCCGGCCGGGAGGTGGCCTGCGTTACATTGCGCACCAGCGCCTGGGCCAGCGCTTTGCCCGCGGGGTAGAAGTAATAGCACTCGGTGCCCGTCTGCAGGTTCGCATCTACGGAAAGGTCGATGGAATTGTGGTGGACGGCGATGAAAAAATCAGGCTGGCCGGCAACAATGGCTCTGTTGCGCTCCTCCAGAGAGAGGAAGGAATCGTCTGTCCGGATGGTCTGCACCGTGGCGCCAAGCTGCTCCAAACGGTATTTTGCGGCCAGCGTCAGAGCCAGATTGACGTCTTTTTCCGCGGGCGCCCCGGTGCCCGCCGCGCCCATTGCGCCGGGGTCATGGTCACCGTGGCCTGCGTCCAGCAGCACGGCCACTCCCGTCAGAGGCTTGCCGAATACATCGCTGCGCACCGGCTGCTTTTTCAGGATGACCTGCGTGGTGCCGTCCGCATATTCCACGGTATGCCCCCAGACGGGCTGGGTAAAGGTAAGCGTGACGCGTGTGCAGCCATCGCCCGGATCCACCGCGGCGCTCTGCACCAAAGCGGAACCGGAAACGGCGAAATCCGCCGCGAAGTCCGCATCGTAAAAATCCATCATCAGCGCGCCGTCCACCATGTTGGTATAGGCCAGCGGTGTGCCGCTGCCCGCAAAGGTGAGCACCTCGCCCGTATCCGTCGCCGCGGCGGCCGCGCCTGTAAATGAGGCGCGGGGCGTTTCCGGCGGCAGCGGCTCTGCATTGTAAGCCAGCACAAAATCCCCGCTGGCAAGCTGATAGGCCCAGGTGCGCTTGCCGCCGCGCAGTGTTTCGGTGCAGGCGGCCACCGTGGCAACTGCGCCCTGGCGTACGGTCTCGCTGATGTTTCCGTCGGACGCGGGGTCATACAGCAGGCTGGCAATCCAGTTTCGGATGCGCACAGGCGTGCCCGGCTCCACTTCCGCAGTGTCGTCGTGGGGGACCTCCGTTGTGCCGCCGCTCCCGCCGCCTGCGGGCGCGGGCCGGTTCACGGTCACAGAGACGCTGGTTCCGCCCTGTGTGAGGGTATACACATTGCTGCCCTCTGCCACGTCCACCAGCACGCCGAAGGTTCCGCCCGGGCCGCGGCTCTCCACGGGTGTGCCGTTCAGCAGCAGCTCCTGCGCCGGGTCTGACGTGCCCATCACAAAGCAGGCTGAGGTGTAGACGGCCGCACCGTCCGCCGGATAGGATACCGCCAGTGTCCCGCCGGGCGTATACTCCAGCAGCGCAGGCCGCGCCGCACTGCCGTCCAGCGCGCTGGCCAGCACGCTGAAGGCCTCCGGCTGCGCCCGGCACCGCGCATAATCGAATACGGCGCCGTGGAAGCCGTCTGTGTCCAGCGAAGCAAGGAACAGGGACGACGGATCGTTGAAGGCGGCCTCGTCCGCGTAGAATACCGCCTGCCGGGAAATACTGTCGAACAGGGCGCTGCCTTCGACATACAGGCCTGCAACGGCATATTTTTTCTGCATGCGCGCCAGCGCTGCCTCCCAATCCGCATTGCCGGAGAGCTCGGGCGTCACAGCGTACACGGCCAGCCCCGCCTGGGACGCCTGCTCACACAGTGCGCGCAGCGGGTCGTATTTGTGAAACAGGCTGTCGTCTGCCGCCGCGCCGGGCCAGGTCTCATAAGCGCGGTCGCGGAAAGCGATGCTGGACAATTCGGCGTCCGCAACGTCCAGAAACAGCACGTTCAGCCCATGGGCCTGGGCATAGGCCGCCGCGTCTGCGAACAGCGTATCCAGAACCTCCGGCCCGCCGGAGGAGAGCCCGCCCGCAGCCGTTGGATAGCTCCACGAGAGCCGCAGCCCCCGCAGCGTGCCCTGGGGCGCCGCCGCACTGGGCATATCCCGGCGCATGGCACGGGGCCACAGCAGCCACATGCCGGTTCCCAGCGCGGCCAGCAGCACCGCAGCCAGAACAAAAAGCACCACGCGGCCCGCACGGCGCCGCCTGCGTTTGAAATGCATCCTTGAAAACCTCCTTTTTTCCGCAGTTCACGGCAAAATAAAACAAAATACTGCCTTTACTATACCATAGCATACCCATTTTGTGTATCCAAATCGTATCCCGTGCAGACAGCCGGAGCCGCGTTTTTTCGCCCTCCTGTGAAAAAACGGCTACCAAACACGCCCCCCATATGTTATGCTATGGGAGTAGATTTGATTTTATGGCACTTTAAAGGAGACGATATTTTGCAGATACCCGATACCGCATTTACCCACGGCGGAAAATTTCACGCCGACGATGTGTTCAGCGCGGCGCTTTTGAAGATATGCAACCCCAACATTGCCATACAGCGCGGCTTTGCAGTGCCTCAAGGCTTTGCAGGGCTGGTATTCGACATTGGGGACGGCCCGTTTGATCATCATGCCAAAAACAGCCCTGTGCGGGAGAACGGTGTGCCCTATGCGGCTTTCGGCCTGCTGTGGCGGGAGCTGGGGCCGCAGCTTATCGGCCCCGTGGACGCGGGCCGCTTTGACGAGAGCTTTGTACAGCCGCTGGATCTGGACGATAATACGGGCTGCGGCAACCAGCTGGCCAATATCATCGCCGCGTACAATCCCCGGTGGGATGGCGAGGACCGTCCGGACGACTGCTTTGCACAGGCCGTGGCGCTGGCGCAGGATATGCTGGCTCACAAGCTGGAGGCCATCCGCAGCGTGCAGCGCGCCGCCGCCGAGGTGAACGAGGCGCTGGGCCGCATGAAGCGGCGCATCGTGCGGCTCTCCCGCTTCGCGCCGTGGAAGCAGCAGCTCATTCCCAGCAAGGCGCGTTTTGTGGTATATCCGTCCCAGCGGGGCGGCTGGGCGGCGCAGGCTGTGCCCGCGTCCTTTGGCTCGCCCGCGCTGAAGGTGCCGTTCCCCGCGCACTGGGCGGGTGCGTCGGAGCAGGAGCTGCCCGGTCTTTCGGGCATCGAGACCCTGCGGTTCTGCCACGCGGGGCGGTTCCTTGTCACTGCGGGCACGGAGGAGGACGCTGTGGCCGCGTGTGAGGCCGCGATGGAGCTGAACGGATAATGGATTGGGTGTACATGCTGGAGTGCGGCGACGGCAGCCTGTACACAGGCTGGACGAACGATCTGGCCAGGCGCCTTGCCGCCCACCAAAGCGGGCGCGGCGCGAAGTATACCAGGGGACGCGCGCCCGTGCGTCTGGTATATGCGGAGCAGGGTCTCGACAAAGGCGCCGCTGGGAGGCGGGAAGCCGCTGTCAAGGCACTGCCGCGGGCGCGCAAGCTGGAGCTAGCGCGGCAATGGGAAACGGAGGAAAAAGCAATGGCTGTTGCGATGGATTCACAGGAAGCGCGCAGGCGTATGGAGGAAGGCCGGCTTTATCTGCCGGGGGATGAGGCCATCATGGCCGAACAGATGGACTGTCTGGAGAAGCAGTATGATTACAACGCCACGCGCCCTCACGAGCAGGAAAGGCGCGCCGCCCTGCTGCGGGAAATGTTCGCCCAGATCGGTGAAAACTGTTATATCGAGCCGCCGCTGCACGCCAACTGGGGCGGCCGCCATGTGCATTTCGGCAGCGGGGTGTACGCAAACTTCAACCTGACGCTGGTGGACGACGCCCATATTTATGTGGGCGACTGTGTGATGTTCGGCCCCAATGTCACGGTGGCCACGGCGGGGCATCCCATTGAGCCGGGCCTGCGCCGTCAGGCCATGCAGTACAACGCCGACGTCCGCATCGGCAGCAACGTGTGGGTGGGCGCGGGCGCGGTCATCCTGCCGGGCGTGACCATCGGGGATGACACGGTCATCGGCGCGGGCAGCGTGGTGACGAAGGACATCCCGGGGGGGGTGGTAGCCGTGGGCTGCCCCTGCCGTGTGCTGCGCCCCATCGGCCCGCAGGACAGGGAGGCCTACTTCCGGGGCCGGAAGATCGACGTGCCGCTGGAATAGCGGTGCGCGGCATCCGGCACAGAAGGGAAAGCATGTCAAAGTGGAAAAGGAATATCTGATCCGGCAGGCCCCGGCAAAGGCGCTGCTCGCGTTTTCAACGCCTATGATCATCGGCAATCTGTTCCAGCAGCTTTACACGATGACGGATTCTGTTATTGTGGGCCAGGCTGTGGGTGAAAGCGCGTTGGCGGCCGTGGGGGCTTCCTATGCTCTGACGAATGTGTTCATCTCCATCGCCATCGGCGGCGGGGTGGGCGCGTCCGTTCTCACCAGCCAAGCCTTCGGGCGGCGGGACTATCACAGGATGAAGCGCTTTATCTCCACGGCGCTGTTCACATTTCTGGCCGTGAGCCTGCTGCTGGGCGGGTTCGGGCTTGCCTTCAGCGGGCAGATCATGGCATGGCTGCGTACGCCCGCGTCCATTCTGGACGATGCGGCGGTCTATCTCAATATTTATTTTCTGGGTCTGCCCTTTTTGTTTATGTACAATGTGCTCTCAGCCATGTTTAACGCGCTGGGGCGTTCCAAGGTGCCGCTGTACCTGTTGATTTTTTCTTCGGTGCTGAATGTGGGGCTGGACCTGTATCTGGTGCTGACGCTGAGGATGGGCGTGGCGGGCGTCGCATGGGCAACGCTCATTGCCCAGGGAGTATCCGCCGTGGCTGCTTTCCTGTTGTTTGTGCGGGAGCTGCGGGCCTACGATGCCCCGTCGGCCGTGTGCTTCGATGTGCGGGAACTGAAAAACATGGCCCGCGTGGCGCTGCCGTCCGTCTTTCAGCAATCCACGGTGTCCATCGGCATGATGCTGGTACAGTCCGTGGTGAACAGCTTCGGCGCCGAGACGCTGGCGGGTTATTCCGCGGCCATGCGTATCGAGAGCATCTGCACCGTGCCCATGGCGGCGGTGGGCAACGCGATGTCCTCCTACACCGCGCAGAACATCGGGGCGGGGGAGTACAGCCGTGTGCGCAGGGGATACCGGGCGTGCTATGGCATTCTGGCTGTGTTCGCGCTGGTGATCTTCGCGGCGCTTCAGTGCTTTTCGCAGCAGCTCATTGCGCTGTTCCTCAACGCGGAAAGCTCACGCCTCGCGCTGGAGACCGGAACGTCCTGCATTCGTTTCCTGGGGTGGTTCTATATCCTCATCGGCCTGAAAATGGCCACGGACGGCGTGCTGCGCGGCGCGGGGGACATGGGCGCGTTTACCGCAGCAAATCTTGTCAACCTGACGCTGCGCGTGGTTCTGGCGGCAGTGCTGGCGCCCCGGCTGGGCATCCGGATGGTATGGTACGCGGTGCCTGTGGGCTGGGCGGCCAATTACCTTATCTCGTTTTTGCGTTACCGAACGGGCCGCTGGCGGGAGCGCGGCGCAGGGCTGCTGGCCTGACCGCGGCAGAAAAATCTGCTTGACAGCCGCGAAAACTTGTGTATAATATGGAATATACGCAAAAAACGATGACGAGAAGAGTAAGCTGCGCAGGCTTTTTCAGAGAGCTCCCGGCTGGTGGAAGGGAGCAAAGCGGGCATAGCTGAACATGGCCTCTGAGTTGCGTGCGCGAGCCCTTGGCAAGCGCATGACGGGCGCACCCGTTACAGTGCCGCGCTGTAACCCGTTTCATCCGCGGGCGCAGCGGCTGAGGCTTTTTCCGTGAGGAAAGAGCGAAACAAGGTGGTACCGCGAGCATTTCTGCCCGTCCTTGGAACGTAAGTTCCGGGGGCGGGCTTTTTGTTTGCTCCGCCGCAGAGCGGTGCACAGGGGAAAAGAAAAGGAGAATCGGTTTTGATCACGATATCGCATCTGACGAAGATCTTTGAGGGGAAGGGCCCGCGCGTGACGGCGCTGGAGGATGTGAACCTGGAGATCGGCAAAGGAGACATCTACGGCATCATCGGCATGTCGGGCGCGGGAAAATCCACGCTGCTGCGCTGTTTGACGCTGCTGGAGCGCCCCACCTCCGGGCAGATCATGCTCGCCGGGCAGGACATCGCTTCCCTTTCCGGCGCGCAGCTGCGCGCGGCGCGCCGGGGCATGGGCGTGGTGTTCCAGGGCTACAATCTGCTGATGCAGAAGACCGTGGCCGAAAACGTTGCCTTCCCCCTCCGGCTGGAGAAGGGATACGACAAGGCGGCGGTGCAGGCCCGGGTGGCGGAGCTTTTGGCCATTGTCGGCCTGGAGGACCGCGCGGGCGCGTACCCGGCCCAGCTTTCCGGCGGGCAGAAGCAGCGCGTGGCCATCGCCCGCGCGCTGGCCACACAGCCCGAGATGCTGCTGTGTGATGAGCCCACCAGCGCGTTGGACCCGCTTACGACGAAGTCCATGCTGGCCCTGCTGACGGATATCAACAAAAAGCTGGGCGTCACCATCATCATCATCACCCACGAGCTTTCGGTGGTACAGGCCATCTGTTCCCATGTGGCCGTCATCAGTGAGGGGCGTCTGGCAGAGTCCGGCGCGGTGGCGGATGTGTTCGGCAGCCCGCGCAGCGCTGTGACAAAGCTGCTGCTGGGCAGAGAGGAGTAAATACAATGGCGGAGTTTTTCAACGAATACGGCGCGCTGCTGTGGGAGGGCACGCTGGAAACCTTATATATGACGCTGTTTGCCACGCTGTTTGCATATGTGCTGGGCCTGCCCATGGGCGTACTGCTCACAGTGACGAAGGCGGGCGGGGTGGCCCCCGCGCCGCGCTTCAACGCGGTGTTCGGATGGCTGGTGAACCTTCTGCGCAGCCTGCCGTTCATCATTTTGATGTTTTTCATCATTCCGTTTACGCGGCTGCTGGTGGGTACGTCCATCGGCGCCACGGCAGCGCTGGTGCCGCTCACGCTTTCGGCCGCCCCGTTCATTGCGCGCATGGTGGAGCAGAGCCTGGAGGAAATCGACACAGGCGTCATCGAAGCTGCCCAGTGCATGGGCGCCACCAGGTGGCAGATCGTCACGCGGGTGCTGCTGGTGGAAAGCGTGCCCAGCCTGCTGCGGGGGCTGTCCATCAGCCTTATCACCATTTTGGGCTATACGGCCATCACCGGCAGCGTGGGCGCGGGGGGCCTGGGCAACCTGGCGTTCCGCTTCGGCTATCAGCGGTACCAGAAACCCGTCATGTACGCCACCGTGCTGCTGCTGATCCTGCTGGTGTGCGTCATCCAGATCATTTTTGATCTTGCCGCCCGCAAAGCGGACAAGCGCACGCGCTGAACAGGGCGCCTCCGGCTTCGGCAAACACGCCGTTTGCGGCGGTTTGAGATATATTGGAAAAACAGTTGAGGGAAGGAAGTTTGTTATGAAAAAATTTTTGGCATTGGTATTGGCGCTGGTACTGGCGCTGAGCCTGGCGGCCTGCTCCGGCGGCGCCGGCTATCAGATCGGCATCCCGGCGGACGCCACCAACGGCGGCCGCGCCCTGCTCCTGCTGCAGGACCTGGGCATCCTTACGCTGAAGGAGGGCGTGGGCCTGGAGGCAACCGAACAGGACATCGTTGAAAATCCGCACAATGTCACCATCAAGGCGATGGAGGCGGCAAACCTGCCCGCCAGCCTGCCGGACTTGGATTTCGCCGTCATCAACGGCAACTACGCCTCCGGCGCGGGCATTGGGGATAAGGTGCTCACGACAGAGGACGCGGAATCCGTGGCGGCGCAGACCTACGGCAATGTCGTTGCGGTGAAGGAAGGCCGGGAAAACGACCCCGCCGTGCAGGCTCTGGTGGCCGTGCTGATGAGCGGGGACGTGCAGGCATGGATCGAGGAGAGCTACAACGGCGTTGTGATGCCCATGGGCGCACAGGAGCTGGATATTCCCGAGATTGCGGAGCCTGTGACGCTGAAGGTGGGCGCGTCGCCCAGCCCTCACGCGGAAATCCTGGAGCATGTGAAGCCCCTCCTGGCCGAGCACAATGTGGAGCTGGACATTGTGGAATTTGACGATTACGTCATGCCCAACACCGGTGTGGAAGACGGCTCGCTGGACGCCAACTACTTCCAGCACCAGCCGTATCTGGACGATTTCAATGCCGAGCAGAGCACGCATATCGTCAGCGTGGCCACCGTGCACTACGAGCCGATGGGCATTTATCCGGGCAAGACCGCAAGCCTGGACGTATTCGGCAAATAAGTTCTTTTCGCGCGCACCTTTTGGGTGCGCGCATTTTTTGCGCGAAAGTGCGCGGTGTTTTCCGCAAGCTTCGCAATCAAAAAACACTGCAGACGGCCGTTTGCGCGCTTGCAATTTTTGCGCGCCGGGTGCAAAATAGAGGACATGGGTTTACACGGGCTTTACAATCACCGCCCGCGGCCCGAGGGAAAGAAAGCATGGCCGAAAAAGGCCTGCGGCTGTTTTAAATGAAGCGGACATCCGGCGGTCTCTCCGGGGACGGCGGCGCTGCCCGCGGCGCACAAAAAGGGGAAACTATGGCACAAAAGACATTCGCGCGCCCGCTGATGTTTACGCGGCAGGCGCTTTGGAGGCTGATCCTGCCTTTGGTGCTGGAGCAGCTTTTGCTTGTGACGGTGGGCATGGCCGATACGGTGATGGTCTCCACGGTGGGCGAGGCGGCGGTCTCGGGCATTTCTCTTGTGGACCAGGTGAACGTCCTGCTCATTCAGATATTTGCCGCGCTGGCCACGGGCGGCGCCGTGGTGGCAAGCCAGTATCTGGGCCGGCGGGACAGGGAAAATGCCTGCCGCTCCGCCAAGCAGCTGGTATACGCCACCTTCGGCATGGCGGTTGCCATCGGCGCGCTGGTGCTGGTGCTCAACCGGCACATCCTTCGACTGGTGTTCGGCAATGTGGAGCCGGACGTAATGCAGGCCGCCGAGACATATTTCTGGCTTTCGGCGCTGTCATACCCGATGCTGGCGCTGTACAACGCGGGGGCGGCGCTGTTCCGCAGCATGGGCAACAGCCGCATTTCGCTGTTCGCATCTCTTATCATGAACGTTATCAACATCGGCGGCAACGCGCTGCTCATCTATGGCCTGAACTGGGGCGTGGCGGGCGCGGCCACAGCCACGCTGGCATCCCGCACAGTGGCGGGCCTGATGATGATGCTGTTGCTGCGCAACCGGGACAACCCCATCTTTCTGGAGCGCCTGTTCCACCCGGAATGGAACGGCGGCATCCTCAAAAGCATCCTGCGCGTGGGCGTGCCAAACGGGCTGGAAAACGGCATGTTCCAGATCGGCAAGCTGCTGGTGGCGGGGCTCATCACCACTTTCGGCACATCGGCCATCGCGGCCAATGCCATCTGCAACAATGTCGGTTCTATGTCCAACATTCCCGGCTCGGCCATCGGCCTGGCGATGATCACTGTGGTGGGCCAGTGCGTGGGCGCAAAAGACTATCAGCAGGCGCGGCATTATACGAAAGCCCTGCTGGCGGCGGCCTATGTGAGTATGGGCCTGCTGAATATCGCGCTGTTCCTGCTGGCGCCGTACCTGGTGGGCTTTTACGCCATGCCGCAGACGACCACGGAGCTTGCGCTTTCTGTGCTGCAGGTGAACTGCGTTGTGACGGTGCTTATCTGGCCGTCCTCGTTCACACTACCCAACGCGCTGCGCGCGGCGGGCGACGCCAGGTTCACGATGGTGACGAGCATGGTGTCCATGTGGGTGTTCCGCATCGGCATGTCCTATGTGCTGGGCGCGTGGCTGGGCATGGGCTTGTTCGGCGTCTGGACGGCCATGCAGATCGACTGGGCCGTGCGTTCACTGGTGTTCGGCGTGCGTTTTCTGGGCCATAAATGGGAAAAGGCGCGGGTCCTCGAAGGATGAGTGCCCCGCGGCCGGCATTGTGAAAATAAGCTCCCGCCTTACCGTTTTCAAGATGGTAAGGCGGGAGCTTTCTGCTTTTGAGCGGCAGACCGGTGTGCGGGGCCGTTTATACGCCCAGCAGCGCGCGGGCGTTCTGTTCTGTTATACGCAGCACTTCCTCCAAAGGCACCTGCTTGATGTCCGCCACTTTCTGGGCGGTGAAGCGGATCATGCCGGAATGGCATTCTTTTCCCCGGAACGGTTCCGGCGCCATGTAGGGGCAGTCCGTTTCCAGCACGATATTTTCCAGGCTGAGCGCAGCCACCGCCTCCACGGCGCGGCGCGCATTTTTAAATGTAAGCGCTCCTCCGAAGCCCAGCAGCATGCCCTGCCGGGCGATCCACAGCGCGTCGTCGGCGCTGCCGGAAAATGCGTGCAGAATGCCCCTGGGCCGGTACCTTTTCAAAAGCGCGTAGGTTTCGGCATGGGCTTCGCGGTCATGCACAAGAATGGGCAGGCTGTGCTCCTGTGATGCGGCGAGCTCTGCTTCAAACAGCGCCAGCTGGGCGTCCTCCGGCACGGGCCAATGGTGATCCAGCCCGCATTCTCCAACCGCCACGACCCGGGGATCGCCGTACAACGGTTCAATGGCCGCCAGCTCGGCGCGCCAGTCGCCATGGAATTCATATACCGTGGAGGCGTCGTCCTCGATGAGGCTCTCCGGATGGACGCCGGCAGCGGCCCAGACCCAGGGCCGCGTTTCAGCCAGCGCCAGAGCGGCGCGGCTGGTGGCAAGGTCTACTCCGCATTCCACCACGCCGCATACGCCCTGTGCGGGCAGACTGTCCAGCACTTCGTCCCGGTGCCCGTCGAACCGGCGGCTCGTGTAATGTGCATGGGTATCGAATATCATGGTATCCCTCCGTTCAAAAACGCCCCGGAAGCCTCCGGGGCGCATGTGTATTCTGAAACCCGTTTAAAGTTTCTTTGCGGACTTTCTTTTCAAAGAAAGTTAATGGATGCGCATGCCCGTGGGTACGTCGTCGGGGAAGAACACCACGGACGCACCGCCGTCGGCAGTGTCTGCGGCCATCACCATTCCCTCGGAAACGTATTTGCCGCCCATCATGGGGCGCGGCGCAAGGTTGGCCACGATGCCCACTTTTTTTCCGGCCAGATCCTCCGGCTTGTACCATTTGGCGATGCCGGAAAGGATGGTGCGTTCACGTTCGCCGTCGAACACCGTCAGCTTGAGCAGCTTTTTGCTTTCTTTCATGTTTTCGCAGGCCGTCACCTGGCCCACCAGCATTTCCACACGGCAGAATGTTTCAAAATCCACCTCCGGCTCGTGCCGGATGGGCTCGGCCGCAGGCTCCGGTTTTGCGGGAGCCGGAGCGGGCGCGGCGGCAGCCTTCGCGGCCTCCTGGGCGGCGGCCAGCTCCGCCAGTTCCTTCGCGGCGTCGATGCGGGGGAACAGCGCCTCGCCCTTGTGCACGGTAAACGGCTCGGGCAGGCCGCCGAACCGGCCCAGCGTCTCAAAGCGCATGCTCTCGGCCGTCAGGCCAAGCTGCTGCGCCATTTTGGGCGTGGTGTTGGGCAAAAACGGCGTAAGCAGCACGGCTGCCACACGCAGTACTTCGCACAGATTGTACAGCACTGCGGCAAGGCGGGGCAGGTTGGCCTCGTCCTTCGCCAGCACCCAGGGCGCCGTTTCGTCAATGTATTTGTTGGCGCGCTGGATGACCCTGAAAATCTCCGCCAGCGCGTTCGGCACCTGCAGAACGTCCATGCATGCCGTTACCTTCGCGGGCAGGGCCTCCACCATGGCGGCCAGCTCGTCATCCAGCGGCTCGGCTTTGCGCTGGGCGGGCAGAGTGCCGCCGAAATATTTTTCGATCATCGCCACACTGCGGGAGAGCAGGTTGCCCAAGTCATTGGCGAGGTCGGCGTTGATACGGTTGATAAGCGCCTCATTGGAGAAGATACCGTCGTTGCCGAACGGGATTTCACGCAGGAGGAAATAGCGCAGCGCGTCCACGCCGTAGCGGTCGCACAGGACCACGGGGTCCACCACATTGCCCTTGGATTTGCTCATCTTGCCGCCGTCCAGCAGCACCCAGCCGTGGCCGAACACGCGCTTGGGCAGGGGAAGATCCAGCGCCATCAGCATGGCGGGCCACAGGATGGTGTGGAACCGCAGGATCTCCTTACCCACGATGTGCAGGTCCGCGGGCCAGAATTTGTCGTAATCGTGATATGTTTCATTGCCGTAGCCCAGAGCCGTAATGTAGTTGGAAAGCGCGTCCACCCAGACGTACATGGTGTGCTTGGGGTCGAACGGGACGGGAATGCCCCACTTCACGCTGGTGCGGGAAACGCAGGTGTCCTGCAGGCCCTGGTTGATGAAAGCGATCATCTCGTTTTTGCGCGTTTCAGGCTGAATGAAATCCGGATGCTCTTCATACAGCTTCAGCAGGCGGTCCGCATATTTCCCGGTTTTGAAGAAATAGGCTTCTTCCTCGGCCTCGTACACGGGGCCGCCGCAGTCCGGGCATTTGCCGTCCACAAGCTGGCTGTCTGTCCAGAAGCTTTCGCAAGGCTTGCAGTAATGCCCTTTGTAAACGCCTTTGTAGATATCGCCCTGCTCGTAAAGCCGGGTGAAAATTTTTTGGCAACTCTCCACATGGTAATCGTCGGTGGTGCGGATGAATCGGTCGTTGGAAATGTCCATCAGTTTCCACAGCTCTTTGATGCCGGCGACGATCTCATCCACATATTCCTTCGGCGTCACACCTTTGGCCGCGGCCTTGTCCTCAATTTTCTGCCCGTGCTCATCGGTGCCCGTCAGATACATCACATCATAGCCCTGCATGCGCTTATACCGCGCGATGGCGTCGCAGATGACGGTGGTGTAGCTGTGGCCGATGTGCAGCTTGTCGCTGGGGTAGTAGATCGGTGTGGTGATGTAGAAGGTCTTTTTATTTTCCATAGGTACCAGTCCCTTTCGGGGCGCGCGAATGAAACGCGCCCTTTTTATTTTGGGCCGCGCGGGCGGCCGGAAAAACGGAAGATGCCGCGGCGCTTAAACGCCCGGCGTTTCGGCGGCGCAGGCGTCCGCCGTATTTCGCCTTTTGCGGGAGACACGGGCCGCCTGTGCCCGAGGCCGCATACCGGCCGCGCGCCTGCCTGCCCGGCGGATGGTTCCGCCGCCCGGTATGACACAAAGCGGCAGCCGCTGCAAAGCCCGCCGGGCAGATGCCCGGCCGCGTGCGGCAAAATATGCGCCCAGCCTGCGAGCAGCATCCGGACCGCGCCGCCCACGACAGCCAGCGTGCAGGGCGGTGGAGCCCGGCGGCCTGCGGCATGCCGGAAAACAGCGGCAAAATGAACGCTGGCCCCGCCGCCGCGCGCACCAGAAGCCGGGCGCTTCGGGCCAGAAACTTTTTGCTTTCGCTTCCGCGTTATTTCTCATCCACAAAGAAGCGCTTGTACCAAACCAGAAACGTAAATACCGTCCAGATCTTGCGCTGGTTGTTGGCGCGCTCGTGGAAATGGTCGTCCAGCAGCTTCATCAGCGCATCCGGCTTGAAGAATACGGCCGCGTAATCGCTGGTGAAATATTCTTTCACGATGTTGTAGTATTTTTCCTCCCGCAGCCAGTAGCGGATGGGCACCGGGAAGCCCTTTTTCGGGCGGTTTGCCCACTCGTCCGGCAGCGTTTTATTGGCCGCGTGGCGCATCACGATCTTCGTGTCCGTGCCCTGGATGCGGTAATCCACGGGTACCGTTTCGGCGAATTCCAGCACCTTTTTGTCCAGGAACGGCACGCGCAGCTCCAGGCTGTGGGCCATGCACATTTTGTCCGCTTTCAGCAGAATGTCCCCGGGCAGCCACATGTTCATGTCCAGATACTGCTTCTTCGTCACTTCATCCTGTCCTTTGACACGGGCGTAGAACGGCGCGGCCAGCTCATGAGCCAGCGGCCCGTTGTCGTAAGCGGGCTGCAGCACGGCGCTGGCCTCGTCCTCCGGGAATACAAGCGCCTGGCCGAAGAAGTAGTCCTCGGGGCGCTCGGAGCATTTGAGCAGGAAGTTTTTGCCCTTGAAATAAGGCAGCTTTTTGGCGGCAGCCGCCGCCGCGC